>Ga0182011_10002424_pt1 | contig 15736 bp, 13 predicted proteins | sample 711E1DmetaG_FD_120481 | JGI IMG/M metagenome (GOLD analysis project Ga0182011, IMG submission 120481) | Permafrost microbial communities from Stordalen Mire, Sweden - 711E1D metaG | ecosystem: Environmental > Terrestrial > Soil > Wetlands > Permafrost | place: Sweden: Stordalen | collected... | reverse complement strand
GGCATCGTCACCTCATCCCAGGGCGTCACTAACGTTGTGATGACCAATTGGGGTCTTCATGTTTATTTCAATATCCCGAGTCTGGTGAATAAGACCAGTGTGGACAAGAAAGGATCGCCTTGGAAATTGGCGGAGAATCGGGACTCGACTGCCAGCTATCACAAAGGTACTTGTCCGATGGCCGATAGGCTATTCGAACGCAGCATCTTGCTGGCGATTCCTTCGTGCCTTACTGATCGGGACGAACAAGACATTGTGCGCGCCTTCCGCAAGGTCTTAGGCAGGCAAGCATGACATCCCGGAAACGACTGAATGTCGCGATGATCGGCCAGGGGTTCATGGGACGAGCGCACTCCAACGCCTTCCATCAGGTCGGCCATTTTTGTGAATCCTCCTACGAACTGAACTTGAAGGTGATCTGCGGGCGGAATCAGCCGCAGCTTAAGGAAATGGCTGCGCGGTGGGGCTGGGAAGAAGTCGCAAGCGATTGGGAAGCCATAGTAGAGCGGAAAGACGTGGACGTCATCGACATCTGTACGCCCAATTATCTGCATGCACCGATTGCGATTTCCGCCGCTCAAGCGGGCAAAATTGTGCTGTGTGAGAAGCCGCTCGCCATGTCAGTGGAGGAAGCAGAGCGCATGGCCGACGCAGCGCAGAATATTCCTACTCTGGTGTGGTTCAATTATCGCCGTGTACCCGCGATTGCTCTCGCCAAAAAATTGGTGGATGAGGGAAGATTAGGTCAAATCTACCATTACAGGGCCACGTATCTGCAAAGCTGGGGAGCAGACCCAGTCAACCCGGATGCATGGAGATTCAAGCAGTCGGAAGCTGGCTCTGGCGCGATGGGCGATCTGCTGTCGCACTCCATCGACTTGGCTTTGATGTTGAATGGGTCTTTGGACGAAGTTTCAGCTCTGATCCACACTTTTACTCCCGGCCGGGAGGTAGATGACGCAGTGTTGCTGCTTGCGCGCTTTGCAAATGGCAGCGTCGGCAGCTTCGAGGCTACTCGCTATGCCATCGGCTGTCGGAATCGCAACTACTTCGAAATCCACGGGGCGAATGGCGCCATCCGTTTTGATTTGGAAGATCTTAATCACCTCAACGTGTTCGACGCCGGCGATACCGCCGAAGTGCAGGGTAGCCATAACGTGCTAGTCACAGGCCCTGGGCATCCTTACACATCTCGCTTCTGGCCACCCGGACACATTCTGGGGTACGAGCACACGTTCATTCTGACCCTGGCTGACTTCCTTCAGTCACTCGAAAACAATGAGAAGTTTCATGTGAATTTCCAAGATGCTGTCAACGTGCAACGAGTACTGCACGCAGTCGAAGAATCTGCTCGAACTAGAGCATGGGCAAGCATAGCCCCGCAGCTTGCGAAGAGGTGACTCTTATGAGGGGTTTGCTGCTATCCCTGCTTGTTTTGTCGAGTGCCGTCTTGGTTGTAGCTCAAGCTCAGATAAAAGCGACCGTGGCACGTTGGCCGCAAGACCGGGTCGCAGCCATCTCCCTCACGTTTGATGACGCCCTGGCCACGCATCTTGATGTAGCCGGACCAATTCTGAAGAAACATCGGTTGAATGGAACATTTTTCGTGTCAACAGGTTTGGGGGTGTGGGAAAAGCGCAAGGAGGAATGGGAGCAACTGGCAAAAGATGGAAACGAACTTGGCGATCATACGGTAAATCATCCTTGCCTGCTCCCCGAAATCGAACCACATTCTCAAGGATACACGGCCGAGATGATGCAGTCTGAGATCCAAACGGCTGCGCAGGAGATCAGGCAGCTGTTTGTATCGAACCGCGGGCTTACATTCGCATACCCCTGTGGCGACATGAGTTTTGGAGCACCGAAGGATCAAGCAAAGAATGCCGCTTTGTATTTGCGCTATATATCCGATGTGGCTTTTGGGGCCCGAGGGGCTGGCCCTGGGGGCGTACAAGATCCAGACGATTTGAGCGTCCTCACCGTTCCTGATCTTGGACCCACAGCAGGAAAAGAACTTGGAGGACTTCTCGCCTTAGCCGAACCGGCGATTCGCGAACATAACTGGGGAGTGTATTGTTTTCACGGCATCGGCGGAGAGTACCTGTCTGTAAGCGCACCGGCATTCGATGAACTGGCTGCCTACCTGGACACACATCGAGAGATTTGGACGGCACCGTTCGGAGATGTGCTGCGCTACATCCAAGAGCGCAAGTCAGCCGCAATCGAGATTCACGAAAACGGCGGCGGATCAATCGATGTTGCGCTTAGTTGGCCACTAGACTCGCAGATTTACGACCTTCCCCTCACGCTGGAAGTGGAGGTAATGGATGGCGCAAAAGAAGTGACCGCGACGTCTGAAGGCAACTTCCTCCAGACAAAACTTATGAAACGTAGCGCCACTGTGGTGGCTCTGGTTGAAGTTCCTCCCAACACGAAAGTCGTCCACATAACGAGCACCAGGCGCTGAATGAAGCCTACCCGGAGCCAAACTCAGCCCCTCACCTCTTTTGCGAAACAGAATTCCGGCACGAGAAGCCGAGATAGTGCTCCAGATCGAGCCCCTGCTCATAGCGCCCGAAACTGCGCTCGTGCCGCGCCACGCACTCCCGCTCCTGCCAGACCTCGACGTAGGCGGGCAGTAGTTTCGCCTGCGGGCGCGTTCCCGGCCGCAATGGCGCCGAGTAGAAGTTGGTGTGTACCTTCACGCAGCCCTTGCTGTCCACTGTCGGGAAGCTGATCTCGGCCAGTTCGAAGCCTTCGGTCGCCAACGGCAACAGATGCTCGCGTTCGATCCGCATCGCCTCCCCGACAGGCATCGCTTTGCCTGCGATCCGCCGCTGTTCGTCTTGCTGGCAATAACTTCGTAGCTGTTGGTTCAGCTCTTCCAGGTTCGTCGCCTGCGGTATCGGCACCAGATGATTCCGCCGGAAGTAACCCACTTCGCCCTCGACTCCGCCCTTCTCGTTGCCCCGCGCCGGATTGCAGAACTCCGTCTGAAATCCCCAGTGCGAGCGGAAGGCGATCAAGCGTTCCGTCTCCTCCCGCTGATGCCCGCGCAGAATCTTCTTCACCGCGCTCTTCAGGTTGTCGTAGCGCAACCGCTTGAAGACGCCACCGAAGTAGCCGAACGCCAACTCGTGTGCTTCCAGAAAAGCCTGCTGCGTGGCGTGATAGTAAGCCACATGAAACGCTCCGCCACTCGCCATCGAGCGCATCGCGAAGTGATGAACCGACTGGCGCTCACCCCCGATCTCGGCCACGGCTTCATACCAATCCACCTGGGCCTCGCCGCCCCAGTCGTAGACCTGCGGCACGAACGTCTCTCGCGCCATGAGCCCGAACTCTTGCTTGCGTTCCCGCACGTAACGGCGCACCGTCGCTTCCGCTACGGCCTCGGTGCGCTCTTGCCGAATCCGCTGCCAGATGCGATGCGCGGTGTGCCGCTGTTTGCGCGGAGCCGTCTCGTCCCGACGCAGAATCTCGTCAATGAACTCCATCACCGGACCCAACCTCGGCCTGTTCCGCACCGCCAGTTTGCGTTCCGGCGGAATCGCACTCGCCAGCGCTTGTCGCACCATCCGCCGATGCACGCCCAGCTTCTTCGCAACTGCACGAATCGAAGCGACTCCCTGCGTGTGCTCCCGCCTGATCTCTTCGAATAGCTCCACCTTGCGTCTCCTGTCCATCGCCCTCCCCGTCTGCTTCGCAGACAGGGTAGGCCGATATATCGGTTAGGGTGGGGCCAAATGTAATGATCGAAGTGGGGCCACTTCAGAGTAGCGAAATCAACATTGTCAATCCGTTGATCTGCACCGTCTGGTCCGCCAAGGCGATGGCCGATCTGCTGGGATGCTGCCCGAATCGGGGGAGCATTGCTCGTTGTCCTCGCCGCTTCTGTAGTCGTGGCTTCGGCTCTGACGCTCCTGGGGTACAGCGAACCCAAACCGACGTATCTCGGGATTGGCATTTTGTTGGCCGCCGCAGCAGTTATGCCCTGGCTGGTCACTGAAAAGCGGAAACTCTCTGGCACTACAAATAGTGCTGCCTTGAGAGCAGATGCCTCTCAATCAGTCGTGTGTGCCTATCTGTCACTCATTGCTCTTGTCGGGCTTGGAGTGAATGCGGTTTGGCATGTAGCTTGGGCTGACCCGCTCGCGGCTTTGCTGATTGTGCCGTTTATCGTGTGGGAGGGCACGAAAGCAATGCGCGGCAAGGCTTGTGGGTGTTGCTGATTTAGTGGACTAGCAAGGGCAATACGGTTGCCAACTGGCCTGCAAAAGTGCGGCCTTACTGAGTGCGAGAGGATATCGGCCGCGGCAAGGTCCAAGAACGTCGAACCTCCCGAGATCCACCTCACGAAGTTCCTTCAACTTTAGCTATCGGGTCGGGTCGGATGGATGCACTGGAAGCCACTTCGTGAGGGACCGCCCCAATTCGGAGACACTGTCTCAGGCGTGTTTACGCCGGTGCTCGCGAAACACTCAAAGTCGTACGTAGAGTGCGGCGTCGTTTCAAACCTTAGGTTTGCTGCTGCACACGGGAGCGCGGAGCTGAAGGTTGTCGGCAACCAACAAGACTTGCCATGCCCAGAAGCCTGCTGTCGCTACTTCCGCGATACTCCGTAGCCTAGCAATTGGAAAGAGATTGAAACGACCTCGCAGCTCAACGGCCATAGCGCCCCATGAGTTCCGTTTCGCCCAGAATATGGCCCTTCATGGCGCGTTCGAGGTCCGGTTTGGTGGCACCGGCCTTCAGGTTGAGCTTGGTGTCGAGCGCATACAGCTTGAAATAATTGCGGTGTGGCGTGCCCGGCGGGGGACATGGACCTCCGTAGCCGATCTTGCGAAAATCGTTGCGTCCTTGCCGCGCTCCGGTAGCAAGCTGTTCCTCTTTTTCCATTCCCCCTGCCAGTTCTCTCGTGTTTGCAGGAAGGTTGTATAACACCCAATGCACCCACGTACCTGCCGGCGCATCCGGATCGTCCAAGATGAGCGCAAAGCTCTGTGTCGCCGCGGGTGCCTCCTTCCAGTGCAGCTGCGGGGAAACGTCAGGTCCGGCGCATGTGAACTTCTTCGGAATCGTTTCGCCATTCGAAAAAGAGGTGTTCGAAATCTGGAAAGACATAACCCCTCCGTTCGCTTGACCAAAGATTGAAAAACCGCCGAGAAGCTACACTTCAATCAGTATCGGCAACCCAATCAGTATTGGCAAAGAGCCGCGATCTATGCGCTTTGCGGCGAAAAATATAGCCAACAGAGTCAGAGGCGTCACACGGTTATGATTTCCGCGTCACGATCCGCGCAGCGACTTGGCTGAAGTCCTCGCTGGCTTGGGGCTTCTTAGGTGTTTGCTCTGGGCGGGTGTCTGTTCTCTTTTCCAGTTGATTGGCTTGGCGCTGTGCTTTATCCGCTTTTGTACGCTTTTTTGCCATGCCTACAGCTTGCCACAACGGGGCGAACCCGGCTAGGGCCTGTGGCTTTCCAACTGCACCACTACCAGGAATCAGTCCCGGTTGACAGTCGCAGTGCAGAAGGCTAGGGTGGTAATCGAGCGAGTAGTCTTCCCGCTCTTTCAGGTCTCCTGAACTAAGTCAGCCCATCTGAAGTTCTCCGTCTTAGATTACCTAACCAATCGATGGAGGTTGATCATGTTTGCTCGCAATGTCTCTCTACGCCTGAAACCAAACACGATGAGCGAGTTCACGCGGCTTTTCGAAAAAGAAGTCATTCCCATGCTGCGGAAGCAGAGTGGGTTCCGGGATGAAATCGCATTTGCTGTCCCGGGAGGGCTGGATGTGGTCGCAATAAGTCTCTGGGATACCAAGGAATACGCGGAAGCCTACAAGACTGCAGGCTACCCCGAAGTGCTCAAGATCCTGCATAAAGTATTAGACGGCACTCCCAAGGTGCAAGTCTCGGATGTGATTAGCTCGACTATTCACAAACCCGCCGCCGTGGCCGCCTGAGACGGTGCCTCGTCAATCGCCCCGGGGTGGCTACGTGCGCCACCCCCTTTTTGGTCGCAAGATACATTCATTCGGGAGAGCCGATGACGCCAGAAGTTCAAGTCGGCACTATTCTGATCGAGGAGCCGCCCCCCTTGTTCGTCAGCGGCGCAGCCGGGAGAACAATCTTCCTTCCCGACCGTAGAGAGCGATGCCGGGCGAGGTATTCACAACAGACATTGCTTCGGTGACATTGGCGTAGCACTCAGTCGGGGAATCTATGACGCTATTCGTCCTACGGCTACGAAACGGTAATTGCGTTGTGGTTGCTGCGGGAGACGACGCAGTTGCACGGCAGCGATGCAAAGGATTTGAGGGCGGATGTGGAAATTGCTACGGTGAGAAGACTGGAGTCGTTCGCGGCTCAGTTCTTGTTGACCGACGACGGTGAATTGAAGAGCATTCTCCTCGATGAACAAACGCTCGCTGATTTGTGCGCTCACGAGTATCCAATCCTTAACTCCGCCCGCCCGCAATCATATGCCGATTTCAATTCGTCTGAGACCGACAGCAAGGCTGAACATGTCCTCTACGATGCTCTCGCACAAATGCATATTGACGCATGGGATAACCGCGACAAGCGCCTAGTTTCTTACGCCGTCCGGCAGGAGCGTGGCAGGCTATCGAAGTAAGAGGTTTGTTGGTCACGAAGACCAATCGTTGCGGCTAGACCACAACCCTGCGCCTTCGCGATTAAGCTGCCTTCCGGCGGCGTTTATATCTTGCATCTCTACGCTTAAGCTTAAAGAAACTCATGCGGTCAACCCAACGCCCCACAATAAGGACCGATCATGCGTTCTGATCGTATACACAAGGCTTTGGCCAATATCCCGAATCGCTTCGTGTTGTGCCGACTCGTCTCAGTGGCAACACGGAAATTCCTTGGCCCTGATAGGCGGGTTCAAGACGTCATCAATGATGTAATTGGGCGGTTCGCCGATACAGAATTCGCGACGCAGCAATCGAGAATTCTTGCGGACCTTGAAACGAAACTCCCCGCCGCATAGCTGTATCGGCGAAAATCAGAAGGGAACCCCTTCGGGCTTCAACCGGAGTTTAACGCGACAGCTCACGGGCGGAAACTTAGTTATTGTCAAAGCACCTTTTGCTCCATGCGGGAAGACGCTGAAAGGGAATCGGCTTGGCTTTTGACGACGTTAAGAAACTCATGGATGCCGAAAAGGAAAAGGGGTATCTCGCCTACAACAGAGGTGGAGGTGAATGACCTGATTCCCAATGATGTCCGTTCCCCGGAGGATCTGGACGACGTGCTTGGCACCGTTGGCACGCTGGGCATTGACGTGCTTGAACGACAGCCCAAACTACCTTCCTCGGTCCTGAAAAGAAACTTTGAGGAGGAAGTCGAGCCCGGCGAGGACCTCGGACTCGACTTGGCTCCCGGCGCTGTTGAACAGACCGACGATCCGATCCGCATCTACCTGCGCGAGATGGGCGTAGTCCCTCTGCTTACCCGTGAAGGGGAAGTGGACATTGCGAAGCGTATCGAGCGCGGACAGCGGCGAGTGCTGAAGGCACTTTCACGCTCGCCTATTGTGATCCGCGAGGTTCTGGCCATTGGCGAGGATTTGAAGCGCGGCGTACGCTCGATCAAGGAAATTGTCGTCTTCGGTGAGGAAGAGATCACTGAGAAGGTCCTGCAGAATCACGTCAAGGACACTACGCACCGCATCGACGAGTTGCAGAAGCATTACAAAAGAGCCAGCCAGCTAGCCGTACGACTACCGACCATCCCGGCAAAAAAGAAAGCGCGCGAATGCCGCCGCTGCCGATGCAGGCTGGGCCGCGAGATCGTTCGGATTTCGCTCATCATCCGCAACCTCGGTTTCACCAACTTAGAGCGCAAACGCGTGATCGATCGGGTGAATAAAACCGCGGACGTCATGCGCTCGCTCGACCGGCAGGTCAGCGCCCTGGAAAGGAAGATTGAGAGCACGCGCAGCGAAGAACTCAAGAAAGATTACCGCAAGACGCGGCGGCGGCATCGCGCCGACCTGGAAAGGTTGGAGTGCGATGCCGGAGTGGCCTTTAAGGAGCTGCACCGCACCCAGCGCGAAATGATCCAGGGTGAGATGGACAGAGAGCAGGCCAAGCATGAGCTCATCGAGGCGAACCTGCGCCTCGTGGTTTCCATCACCAAAAAGTATGCCAATCGCGGGCTGCAGTTCCTCGACCTGATCCAGGAGGGCAACGTCGGCCTGATGAAGGCGGTGGACAAGTTTGAGTACCGCCGCGGCTACAAGTTTTCCACCTACGCCACGTGGTGGATTCGCCAGGCCATCACCCGAGCCATTGCCGACCAGGCGCGCACCATCCGCCTCCCGGTGCACATGGTCGAGATCGTCAACAAGCTGATTCGCATCTCGCGGCAACTGGTCCAGCAGCTGGGCCGCGAACCCACGTCGGCAGAGATTGCCAAGCAGATGGACATTCCGGCGGCCAAAGTGCGCAAGGTGCTCAAGATCATGCAGGCACCGATCTCGCTGGAGACGCCGATCGGCGAGGAGGGGGATTCCCACCTCGGCGACTTCATCGAAAACCGCGCCGCAGTCTCGCCCGCCGAGGCGGCCATCAACGTGAGCCTGAAGGAACGGACCGCGCACGTGCTGCACACCCTGACTCCGCGCGAGGAAAAGATCATGAAGATGCGCTTTGGTCTGGAGGACGGCTCGGAGCACACGCTGGAGGAGGTTGGCCTAGAGTTCGCTGTCACCCGCGAGCGCATTCGCCAAATCGAAGCCAAGGCGCTGCGCAAACTGCGCCAGCCTTCGCGCTCCCGCAAGCTCAGGTCATTTCTCGACGACGTGAATGAATGACGCACACTGGGGACTATCACAAATCATGTGCTCGACTCCGTTCAGGCCGCCACGGAATCAATGGAAAGCTTCCGCAGTAGCTTGAAATCGTCAAGCATCTTGCCCGTCCCCAGAACAACGCAGCACAGCGGGTCATCGGCAATCGAGACAGGAAGTTCTGTTTCTTCTCGGATGCGCCGATCCAGGTCCTTCAAGAGCGCGCCACCGCCGGTGAGCACGATGCCGCGGTCGCTGATGTCAGCGGAGAGCTCGGGCGGTATGCGCTCGAGCCCCACACGAATGGCGTTCATGAGGACCGACACCCATTCACTCAACGCCTCGCGGACTTCACTGTCATTCAAAATGATGGTCTTGGGTACCCCTTCAATCAGGTTGCGACCCTTGATTTCCATCGTCAGCGGCTTGTCGAGCGGGAACGCACTCCCGATTTCAATCTTGATCTGCTCAGCGGTGCGTTCGCCAATCAGCAAGTTATATTTTCGCTTCACGTAAGTCATGATGGCTTCGTCCATTTGGTTTCCTGCCATACGCAAAGAACGGGCGTAGACGATGCCACTCAGAGAGATCACCGCAATATCGGTGGTGCCTCCGCCAATATCGATGATCATGCTTCCGGTGGGTTCACTGGTGGGAAGCCCGGCACCAATCGCCGCCACCATGGCCTGATCCACCAGATAGACCTCGCTGGCTTTCGCACGATAAGCTGAGTCCATGACCGCGCGTCGTTCCACCTGCGTGATCTCCGCGGGCACACCAATCACAATGCGTGGGTGCACCAACATCTTGCGGTTGTGCGCTTTCTGGATAAAGTAATTCAACATCTTCTCGGTCACTTTGAAATCGGCGATGACGCCGTCTTTCAGCGACCAGATGGCAACGATGTGGCCCGGTGTACGGCCGAGCATTTCCTTGGCCTCTTTTCCCACCGCTTCCACCTCACCGGTGTTCTTGTTCATGGCTACGATAGACGGCTCGTTCACCACGATGCCCTTGCCTCGAGCATAAACGAGTGTGTTGGCGGTTCCCAGATCGATGGCCAGGTCGCTTGAGAAAAGGCTAAAGAGCGGCCTTAGGTTGCGCGCGCGCGTCGCGCCGGGATAAAAACCACGAGGTGACATACGGATGTTTCTTTCTAAACTGAGTGGTCAAAAACAGGATCATCCACCGAAGTTCCTCAGACCCAGTCCTCGTCGGCCGAAGCCAGTCCACCCCAAGAGAGGCCTTCAGTTGGGGGGCAGCTTCTTGTTCCTGCATGATGCTGTTGATCACATGCGGATGGGGTTCGAACCAGCAGGACAAACGGAAGGATCGCAAAATCGATGGATCACCATCCCAAGCCAGAAACAGCTTACTGCGATTGGTATGTCAATTGTTACGGGCGGAGTTTTGTCGAAGACTAGCTTTCCCCGGTCACTCGCCAGCTGTCCGTTACTCGGAAGTTATTGTGCCAGTTGGGTGCGCTCGCTCGGCACTTGGCTGCAGTTCTGCGAAGCGGTCCAGAAGTCGCGTTCGAGGAGATCGCCCATCGATCTCCTCCAAGTCTCAAAACCCCGCGAGCGCAACGTCGGGACCGTTCGACGTGGGAAGACTCACCAGGGCGGCCACTCGACGAGGATACTCAATACGGCATCCGCCAGTTTTCTGCTCGCAGGAGCACCCAAAAGCAGAAGTTTTGACAAAATATCATATTAGATATAATCTAAATCGTTGATGGACGCCGAGGCGATTAAACGATCCTTGGAAGGCAGCGGGTTGCGGTGCACTCCGCAGCGCTACGCCGTGATGGCATTCTTGATGGGACACAACAGGCATCCCACGGCTGCAGAAATCTTCGAAGCCGTGAATCACGTGGATCCGCGCTCTTCAAGGGCCACGACTTATAACAATCTGCGGGACTTGGTGCGGGCGGGTTTGGTGCGTGAAGTGGCCGTCGAGGGCCGTGCCGCGCGATTCGATGCGAAAGGCATGCGGCATCACCACTTCATCTGCGACCGCTGCGGCATTGTTGAGGACATTGAGTGGTACGACGTGCCCAGGCCTGCCTCGGGCTCTCTCGGTAAGCGGATTCTTCGCGAATGCGAACTCATTTTCCGGGGGCTCTGCAGGAAGTGCGCTCCGCGGCACGCTTCCCGTCAAGTATCGCAGGCGCGTGGATACCCGATGAAGGGCGCATCGGCAAAGCTCGGCCGGCGGCGATTGAGTGAAGGGGAAAGTTAGGATGGGTTCGTAGTTCGTTACAGTTTTAACTACATTCGAAGGAAGAAAACATATGGAAAATACACTCGCGAGTTCATCGGGAAGTGTTGTCCCCGAAGCTAAGGAAAAAAACGCAACCGAATCGAAGTGCCCAGTAGCGCACAGCGCTAGCAAATCCTACAGGAACGTTGATTGGTGGCCGAATCAGCTGAACCTGAAGATCCTGCACCAGCACTCCCCCCTGTCCGATCCTATGGACAAAGAGTTCAACTACGCGGAAGAATTCAAGAGCCTCGACCTGAATGCCGTGATCAAGGACCTGCATGCCTTGATGACGGATTCGCAGGATTGGTGGCCGGCCGACTTTGGCCACTATGGGCCGCTTTTCATTCGTATGGCGTGGCACAGCGCGGGTACGTACCGCATCGGCGACGGCCGCGGCGGGGCCGGATCCGGTCAGCAGCGCTTCGCGCCGCTCAATAGCTGGCCGGACAACGTGAATCTCGACAAGGCGCGTCGGCTTCTGTGGCCGATCAAGCAGAAGTATGGGCGGAAAATCTCCTGGGCCGACCTCATGATTCTCGCCGGCAACGTCGCCTTGGACTCGATGGGATTTAAGACGTTCGGTTTTGGCGGCGGGCGCGAGGACGTCTGGGAGCCCGAAGGGGAAATTTATTGGGGACCTGAGGGCAAGTGGCTGGTGGACGAGCGCTACAGCGGCGACCGCGATCTTCAGAATCCGCTCGCGGCCGTGCAAATGGGTCTGATCTATGTGAATCCGGAAGGGCCGAATGGAAAGCCGGATCCCATCGCTGCGGCGCGGGATATCCGAGAGACTTTCGCCCGCATGGCGATGAATGACGAGGAAACGGTTGCACTCATTGCCGGCGGGCACACGTTCGGCAAAACCCACGGCGCTGGCATTCCCGCTCAGTATGTGGGCGCCGAACCAGAAGGTGCCGACATCGAGGATCAAGGCTTCGGGTGGAAGAATAAACTTGGCAGAGGTTTCGGTGTCGACACCATCGGCAGCGGCCTGGAAGTCATTTGGACCGCGACGCCTACGAAGTGGAGCAACAACTTCTTCACGAACCTGTTCAGCTACGAATGGGAACTGACGAAGAGTCCGGCCGGGGCGCATCAGTGGACACCGAAAAATGGCGCTGGCGCCGGTACGGTGCCGGATGCGCACGATCCGTCAAAGCGTCATGCGCCATCCATGCTGACTACTGACCTCGCCTTGCGGCTCGACCCTGCTTACGAAAAGATTTCACGGCGCTTCTACGAGGATCCGGATCAGTTCGCGGACGCGTTTGCGCGGGCGTGGTTCAAGCTGACGCACCGCGACATGGGGCCGATCTCGCGGTACCTTGGCCCGCTCGTTCCGAAGGAGACTCTGGTGTGGCAAGACCCTGTTCCCGCGGTGGATCATAAATTGATCGGGGAGCAAGACATTGCTGCTCTGAAGGCGAAGATCCTCGCATCCGGGCTGTCGATCTCCCAACTGGTCACGACTGCCTGGGCATCGGCGTCGTCGTTCCGCGGCTCCGACAGGCGTGGTGGGGCGAACGGGGCGCGCATTCGCCTCTCGCCACAAAAGGATTGGGAAGTGAACCAGCCAGCCGAGCTGGCAAAGGTTCTTCGGACGCTGGAGGCGATCCAGAAGGATTTCAACGGCGCGCAGTCCGGCGGGAAGAAGGTCTCGCTTGCCGACCTGATCGTTCTGGGCGGCTGCGCAGCCGTCGAGGCAGCTGCGAAGAAGGCCGGCCACGAGGGGAAGGTTCCCTTCTCGCCGGGGCGCATGGATGCGTCGCAGGAGCAGACCGACGTGCACTCATTCGCCGTAATGGCGCCGACCGCTGACGGGTTCCGCAACTACCTCCGAAACGGACACCAAATGCCGGCGGAGGAGCTGCTGGTGGATCGGGCGCAGTTGCTGACGCTGACTGGCCCCGAGATGACAGTACTCATCGGTGGCCTGCGCGCCCTGAATGCTAACTTCGGGCATTCCAAACACGGCGTCTTCACCAACCGGCCCGAGACGCTGACGAATGATTTCTTCGTCAACCTGCTCGACATGAATACGAAGTGGCAGGCCTCCTCTACATCCGAAGGCGTGTATGAGGGGCGCGATCGCGCGACGGGCAAAATCAAGTGGACCGGCACGCGTGTCGACCTTGTGTTCGGTTCGAACTCGCAGCTGCGGGCAATCGCGGAAGTCTACGCATGTGACGACTCGACGAAGGCGTTTGTGAAGGACTTCGTGGCTGCGTGGAACAAAGTGATGAACCTTGATCGCTACGACCTTGTCTGAGCTCGGCGGAAAAGAGAGCTGTCAACTTGGTACTAACCCCCGTTCCTGTTGTTTGGATCGGCAAAAACGGAGGTGGCGCTTTTCTTGGCTCGCGCGGGCCGGATCGCGCCCCCTCTGATTCTGCTAGGGTCTTAATCGCTGAAGTCACCGAGTGGCCTGGAAGCTTTCGGTCGAGTTCTGGAATCGATAAGACTATCAGGGTCCTCGATCGCGCTTCTTAACTTAGCAAAGACCGTTCGCCTATCGACTGCATCTCAGTTGGTGTTGACCGGATGTAGCGGAACTTCGAGCCGATGCGAAAGTAGGCGGAAGCTTGGCAAGAGAATTGAGTTGACGGGAAAGTCAGCGCCAAGGTGGTCGATACGAGGCGTTTGTCGAGGGCAAACTCGAGCACTTACGCAGCCACCTAAGACCTGTTAAGTCGTAGTAAACATTTATCAACGCCACTCTGAAAAAGCCGGATCCTGGATGGTTCGGCGAAATGATTGCTTCGCGTTACAAAGGATCCAGCAGACCGAAGTGACAATGTTCGAGAGGGCGGATTCCGGGCACCCAGACCGATGTCTTGTTGGCATCTCATTGATTTTGTTGTGTCGTGCATGGAGTAAGCTGGACGTGCAAGTTATTGTTTGTAATTGTGTTGGCGACCCTTTTAAGGCGTGGGTCGCAGGTTCGATTCCTGCCGCGCTCACCATCGCTTCAACCAGTCGCACACCGGGCCCGGCAGAATGACACGCCGGGCAATACTTTGCCCGGCTCGCACATCGTCGAGACCCACGTTCTGATTGAACGCGATCTCCTGGCATCCCGAGATCATCACCCAGCCGCGCTTCGTCGAATTCGTTCGCGAGGTCAAAGACCGATTCCGCACCCTGTGACTAATCGGAAGAAAAAAGAACAATGGCACGCAACCTCATTTTCCACCGGCAATGTAAATTAGATAAATGATCGAGATCCGCTGCAGTGCCCTGCTCTTTGACTTGGATGGCGTGCTGATCGATTCCACTCCCGCAGTCGCGCGCGTGTGGACTCGGTGGGCGGTTGAGCACGGCTTTGATCCAGAGACCGTGGTCCATAAGGCGCATGGGCGCCCGAGTCGAATTACAATCCGCGAGCTTCTGCCGCACGCGGACGTTGACCTCGAAAATCGCGAAGTCGAACGCCGGGAAATCGAAGACCTCGATGGCGTGGTCTTGCTGCCGGGCGCTGGCCAACTCGTGGACAGCCTGCCCCCGGATCGCTGGACGATTGCGACCTCATGCACGCGCCCGCTGGCCGAGGTGCGTTTGCGGGCCGCCGGCCTGCCTATTCCCATGAACATGATTACATCCAGCGACGTGAAGATCGGCAAGCCCGATCCCGAGCCGTTCCTGAAAGCGGCGGCGAAGCTTGGATTTGCCGCCTCCGACTGCATCGTGGTGGAAGACGCGGCGGCCGGAGTTCGGGCGGGAAAGGCCGCTGGCGCCAGAGTGATTGCATTTCTCACGACCATGACTCGCCGCGACCTCGAAGACGCCCGCGCCGATTGGATCGTTCGAAACTGCGCTGACATTGCGGTGTCGAGCGATAGCAGCGGCCTCCAATTGAGCCTCTCGCTTTCGTGAAGGTCAAGCCATTTGCGCGCGCTCATCCGCTCAACTAAAATCCCCCAGTTACTTAGTTCCGTGGAAGTGTAGGATCGATGCGAGCCAGGCGGCTCCGAATCTGCTCCATCGCGATTTAGAGAATCGCCAGACAGGCAGGGCCTCGTGATCATCGGTGTGCCGAAAGAAAATTATCCGGGCGAGCGGCGGGTTGCCCTCGTGCCGGCAGTCCTCCCGACGCTGATCAAGGCCGGTTTCGAAGTCCACATCCAGTCCGGCGCTGGAATCGAGGCCGGCTATCCCGATTCCCAATACGCCGACAAGGGCGCAAACATAAAGATCGTCGCCGATCGCGCTGCGGTGTTTGCGGCCGCTGACATTGTCGTGCAAATCCTTTGTTACGGTTCCAACGACGTGACGGGAAAACAGGATGTGCCGCTGTTTCGCCGCGATCAGATCCTCGTCGGATTTCTGCGTCCATTCGGTTCCGCGGACGTCGTCCAGGAAATCGCGCACGCTGGCGTCACCGCGTTTGCCGTGGAACTGATGCCCCGTTCCACTCGCGCCCAGAGCATGGATGCGCTTTCCTCGATGGGAACTGTCTGCGGCTACAAGGCGGTGCTGATGGCAGCCGACCACCTTCCGCGCTTCCTTCCCATGCTCACCACCGCGGCGGGGACCATCACGCCGGCCCGCGTGTTCGTCATTGGCTGCGGCGTTGCTGGACTGCAGGCGATTGCGACCGCGCGCCGCCTGGGCGCGGTGATTTCGGCTTACGATTTAAGGCCCGCTGCCAAGGAGCAGG
>Ga0182011_10002422_pt1 | contig 15748 bp, 11 predicted proteins | sample 711E1DmetaG_FD_120481 | JGI IMG/M metagenome (GOLD analysis project Ga0182011, IMG submission 120481) | Permafrost microbial communities from Stordalen Mire, Sweden - 711E1D metaG | ecosystem: Environmental > Terrestrial > Soil > Wetlands > Permafrost | place: Sweden: Stordalen | collected... | reverse complement strand
GCCTGTACCAAGCCACATCGAAGGTAGCGATCTTTCCAGAAAACCCGAATGTTTTGGGATTCAAGGACGCCGAGTTTAGTTCTCCTGACTTCGATTATGAAGCGACCATGGCAACCCAAGCCGCGGTTCTTCGCAGCGATGCTCTGGCCATGGAGGTGATCGATGCCTTGCACCTTGACCGAGACCCGAAGTTTGCGGGTGTAACGGGCCCGCAAGCTGAAGACTCAATTCGAGTTTCGAGTATGCAACCTGATCCGGCGAAAGCAGCTGCCTGGCTAGGCGCATTTCGCGGTGGGTTAAGCGTCCAGGTAATCCCAACCTCCCGGCTTGTAGATGTCAGCTATACGCATCCAGACCCTCGCCTAGCAGCCGAAATCGTCAATGCATTGGTAAAAGCGTTCACCGAGGAGAACTTCAAGACAAAATACGAGTCTGTCACCCAAACTTCAGTGTGGCTTTCGAAGGAACTCGCCGATCTTCAGTTGAAAGTCCAAACATCCGAAGAGAAGCTTGTCCGCTACCAGAAAGACCACAGCATTCTCGGGGTGGATGAGAAGCAGAACATCGTAACGGCCAAGCTGACCGAACTGAACAACGAGCTGACAGTGGCCCAGACCGATCGCATTCAGAAGGAGTCCAATTACAGGCTCGCTGTGGCTGGGGAGCCTGCCGGATTGGCTAAAACGTCCCGCGAAGGGACGAGCGGCTTGCTGGAGAAGTTGCGTGAAAAGGAGGCTGACCTCAATACCCTATACGCACAGGCTACAACTGAGTTCGGTTCCGGATACCCTAAGGTTGTCGAACTGAACAATCAGCTCAAACAGGTGCGTACGGAAATCGTAGCCGAAGAAACGAGAGTGCAGCATGGGGTCCGCGATGAGTATTTGGCCGCAGTTCAACGGGAGAATTTGCTGACGACCGCATTCAACCAGCAGAAGCAGGAGGCTAACCAGCTCAACGAAAGCGCGATTGAGTACTCGGTGCTAAAGCGCGATGCGGAATCGAACCGACAGCTATACCAAGATCTTCTGCAGCGGCTGAAGGAAGCGGGCGTGAGTGCAGGCCTCCGATCGAGCAATATCCGCGTTGTCGATATCGCGCGAACTCCAACGCAACCAATAACACCCAACGTGCCCCGGAACCTCCAGGTCGGCCTTCTGCTCGGCCTTGCCTGCGGTATTGGACTTGCGTTCGTGCTGGAGAGTCTGGACACCAGCATCAGGAGTATCGAAGAGATTAGCGCGATTTCGACGCTGCCGGCGCTCGGCACGATACCGCTACAGCTTTCAAGTAAAAGCCCCTTGCGTAAACGGCTAAAAACGACGTCGGCCGAGACCGAGACGCCTGAATCGTCTGCTCTGGTCACGTATGCACGTCCGAAGTCAGAAGCAGCGGAGGCATACCGAGCGCTCCGCACTTCGATTCTTCTCTCCTCGTTTGGTGCCCCGCCCAAAGTGATACTCGTCACTAGTGCCATACCGCAAGAGGGGAAAACTACGATCAGTGCGAATTCAGCGCTGGTCTTGGCGCAGAGCGGGAGCCGCGTATTACTTATCGATGCGGACCTCCGTCGGCCCGGCATTGACAAGCTGTTTGGCTTTCGCTCTCGTGCAGGCCTCAGCACCCTCATAAGCGGAGTCGACAAGATCGAAGATGTGGTAGTTCCGTTTACTCAAGTGCCGAACCTGTGGATTTTGCCAGCAGGCCCAATTCCGCCACAGCCTGTCGAGTTGCTCGGCTCGACCGTCATGAAGGATCACATCACACGCTGGCGGGATGAGTTCGACCACATAATCATTGACACGCCTCCATGCTTATCCGTGACCGACGCAGTCGTTTTGTCTCCTGAGGCGGACCGAGTCATCCTGGTCGCGCGCGCGGGGAAGACTACAAAAGCCGCCCTTAGGCGAGCTTGTGAGCTGCTGCTGCACGTCAACGCCAGAGTTATGGGTATTGTCCTAAACGCGCTTGATCTCCGTTCGGGCGGCGGCTACTACTACACCTACGGCGGTCCAGACGCGCATCGCTACTACGATGACGCCTCGCCGCAAGATGAGACTACGACCGCCAGCAAAGTTTCGTAACATCGCTGACTGTAATTTTTATGCAGCCACGTAGCCGGCGCAAAAGTTACCCTCGCCGGTAGGGATCAGATGCCGATTGAATTGCGGTCGACGCTCCGGAAGTTTTCTTTTGCTGCCGCCTGTTGCATTCTGGTGGGGCTGTATCTGCATTTGGCCCTGCGGGCATACCTCGCGTCCCACCTGGCAGCGAGTCCGGACTTATCGAATCTCAACAAAGCCATTCGGCTAGAACCATCGAACGCCGAATATCGCGATCTGCTCGGCCGAAGTCTGGCATTCTCCGGCACAAATCTCAATGACGCTATTGCTAACTATCGGACAGCGGTGCATTTGAACCCCTATGTAGCGTGGTACTGGCTGGATTTGGCGGGTGCCTATCAGATGGCTGGCCACACCAGCGAGCAAGAACAGAGTGTCGAACAGGCTGTGGTAGCGGACCCAACGACTCCGCAGGTCGCCTGGGTGGCCGCAAATTTCTTCTTGGTTCAGGGTGATCAGGAAAGCGCACTTCGTAATTTTCGCGTTGTTCTCGCAAACGATCCGGAGGCGGTTGACTCTGCGCTCCAGCTCTGCTGGCGTGCAACCGGAGACGCGAATCAGGTTCTTGAGCGGGCGCTGCCGCGAAGACCGGATCTGTACCTTTCGTTTCTGCGTTTGCTTATCTCCAAACAGGAGGTGGCCGCCGCGGAAGACGTCTGGAACCATCTGATCGCATTAAACCAGGAGTTTTCGACGAAGGATGCATTTCGCTATTTTCGATTTCTCATCGAGAAGCAGGAAGTCGTGGCGGCACAAACTGCATGGCAACAACTGGCCGGCGTCAATCGGTCTCTTCTGCCCTATCTTCCTTCTCGCGAGAACCTGGTTGTAAATGGGGGATTTGAGGAGAACGTCCTGAATGGCGGTTTCGACTGGTGGTACGAATCGAACCCCCATGCGGCCCTAGCCATAGACACCAGTGAGTTCTACGGCGGAACAAGATCACTCTCCGTCACCTTCGATGGGCAAAATCCAGCCGACGCGGGAATCTTTCAGTTCGTCGTGGTAAAACCACACACCGAGTACGATTTTAGTGCCGAATCCAGGACGGAAGACATCGAGAGTGCCAGCGGTCCGCGGTTTGCCATCGTGGACGCTTACACCAATGCTCCCTACGTTCTCACCGATGATTTACTAGGAACCAATCCCTGGCGTCTGCAACAGGCACAATTCCAAACCGGCCCGAACACGAATCTAGTATTGTTGAAAATTGTCCGCCAGCCTGCGGGCCCCCTGATACGGGGCAAGCTTTGGGTCGACGATCTCAGGCTAGTGGAGAAAATAGAATAAGGATCGGTGAAGTTGAAAATATCATCGTACGCCGTTGTCGATACGACTGATTCCATTGATCCGGAGCTCCGGCGCGGTTGCGAGCCAGGGATCCTGCAATGGGTGCTCATTCTCGGCCTGTGCGCCCTCCTGATTTTCGCCGTGTTGGCGTTCGGTGCAGTCGAAAAGTGGTCGACTTTCTCCTTCGAGGCCGGTGCGGCCGTTCTATTTCTTGTTTGGGCGGGAAAGCAGCTTGTTTCCAAGCAGGTGAAGCTATCGGAAAACCCTCTGTACCTGCCAGCATTTCTCTTTTTCGGGCTCATCCTCGCGCAGGTTGTGCTGCGCAGGTCGGCCTACGAGTATGTTACTGAAGACGAGGCACTCAAGTACGTTGCCTATGGGATTGTGCTACTGATTGGAGCGGAATGCGTCAGAGAGGAAGGTGCTCGCAAAATATTCGCCCTCGTAATGATTGTTTTCGGGGCCTTGTATGCCTTCTTTGCGCTCGCCCAGGAGTTGACCGCCAACGGCAAGATTTTCTGGGTCCATAGTACACAGTTCACTGGCTCAATCTATGGAAGTTACGTCAACCACGACCACTATGCCGGCCTGATGGAGATGCTGGTGCCGATTCCCTTTGTGCTCAGTATGGGACATCTGCTGAGAGGGGGGAAGCGAGTCTTGGTCGGCTCTTGCGCGGTATTGATGGCTGGCACGATTTTCCTTTCCGGCTCGCGCGGAGGAATGCTTGCTTTCGTTTTCGAAATGGTGCTGTTCGCAGCACTGACTCTCGCGAAGAGGCGAAGCCCCCGCATAGCGCTGGGAACAATGGCAGTGTGCGTTCTTATCCTGGCTCTGCTGATTTTCTTAGGCAAGGGGCAGGTGCTGGGACGCCTCGGAGATCTGAGCCCGGGCATTCGTCTGGATATGACCAAAGATAGCTTGCGAATGTTTTCCAAGCGGCCGGTGGGGGGCTGGGGGTTGGGAACCTTCCCAACGGTCTATCCGAGTTACCGCAGCTTCTATACGAACCTGTTCGTAAATGAAGCGCACAACGACTATGCGCAGCTGCTGGTGGAGACCGGCTTGCTCGGCTTCGGGCTGATGTTTTGGTTTCTCGTGCGCCTGTACCGATACGGATTACCGACCTCTCGCCGCTGGGAATTCCGATGGGATGGGGCGGTCTCGCTCGCCGCTTTGCTCGGGTGTACGGGAATTCTGCTCCATAGCTTCGTAGATTTCAATTTGCAGATCCCGGCGAATGCTGCGCTATTTTATGTGCTTTGCGGGTTGGCTGCTTCCAGGCTTCTAGCTGAGTCATCCAAGCCCGGGCGGCATCGAGCTATCGGGGATGAAGGAACTGGAGGCGGTCGCACTCGGTCTGACAATGGCAACTCGTTGGCGCGGTCGACATAATTAAATCTTGCATCAAAGTATTTGGAAGGACAGCCCTTCGCCTCCTCAGGGACTGCGCACCTTGCTTGAACGTTTCGGCAAGTCGGTGGACGATGCTCAAAGCCTGCCCGAGCTTTTCCAGGACCTCGCTGCCGCCGAAACCGCGCATTCCGGAAAAATGCCGGACCGCGCAGCCCCCAGTTAGAAGCGGTGGGTGACACCGACACCTACGTAGTAATTGTGTTGGCGGCTTCTGCCGGTATCAACGTTCAGGTCGGGAGTTCCGGAGTAGAAATCGCGCGCTTCGAACCGCGCACCCCAGCCATGCCTTACCCACACATCCAATCCAGCTCCAAATTGGACTACGCCGGTATTGCTGCCGGTGGGCCCAGGGTTCGTGCCGGACCAAATGAGATTAGAGGATTGCCACAAACGGCCATAGCCGCCGCCTGCGCTAATCCACGGACTGAAAGATTCGCCGGAAAAAATGTTCAAACGCACGGAAGGGGTCACATACAGCGCGTCGATATTTTTAGGAACCTGGTCGTAGTAATAGTTCAGTTTCATCCGCGGAACGATCCCTACGGGCAACTCCGCATACAGTCCAAAAGTCTTAAAGCTCTTGAGCTGACGAGCATAACTGGCCACGACGCTCCCTGACGCGTTTCCGAAATGAATCGGGAGACCGGTACTCGGCACGGTCTGCGTGCTGACGAAAGTCAGCCCCACCGTGACGGAAACGTCATTCACTTGCGCTACAGCGCTGGACAAGAGAAATAAAACCGGCACAATTAGAACCGCGAGACGTTTAGCCGACATCTCTCCTCCGGACTATTGAGGAATGCAATTTTGTTTCACCAAGATTAGCACGCGACGACCGTGCCTGCACAAAAGATAAGGTTCAGTTCGGAACAATGCTGCACAGCCATGGGCAGAAACGCTTCCTCCTCCCCTCCTCCGAAGATGCGATGGGAAACATGCCAACCATCATTGCGCTTCTGATTGCGCCGCTTCGACAACCCGTGTTGTTCCCAATCCGTCGACGATCCTACCGCCCAGGTTTGTCATGCACTCGCGCACAATGAGCGCGTCGACCATCTCTTTCACTGAAAGCGCAAGCTTTGCCGGGTCAAAATGGCGAGTCTCACCCATGTCTACCACCACCCCGCGATGCGACAAAGCCTGCACCACGCGCGTTTGCACAATGTTTCTAGAATAGCTCAACACCGCACAACTCATGGAAAGAAGCTCCCAGAGCGTTCCACCCGCGGCAATGATCGCCTGATCGGCGTCCTTCATGAACTGGGCAATGTTTGGAGGGTTGAATACGACTCGGAGATTGCTCGCGTTCAGCTTTCGTAGCTCATCTGCTTTATCGTAGCCAGGTCCCGCGATCACTGTAACGTCAAGATTGGAGCAGCGCGCAATAGCATCCGCCATTTTCGGCGTCAGATTCTCCGGATCGCTTCCGCCCAGAGTTACGAGGATCCTTTTGCCCGTTTGGCGAATCTCTCTTTTTCCCGCTCCTTGCCTGAACTCGCGGCGCAGCAATACGTAAGACGGCCCCATCAATAGCGGTGCTATCGCGCCTCGTTTTCGATACAGCTCCCCATCGTCATCAAGATTTGGATTCACGATCAGATCGGCAGGAAACGATTCCCGGTCGGCGAAATCATCGATGAGCAGTACTCGAAAGCCTGCGGACCGAACCGTCCCCAGAAAATCACTGCCGAAGCGATCGCCGTCGATCACGACCCAATCGGCTCTCAGTCGGTCGGCCTGCGTAACAGTCTCACCGGCGTCCTCGGGACCGCCGGGGGTTGCATGAACCCGGCTCAGCGAGACCCCTTCTGCAATCACACGCGGCAAAAGCGCATCCGGCAACTCTGCCACGGCAAGACTCACCATACCGCCGGCGTCCTGCCAGGCTTGGGCCAGGGCCAGGCAGCGCATGACATGTCCAGTTCCTATCGCGAGACTAGCATCGGCCCGAATCAGAAGTACGCCTGGTTTCATTAGACTCCAATGAAATTGCATCCGACCGAAGTTACCCCAAATAGCCACTCTTGATTCGCCAGCTGCACATGTCAGAGAACCTTGAATACCGGCTGAATCATCTCGCCTTCAAAATGCTCTTCCGGATGTGCTTGGTTCAGCCATTCAGATCCTGTCTTGCACCTTCCGCATACACTGGCAGCGTCTGTTCAATCGTGCGCCGCTGTCATGGTTTCTCGACAAAAACGTGGGCGCGAGCCTGCAGAGGGGCCCGCGCATCCTCCAGGTTGTACACCGGCGGCGTGCAGATCAGTACGATATCCGGACTGAATTTGTCATTGTCGCCAAGGATTTCCCAGTGCAGTTCCTCACGACGGCACTTCAGCGCTGGTGTCGCGAAAACCAAGCTGCCGCACCCAGAGAGACAAGATTTCTTGCGTGCTGCCGGCCAATCGAACCGCAACCGACTATCAGAGCCCGACATCCCGCCGGTCGGAAATTTTGGACGTCATCCATTTTGATGGCCTGATCTCTCGAGCAAATGCCAGCGCCCGCCTTTCCCTTCATATTTTCCTTGATAGTGAATCAAGACTTTACGCAGCGCGTGAATCACGTCTTCCGCATCCTGCGCCGTCATGGAATGGAACATAGGCAGACTGATCAGCCGCTCATAAGCGTCTTCGGCCACCGGATAGCCTTCTTTGGACTCGGACTTGAAGCGCCCGCGGTAGTACGGATGTTGATGCACCGGAATATAGTGAACATTCACACCAATATTCTCGGCGCGCAGCGCTCGAAAAATCTCTCCTCGCCCCGCTGCAAGCATTTCCAGCTTCAGCCGGACCGGATACAGGTGCCACGCTGGATTCGCGCCCTCGCGCACCGTCGGAACTGCAATCAGCGGCAAATCTCGGAATGCCGCCGTGTACTGCGCCGCAATTTCCCGCCGACGTGCAAGGTTCGCCGCCAGCCTTTTCAGTTGTGACAGTCCCAGCGCGCAAGCAATGTCAGTCAGCCTGTAATTGAAGCCCAGCAGCACCATCTCGTAGAACCACTGCCCCGCTTCTTGCCGCTGCCTTGCTTCGCTGCTGATGCCGTGATTGCGAAAACGTCGCAGAGTCTCCGCCAACCGCTCGTCGTTGGTCGCAACCATGCCGCCTTCTCCGGTCGTCAAATGCTTCACCGGATGAAAGCTGAACACGGTCATGTCGGCAATGCCACCGACGCGTTTCCCCTGAAATTCCGCGCCCAGCGCATGACAGGCGTCTTCAATCAGCAGAGCTCCGCGCGTCTCCGCCAACTCCCCCAGTTCATCAAGCGCGGCGGGATGCCCCGCATAATCGACCGCGATGATGGCCTTCGTGCGTGAAGTAATTTTCTTGGAAACTTCGCCCCGATCAAGGTTCAGCGTGTCGGCCGAGACGTCCGCGAACACCGGCGTCGCGCCCTGGTACAAAATGCAGTTGGCAGTCGCGCAGAAAGTCATGGGGGTGGTGATCGCTTCATCCCCTGGCCCCAGTCCAGCGGCAAACGCAGCACCGTGCAAAGCGGCCGTGCCCGAACTGAAGCTGACCGCGTGCCGCGCACCGACCCACGCTGCAAACCCTTCTTCGAACTCGCCGATCTTTGGTCCCGTGGTCAGCCAGTCCGACTTCAGCACCTCAACCACCGCCTGCACATCTGCGTCATCTAGGCTTTGCCGGCCGTAGGGCAAAAATTTTCTCCTCGCGGGCGTACCCCCGTGGATGGCGAGCGTTTCCAGCTTTGTGGGGAAAGCACTCATGCTAGGCGGAGATTGGAACCGCCTCCGCAGCGCTGGTTTCAGGGGTTACCAGTTGTTCCAGTTCCGGCCGAGTGAGCCAAAGTTCGTTGGTGTCGCTCGAATAACGGAATCCTTCCGGAAGCGGCCTCGCGTTGACCCAGTTTTCCGATTTCCACCACGGATGCGCCGGCTGAATCACGAACATGTCTTCGGTTTCGAGCGTTTGCCGTGACTCGTCTTCAGAGACCAGCACTTCGTGCAACTTCTCGCCGGGACGAATCCCGATGTAGTCCACCTCGCATCCGGGCGCGATGGTCTCCGCTAAGTCTACCAATCGCATGCTGGGAATCTTGGGAACAAATATCTCGCCGCCATGCATCTGCTCCAAGCAGCGGATCACAAACTTCACGCCCTGTTCCAGCGTCAGCCAGAATCGCGTCATTCGAGGATCAGTGATCGTGATCTTACCGCGCCGGCGCTGTTCCAGAAAAACCGGGATCACGCTGCCGCGGCTGCCCACCACGTTCCCGTAACGCGCACAACTGAAGCGCGTATTTTTCGCACCCGCATAAGCATTGGCCTGCACAAACACCTTTTCCGCGCACAGCTTGGTGGCGCCATACAGATTGATCGGATTCACCGCCTTGTCGGTGCTGAGCGCCAGAATGCGGCGCACGTCCTGATCAATGGCTGCATCAATCACGTTGCGTCCGCCCATGATATTGGTCTGGATCGCTTCGAACGGGTTGGACTCGCAAACCGGCACCTGCTTGAGCGCCGCCGCGTGCACCACCACCGTCACAGCCGAGAGCGCGCGCTTCAACCGCTCCACGTCCCGTACGTCTCCAATGAAATACTGCAGGCTGGGATGATCGAAACCCGACGTTCTCATCTCATGCTGCTTCGACTCGTCCCGGCTGAAAACCACCAGCCTTCGAGGCTGGTAATCGCGCAGCATGATCTTCACAAACTTCTTCCCGAACGAACCGGTTCCACCCGTTACCAGTATCGATTCCTGCGACCAATTCACCATTCTTGTTCCTTCGAACCCTCTTCTGTTGAGTCACGCGTCGAGCTTTAACGCGGAACCTGAGACTTTCGATCAGCGCAGAGTCGGTGGCCGCTAAGCCTTGACGGTTTCGGAATCCAGAAGTCTTCTCTTCTCAGGTAAGTTTTTGTGTCGACAGTATAGCTGAGGAAGTGCTGAGGACGTATACGCGGAGGATTCACCGTGGTGGGCCCGGTCTTCACCTCCGCCTAGCTCTGAAGAGTGTCCCCCATGACAAAAGATGGCGGCGATAGCGGGTCACCCGCCCGAGAAGCTCCCGCTAGCTTAAAGAGGGAACGCTCTCTCCACTTCCAGTTGAGGTGAGGTATGGCGGTCTCTCCTGTTTTCTTTGTACGCGCGGGTCTGCCACATTTACACTCGAACAGAATAGAGCCATGGGGAAAAGCCTGCCGTTGAGGAATCCCAGCGGCGCCGCGTGGTTCGACGGCACAGTTTGGTCGTGGAACCCAGCCCGGAGACCCCGGCGCCGTGAGCCTCGGTTCTACAGGCGTTGCGCGGCAGAGTGGGCGGCCCACTTTTCTTTGCCAACACTAAGAGCAATGTGCACTACGCTTGCCCACCGGAGCTATCTCCACGGTGGAAGTTAATCCAGAATCTGCGGTCGAGTTAGCGGTCGGCGAACGCCCCCAGCAGCTTGGACGCGAGGCCCGACCACCCCAAGAACCTTACCCCGACGCGATCGCCGTGACTGTGGTCACAGACGGGCAGTTGCCGTCAGCGTATTTTGGCCGCGTACGGAGCTACCTGCAATGAGAAAGTGGTTCATACGCGCCGCAATTACACTTCTGGCGGTCTTCGCGGCTGCTGGAGTGACCTATCACTTCGCGCTGCGTGGCTGGTGTTTGCGATGGGGCACAACCCCGGCGGAGGTCCATGCCACCTTGCCCGGAGACGATCTATTCCCGGTCTATGCGGGAGAGGCGACGCATGCAATTACGATTCAGGCCTCGTCGCAGCGGGTGTGGCCCTGGCTGATGCAAATCGGGCAGGATCGCAGCGGGTTCTACAGCTACACCTTTCTAGAAAATCTGGTTGGATGCGACATGCCCAAGGTGGAGCGTCTCATGCCGGATTGGAAGACACGAGCAGTGGGCGAGACGGTGTGGTTCGCTACACCCAGGCGGTTTGATGGGAAGGGTCGCATGATCGCCGCGATCGTGCTGCCGCAACGATCGTTCGTCATGGTCAGCGCGAACGACTGGGAAAGGCTGCAGGCCGGAAAGACGGCCCAGGAAAGCTCTTGGAGCTTCACGCTGGAACCTCTGGGCGACGGGCAAAGCCGTCTGATCGCTCGCGTGCGTGGAGGAAAACCTCCGACGCTTCTGTCACGCGCGGTGGGCAGACTGTTCTGGGAACCGATGCACTTCGTCATGGAGCAGAAGATGCTGCGCACCATCAGAGATCTATCGGAGCGTGGCTAGCTCAATTGCTGCAACTACAGGGCCTACAGGCTCATTCGCTGTAGGCGAACTTACTAATAAGTTATTTAGAATCTGTATTTTACGCGACTATGCAGGATGTGCCTCCTTGATCTAAAAGATCAGAGCTTCTGCACCGCCCACAACGTGTCCCACTTAGCTGAGAACCGGGAACGCTTCAGAGCATTTCTATTTGTGCCGCGAATTTATGCGGCGCGACACGAGCTGTACTGAAAATTCCGCTTGTCGCGCATGGCGATGGTCCTGGAGGCCAGCGAGTTTCGTTTGGTCTGGGAGCCGGAAGCGGCTGTTTCCCGCGCCGGATTCGGGGAGGTACCTAGTTCCTACCGGGATTACTTCGGTAATCTATGCTTCTTTTGCGGTATTTTCCGTGATATAACGCCGATAGCTGCTCGTCAGGCTCTGGGCTAGCATTTCGTGGTCTTCTGGCTTTGGGTTGAAACGCAGAGCCAGGGCAGAGGAGGAGTCGTGTCCGAAGCGCGTACCGGGAAAAGATTTCCGCTGCACTTGCCGATCAAGATCCACAAGGAAGATACCGCGGTTGACGCCAGCGGTGTGACCGGTAATCTGAGCGCCGCCGGCGTGTACATCCGCGCCGACGCTTCGCTTGAGGTCGGCTCACCCGTAGAGTTTGAGATCACCCTGCCGCCGGAGGTAACGGGCGGCAAGGACGATGTTGTGATTCAGTGCCGCGGCCGCGTAGTGCGGACCGATGAGCCTAACGCCAACGCCGACTCCGGAGACAGCCGGGGCGTCGCTTGCGTAATCGATTCTTACGAATTCGTTCGCAATAGTTAATTGGGAGCGCGATCCATGCTGAAGCTTATTCTGGCCGACAATCAGGCGATTTTCCGCGCTGGCATCGCCAAAGTACTAGCCGTGGAAGACGAAATGCGCATTGTGGCCCAGGCGCAAACTGCCGAGCAGATGTTCATGGCGCTCGACAAGTTTCGCGCCGCGGTGCTGATCATTGCCGGAGGTTTTCACTCCGATTTCAACTCGGTCCTCGTGGCCGCCAACAAGAACAAGACACGAGTCGTCGTCCTCGCCGACACCGGCGAGAGCGCGCAGCGCTACATGGCGGCAGGCGCCCATGGCGTCGTCTATCGCAACGTCACCAGTCCGGCGCTGGTGGACTGTGTCCGCAAAATCGCCCGTGGCGAAAATTGGGTACAGGATATGGCAGTGCCGAGCGAGTTGACCGAGAACGATATGGTCGGGCTGCGCGTTCGTGACCGCTTGACGGCCAAGGAACTGCGCATCGTGGCGCTGATTGTCCAGGGATACAAGAACAAGGAAATTGCCACCCAGTTGGGCACAACCGAACAGGTGATCAAGAATTATCTGCGCAACGTTTACGACAAGATCGGGGTGTCGGACCGGCTGGAGCTGGCGCTGTTCACCATTCATCACCGGATATTGAATGAAGCCGCAGCCGCGACCGCAGCGGCAGCCGTGCCGCTACCGCCTCAGAGTGCGGGGATCAGCAACTAGAGTGCGTTCGATGGAATGACAAAAGGCCGCCTGCGAGCGGCCTTTTGAGTTTCTCCTACAAATCACTCGGTGTCCTTTTTCTCTACACCAGCATCGAGACCGGCGCGCGCCAGTGACCTGCGAAGGCGTCTTTCTCCACCCGATCCCCGTTGCGTATCGACGATTTTGCCATCGCGGTCGACGACAACGTAGATGGGATAACGATTGGCGGCGTACATGGCGGCGAGATTGGTATCGCCGGTCATCACGATGCGGCACTTTCGAGGATGGTCCTTCAAATACTGCTGCACGACCTTCTTGGATTCGCCAACGTCGACTGCGAGCACGACCAGACCTTTGCCGGAAAATTCGGTGGTGATGTCATTCACCAGACGTTCTTCGCTCTTGCAGTACGGACACCATGTGGTCCAGAACTGAAGTAAAACGACCTCCCCTTTTGTCGAGTCGTTCGTGAACTGTTCGCCATCCAGTGTCTTGGCGTGAAAACGAGGCGCGGGCTCGCGTTCGTCCTCAATCGTGATGTCACGATGGACCGATTGAGCAAAGGCCAGGGGACCCGTCAGGATCGCTGCCCAGAGAATGCAAACGGGCAAAGCGCGTTTCGCTAGCATGGCCCGAGACTATAGCATATTCTGCCAACCATGCGGATCAATCAGAGGCTCTGCCGTTGGGCCGTGGTCGCTACGATTGTTGTCTGGTCAGCAGGTCCGGCATCGGCCGCGGATCAAACGGATGCGGTCGACGACTACGTCCGGGCAGAAATGGCAAAGCAACACATTCCCGGACTCGCGCTGCTGGTCTCGCGTGGAGGACAAGTCCTCCGAGCGCAAGGATACGGCTTAGCGAATGTGGAACTGCAAGTTCCGGTCAAGCCCGAAACCATCTTTCAATCCGGTTCGGTGGGCAAGCAGTTCACCGCGGCCGCAGTCATGATGCTGGTTGAAGAGGGCAAGATCGGTCTGGAGGATCCGCTCACGAAGTACTTTCCCGATGCGCCTGCGACCTGGAAGCAGGTCACGATTCGTGAACTGCTGAGCCACACGGCCGGGTTCACGGATTATCCAAAAGATTTTGACATGCGGAAAGATTACACCGAGGGGGATTTGATCAAGATTGTCGGGAACATCCCGCTGGCATTCCCGCCCGGCACCCGCTGGAGCTACAGCAATCTGGGCTTTCTCACGCTGGGAATCGTGATTCACAAGGTCACCGGCGAGTTTTATGGAGACTTTCTGCAGCAGCGCATCTTCCGGCCGCTGGGTATGCGCGCAACTCGCATCATCAGCGAAGCGGACATCGTGCCGAATCGATCCGCGGGATACCGGCTGGTTAAAGGGGAGCTCAAGAACCAGGAATGGGTTTCGCCCACCGTGAACACACCGGCGGATGGCAGTCTGTACTTTTCCATCGCGGATCTTGCCCGATGGGATGCCGCGCTTTACACCGAGAAACTTCTGAAACGATCGAGCCTGGAGCAGATGTGGACGGTGTCCAAGCTCAGCAATGGGCAGCCGAACTCCGGGCACTATGGCTTTGGCTGGTTTATCGAGAGTAAGAAAGGCCATCGCGTCGTTGAACATGCAGGTGCGTGGCAGGGTTTCGAAACGCAGATTTCGCGCTATGTGGACGACCGGCTCACCGTGGTCGTTCTGACCAATCTTGCGGAGGCCGAGCCAGCGACCGTCGCGGACCACGTGGCCCAAATGTATTTGGCGGGAAAGGTGAAATGATCGTTAGTCAGCCGGAGGAGCGTCGGGAGTCCGCGCCCAACTGGGCTAGCGAGACGCCCGTCGCTCCACCGACATCACGGTGTTAAATTTTTTCGCCCACGCTTTTGGCTTGCGTAAACAGGTAGAGATAGTCTGGGCCGCCGGATTTCGAATCGGTGCCGGACATGTTGAAGCCGCCAAAGGGATGTGCGCCTACCATCGCTCCCGTGCACTTGCGGTTGAGATAGAGGTTGCCGACGTGGAACTCGGCCACGGCGCGATCGAGTTTTTCGCGCGAACTGGAATAGACAGCGCCGGTCAGGCCGAACTCGGTGTCGTTGGCGATTTCCAGAGCGTGGTCGAAGTTGTGCGACTTGATCACGACCAACACTGGGCCAAAGATCTCTTCCTGCTCGAGCGTCGACTTCGCCGGGATGTCGGCAATCACGGTCGGCTGAATGAAGTAGCCTTCGCCCGCGCTGGTGTCGCGCGCGCCACCGGTGATGAGGCGTCCATCTTTTTTGCCGATCTCGATGTAGCGGAGAATGTCGTTCATTGAACCTTCGTTGATGACGGCCGCCATGTTCAGGTTCGCAGTGGGATCGCCAACCGTGATGCGCTCGACGCGAGACTTCAGCTTTTCCAGGAACTTGTCATAGATGCGCTCGTCGACGATGGCACGCGAGCAGGCCGAGCACTTCTGGCCCTGGAAACCGAAGGCAGCAGCGGCTACGCCTTCGACGGCGGAGTCGATATCGGCGTCGGCATCGACGACGATAGCGTCTTTGCCGCCCATCTCGAGGATCGTGCGCTTGATCCAAAGCTGGCCCAGTTGCTGTTGCGCGGCGCTCTGGTTGATGTGCAATCCGACTTCGCGCGAACCGGTGAACGCGACGTAGCGAACCTTTGGATGCGACACCAGCGCGTTGCCGAAGCTCGCGCCGCCGCCGGGGCAGAAGTTCACGACGCCTTCGGGCAGGCCGCACTCTTCGAGCAGTTCGACGAACTTCGCCGCAATTGTCGGCGAATCGCTGGACGGCTTCAGGACGACGGTGTTGCCGCTGACGATCGAAGCGAGCGTCATGCCGGCCATGATGGCGCAGGCGAAGTTCCACGGTGGGATCACGGCGCCGACGCCGAGCGGAATGTAGGCCAGGGTGTCGCGCTCGCCCGGCAATTGCACGGGCGGTTCGACTTTGGCGAAGCGCAGGGCCTCACGACCGTAAAACTCGCAGAAATCGATGGCCTCGGAGATGTCGGCGTCGGCCTCGAACCAGTTCTTCGAAACTTCGAACACCAGCCACGCCATGAATTCGAGTTTGCGCTCGCGCATGACATCGGCCACGCGGAACAGGAGCGATGCTCGCTCCTCGCCTGACGTGCGGCTCCAGTGAATAAACGCCTGCAACGCGGCATTTACGGCGGGCTCGACGTGCTCAATGCCGGCTTTCTGGTGGACGCCGACCACTTCCGAAGGCTTGGCGGGATTGATG
>Ga0182011_10002421_pt1 | contig 15748 bp, 19 predicted proteins | sample 711E1DmetaG_FD_120481 | JGI IMG/M metagenome (GOLD analysis project Ga0182011, IMG submission 120481) | Permafrost microbial communities from Stordalen Mire, Sweden - 711E1D metaG | ecosystem: Environmental > Terrestrial > Soil > Wetlands > Permafrost | place: Sweden: Stordalen | collected... | reverse complement strand
GTTGCCAGAAGGGTGCAAGTTAGGAATGTTCTTGAATCGCATGGAGACAGAATTAAATGCCAGAAAAAGAATGTAAATATCAGGAGGGAGTATATAAAGTCCAAACATTCAGGACTACACATAGTTAGTCCCCACCCAGGCAAGCTATTTTTCCAGAGAGTAAGCACAGTTCTGGCTGCTCAATAGATAGTCATGGGGCATTCAGAGCCCAAAAAGAGGTTCGCTATTTGCAAGAAATTCTTCCAGAGAACTGACACAAATTCCTTGCCATAAAAAATAATACGAGGGCGATCAGAACCTTCGTCTTAACTGATTTTAGGTACAGGAACCGCATCCACCCCGCAGGCGGCAATCTTTTCCGCAAGCTTTGCCAGCACCTCTTTTCTCATTCCGCCCACGAACTTGATGGACCCGACGACCAAATGGCCTCCACCGGATACGCCTCCATTGGGAATCTCCTCCATCAGCTCCTTGACCATCAGGGGGATATTCATCTTGACGGCACGGCTGCGCAGCACGGCAAAGTCCGGGCCGTAGCCTATGGTGACCACAGGCTTTCCTGCATATTTCTGGCAGAGCCGATCGTGCACCTCTCCAGAGGTCTTGCCGGGCGGCGGGAAGGTGAACTTATGGGCGAAGTTCTCCACATCCAGAACATTCATAACTATGCCGTTAGGAAGCGTTGTGCTCTTCACGTTGCCCATACTGGCCCGCAGCTGTTCGTCTATGGCGGCATTGGCCTGTTCGCAGAGAAGCTCGACGATCTTCTGATGGCGATCCAGTCTGCCCAGACAGAGGATATCGTTTATCAGACCCCGCCCATCGTTGAAGCGTTGCCAGAATGCCTCATAGTCCAGAGCGAGGGCGACCTTCTTGAGATCCTCTCTGCGGTATTTGTCCTCAACCAGTTTGATGTAGCTTTCCGCCTCCGGAGCTTCACTGCGGTCGCCCACAGCGGACACGGCAGGAAAATGACGGATCTTGTTCTCGACCTCCGGATAGATCATGCGGGCGATCTCAGTGGCCAGCATTCCCGTGGTCAGCCCGAAGTCTCCTCCGGCGTGGGCGGGATTGACATGAGCGATGAGGTACTGATCGACAATCTTGTGGGGATGGTGGTGATCGACGACCAGCATCTCCAGACCGTAGACCTGGGCCTGCCGCATGGCCGGAACATCCTCTTCCGTGGAGCCGTTGTCCATCAAGACGATGAGAGGCATCTTCTGGCCGTGCCTGGTCTGGTCCTCCAGAGCGTAGGTCAAATCCTTGGTCACGTCCTCTAACTCATAAAAGGGCGCTTTGCTGGGGGCGCGACGGTAGTTGTGATACTCGGCATCAGGGCCGCTCACCTCTGCAATGAGTGGCAGTATTGCCATCTCAATGGCCACAGCTGCCGTGATTCCATCGGCATCGGCATGATGGCGGACCACAATGGGACGGGACTTGAGTACAGCACGGCGAATCTCCTTGGCCACCGCCTTCATGGCCGGACGCAGCCGGACCATGATATCGCTCTTGACCAGGAACTCGGTCTCGAAAGGCTCGGCGCGACGGTCTATCGCCTGTTCTATCAGGTCTTTGACCGTTGATGCATCGCCCCCCCAGAGACGCTTCATGGACTTTATCTCGATCTGAACTTGATTGTTGCGCAGCGTGACTTCTCCCAGGACCCTCACCATCATCTCGCTATCGATGTCCGCATGCGCGCGCACTCCGGCACGCTCGAAGGCAGCGCAAAAGACAAGACCACTGTCATCAGCAACAGTAAAGATGGTCGGCCCGCCAGTCTGTTTGACCTGGATGACCTCCCCCTTGATCATGATTGTCTTGCCTACCTGGCTCTGCAGATCTGCTGCCTTGGAGAGGGGAAGCTCCTTCTCCACCTCGACTATGTTGTACTCCTTCAACTCGGCAGGCTCGAGCTCAATATTGCCATTGGGAAGAATATTTCGCACGGTTACGAATATCGTGTCGCCTGACTCCGGCCGTGTCTTCAGGTATTTGTTATGGGCAAGACCCCTCACGCTCTCCGTGAGATCTACAAAAGCTCCGAAGTTGGCTAGCCCCGAGACCTTCCCCTGATAGATCTCGCCCACAACGATATCTCTTACGTCGCAAGCCGGATCCAGAACGTGGACGAGCGGCTTCTTAGAGCAGCGCTCGCACAGCTCCTTTTTGTCATTCAGCTTTGTTTTGCAGACCAGGCACAGATACTCGCGCCCGAGGCCCACGCAGGCCTGGCAGCTTTCTTTAACCGGCATTTTGCCAGATCCCTGGCAGGCGCTGCATTTTGTAGAACCACTCTCGATCAGAGCTTTCATATCCTTATCCGAAGCCTCGCCCAAGGAGATGGACTCGGTCTTTCCGCTGCCGCCGCAGTTGGGACAGGGCATATCTCCTACCACGAGGTAGCCCAAGCCCAGACATTTCTCACACAGATTCATCCCTTCTGGAAAAGCTCCTTTGGAATTTATAGCTTCGGGAAAGAGAGTGGACATTAATTCGTTTCAAGGGTTTCCCGAAATCCGGCGAAGGCAGAACTATTCGATCTTTTGGAAGGCTCTAAATAAGGGATGACTTATTCTTGGGACTTGTGCGAGTAGTGATTTTGCGTCTGGGTCACAGGCCGGAGCGTGACAAGAGGATCACCACTCATGTGGGCCTGGTAGCCCGGGCTTTCGGAGCCGAAGAGATGCTTCTCTGCGGTCGCGATCCTCATGTAGAAGAGAGCCTGAATGATGTGGCAGAGCGTTGGGGCGGCGGCTTTCGTCTCACGCCGGATGCATCCTGGAAGGGCGAGACGGTGCGCTGGAAAGAATCGGGTGGGAAGGTGGTTCACCTCACCATGTACGGCTCGAATCTGCCCGATGTGATCACTGAGATTCAGAAGTGTGAGAATCTCCTGGTGGTTGTGGGTGCGGAGAAGGTCCCGGCGGAGATGTATGATCTGGCGGACTGGAATGTGGCAGTCGGCAATCAGCCTCATTCAGAAGTGGCGGCTCTGGCGGTCTTTCTGGATAGGCTCTTCCAGGGTCGAGAGCTTTGTCGTGAGTTTGAAGGAGGCCTCAAGATCGTGCCCAATCCACGCGGAAAGCAGGTATTGTACCCGGAGTATTGCAACAATAAGGAAGAATAGATGTGAAATGGCATCGGTTTGAGATAAAAGCATAGTGAATTAGATATAATGAGAATACTTGTAATCGGCGTCAACATCCGGCATATAGCATGCTCCGCCAGACGGGCCGGCCATGAGGTCTTCGCAGTTGATGGCTATTGCGATCTGGACCTGGAAAGATGCGCAGAAGAGACTGCCCAGCTTCCTCGCGAAGGCGCGGAAGAGTCCATTTCCAGGTTTGTAGAAAAGTTCCATCCGGAGGCGATCGTCCTCGGGCCTGGGCTGGAAGAGGCTCGTGTTTTGGGAGTTCCCGTGCTCAACAATCCGCCGGAAAAGACATCCCAGGTCTCTGATAAGCTCTGGCTGGCTTCCTGGCTGGAAAAGTCGGGCTTTCCTTTCATAAAAACGTATGCCTCTGCCGAGGATCTGGATTTTCCAATCCTTGTCAAACCACGCAAGGGCGCGGGAGGCGTTGGCTGTAGAAGAGTGGATGACCCATCGGACCTGCTATGGGAGGAGGGGCTGATCGCCCAGGAGCTAATCTCAGGAAAAGCCGCAAGCGTCTCGGTCATAGGCAACGGCCATGAGGCACGTGCTCTGGCCGTCAACGAGCAGCTCATCGGTGCTTCCTGGACAGGAGCAAAGGGATTCAGGTACAGTGGGAATATCACGCCCCTCGATCCACCCCAATGCAATGTTGCCGAGATGGCGGAAGAGATAATCGCGAGGCTTGGTCTCGTGGGCAGCAATGGAGTCGATTTTCTGCTCACAGAGAAAGGGCCGGTAGTGGTCGAGGTCAATTGTCGCTTTCAGGGGAGCCTGGATAACGTGGAGAGTGCCACCGGCCAGAGCGTCTTCCAGGCGCATATTCAGTCCTTCGGGGGAAGGCTGCCTCCCGCGAGGGGCAGAGCCGGCTGCTTTGCCGGTAGAGCCATAATCTACGCCTCCCGCGATTCAGTTATCAGTGCTGATCTTCAGAGGTCTTGGACGTCCGATGTTCCACGGCCTGGATCGCGGATTGCCAAAGACGATCCCATCCTGTCCATCCGGGCGTCGGGACCGGACAGAGATCAGGTCCTTGCCCTACTGAAGAAGAGAACGGCAGCGCTAATTGCGATGATAGAATAAATTAGAATGGTCGCGATAAGATAATGTTTTAGTTTTTACCAGATCTAGTTACCATGATACAACCCTGTAGACCCAGTTGCTTGCGAGCGTCCAGACTTTAACAAACCCGGACCCTTTCGCCAGCTTCTCTCTATCCTTTTCACAATACTTATTTTTATCCTTCATCCACGAGTCCATGACCCATGCTAACTCTCGTTTGAATATAACAATATCGGTCTAGCTGACAATATGATTTGCATCCCTTACGGTTCTGCTTGAGGAATACGATTTTGCCCGAGTAATACGATTTTCATCGCAATATTGATCTTCATAGCATTATCAGCCTGCAGGAAACCGTCATCCTTCACAAGATAAAGAGGAACGCGTGTTCCGGCGTCGGTATAAAAAGATAATGCCAGAAAAAGATAATATAGCATAAGCATGATGATATCAAGACAGAGAAATGCTGAGGATGAAATGAAGTCGCCGGAAAGGATTACCATAGCTCTCGACGAAGAGACGGCAGGCCTGTTCAAGAAGATGAAAGAGGACTCGGGCATGTCCCAGAGCGAACTTATGCGAGAGTCTTTGAAGTTCTTCGGCAAGCATAAGATGCTCTTTGAGTTCGCCGAGAGTAAGAAGGTCTACACCCATGCGGAAATGCTCTCTGCGGGCGAGCATGTGATCCTGGATATAGATCACTGGGTACTCATTCTGAGCTTCATTGAGACCCACCCAGATAAGGAAAAGTTCTGGAATTTTCATAAGGAGGTCTGCCGGGCCCATGCCGAACAGTTCAAACACAAGCTCTTCAATGCGGAGAGCATCCTTAGACGATTGGAGATATGCAACCTCTTCACTATGAGCAAGACCAGCATGAACGAGTTTACCCTCATCTTTGGATCAGAGGCGCCCAAAAAATTCGTGCGCATCGAGCTGGAGGAGATCTTTGCAGGCATGGGCTTTATGGTGGAGATCAAAGAGGACTTATCCAAGCTTAGGGTGAAGGTAATTCACGATCTTTAATTAAAAAACATATTTTGAAAATCAGGCATGAAGAACTCGCCATATTCAAATCAAGCCACGTCGCCAATCCAAGGAACGAATGAAAGAGCACTATCCATGGATCTCAATCTTAAGGTGCAGGGATTCATGGCCAGAAAGCAGGAGCGACTCGCCCGGGAGCTGGCGGAAAAGTACGGTGTTCCGCTGAATGAGGTGGACGATGTTGTGGATTCCTTTTTGAAAGACACCTATGGACCGGCTCTAAGGCTGGCAGAATCCATTCATGACAAAGAGAAGGTTATACTCCTATTCATCGGCAAGAAGGACTGCGCCATCTGCCAGAAGAGCAGGCCCATTCTGGAGAGCTTCCTCTCGAATCATACCGATCTGGAAGGAGTTTTGTTGGACTATTCCCAATCAGAAGGCCTGCTCTACCATATGATAAACGAAGAGGAGAAGGGAATGCTGCCGTTGATTGCCTTTATCTTCCAGGGGACCATGAGGATGATCTCATGCGGAGAATGCATCTGCGCCGCGGTTTATGAAAATTGTTACAATGAACTGCATGCAGTTTGCAGCCAAAATATATATGTTCACTGAAGTTACAGAGGTCTTGCGAGGAGATTATGACCTTAATTGTGCTCAACTTCAAGTGCTATCGTGAATCGACAGGTGAAGAGGCTCTGCGCCTGGCGGAGATCTGCGAAGATATTTCCAGGGATTATGCGGTGCAGATGGTAGTTGTACCCCAGGCGGCAGACATCCATGTCATATCCGAGGCGGTGAAGATACCGGTCTATGCTCAGCATGTGGACGGAGTCGGATACGGCGGATTTACCGGTCACGTGACCGCCGCTTCCCTGAAGGCTGCCGGAGCTTCCGGGTCTCTCATCAATCACTCCGAGCGAAGGCTAAAGCTCGCCGAAGTCGACGCGTCCATCTCCGCATGCCGTAACGCCGGCCTCGAGACTATTGTCTGCACCAACAACGTGGCAGTAACTCGAGCTTCCGCCGCATTGGAGCCGGACTATGTGGCGGTGGAGCCACCGGAGCTGATAGGCAGCGGTATTCCCGTTTCAAAAGCTAACCCAAGCGTAATTCGCGATTCGGTTGATGCTGTAAAACGCATTGCCCCCAATGTGGGTGTGCTCTGCGGTGCGGGAATAACCCATGGCGAAGATCTGAGAAGTGCCCTGGAACTGGGCTCAATCGGAGTGTTGCTCGCGTCGGGAATCATCAAGGCCAAAGATCAGAGAAAAGCCCTGGAAGATCTGGTTACGGGAGCCTAAAATGATCTCTGTGCATGTTCGCGTCTCGGGCAGGGTGCAGGGGGTCTGCTACCGGGCCTTTACCATCGATCGGGCCAAAGCTCTGGGGATCAAAGGCTGGGTGAGAAACATTCCCAGCGGAGGAGTGGAGGCTGTACTGGAGGGAGAGAGGAAACAGGTCGGGGAATTGCTCAAAGCCATGAAATCAGGTCCGGCAGGAGCCATCATTCTGGGAATGGAGTTCTCCGAGCTGGAGTGCAAAGGATTCGAGGATTTTGAAATCGAATATTGATTATTAAAATTAAATATTAGACTTAATTATCATTTATGATTATTTATCAGGATGTGATCTCTTGCTTACCGTTAATAGATACAAATGCTGCTACTGCGGTGCCTGCGTAGGTGTCTGCCCGACATGTGCCCTGGAGCTGGTGGAGACCTGGCTAGAGGTCTCTGCAGACTGTAAAGAGTGCGGCATCTGCACCAAGATCTGCCCCGTGGGAGCCCTGGAGGTCAAGGCATGAAGTGCGATGTGATAATAGTAGGGGCCGGGCCGGGTGGATCGATGGCCGCAAAAACAGTCGCCGAAGCAGGCCTGGATGTCGTCTTGCTGGAGAAGCGCCAGGAGATCGGCGATCCCGTGCGCTGCGCTGAGGGCGTTGGAAAGAGGGCCTTATGCCAGATGGTGAAACCTGAGCCGGAATGGATTGCCTCTGAGGTAAAGGGTGCCAGGATCTATGCTCCCGACGGAAGAAGCATAGTTATGTCCGAGGACAAGAGCGGCAGCGAGGTGGGCTATGTCCTGGAGAGAAAGGTCTTCGACCGCGGCCTGGCTATGCAGGCAGCCCGCGCCGGCGCCAAGGTCATGGTCAAAACCCGAGCTCTTGGACTTCTCAGGAAGGAGGGCATACCCTGCGGCATCACTGCCATGCGCATAGGAGAGCCTCTGCGAATTGAGGCTCCAATTATCATCGGCGCAGACGGAGTGGAATCTAAAGTGGGACGCTGGGCGGGCATCGATACCACCCTGAAGCTGAAGGACATCGAGTCCTGCGCCCAGTTTCTGGTATACGACCCAAGCATCGATGACGAATACACCGAGTTCTACCTGGGAAATTCAATCGCCCCGTCGGGTTATGCCTGGTCTTTCCCTAAAGGAGAGAAGCTGGCCAATGTGGGCCTCGGAATCCAGGGCTCCCGATCCAGTCCGGGGGAAGCCACGCGTCTGCTGCATGAATTCATGAAATCTCACTTCCCGAACGGCAAAGTTGTGGAGATGGTGGTGGGGGGAGATCCCTGCGCGGGCATCATTGAGTCAGCTACTACGGATGGCGTGATGCTGGTAGGAGATGCGGCCCGCCAGACCGATCCACTTACCGGTGGAGGCATCTTGAACGCCATGGAGGCAGGAATCATCGCGGGAGAGGTGGCAGTGAAAGCCATAACCTCTGGCAAAGTCAGCCGGGCGGGACTGAAAGAGTACGAAGACCGCTGGCGAGAGAGCATTGGCCGTCATCTGGCCCGCAGCCTGGAGTTCAAAGAGTTCTTCGTGAAGCTGACCGATAAAGATCTCAACCTGCTCTTCGGCTCCCTCGCGAAGGAGGATATCTCCAAGATGGATCTGCCCAGCATGCTGCGCGTGCTCTTTAAGCTGAATCCGAAATTACTTTGGGACCTGCGACATCTGGTGGTCTAAAGTTGTAGAGAGAACCTTCTGTTTTGGTTCTGTGGCTCTGGGGCCTGGTTCTCCAAAGCCATGGTTTTAAACCAACGGATACAGAAACTCCAAAATCCTGAGCCTTGAGGAATCTGAATTTCCGGCAAGACGTTTTGTTCCTATTCCAGCACAGAAGTGCCGTCCCCTTTCTTGGGCAGCCTGTCAGGATCAAAGCTAACGATTATCTTTTCCTTATTGGCATCCAGGGAGACCACGCCCATATGAAAGACATAGCGCATAGTCCTGCGTCCGTCAGGGATGCAGAGCTTATGCTCCCGGCGCAGGAGTATGGCGCTGGCCGCATGCAACGCCGGTCCGCTCTGCAGGAACAGAAGGCCTGGCAGGTTGAGGCGATAATGGCACGTGGTAGGATATTTCTCACCCATCAACTCGCCCAGCTCTTCGCGACGAATCTCTACCACGGTCCCGCCGCTCTTAACCAGGATCCGGCCTTCGTCAGCATGCACCTCGTCGATATGAGAATGGAGCGCACGAAGGATGTAGCTGTCCCCGCGTCCCCTGTTCTCCGGGGGGAGAAGCTCTTCCAGCTTCTTCATAAAAGGCTTGAGAAGAGGGCTGCATCCTGCAAAGAGGGCACCGGGAAGGTTACACACCTCAGTTTTTGTAAGCTCATAGAGATCCTTCTCGCAAATCTCGATGGGTATCATGAGGAGCCATTTGTTCAGGGAAATATATCTAGGTTGGGATCAATCCGGATATGCAAATAATTTATTTATAAAAAAATTTATACAAAGATACTAAATTATACTCTCTAAATTAATTATTTAACCCTATTTTGAACTTTCCTCGGCAAGAGCACGAAAAATGACCAGTTATCTTCGACCACATTAGGGGGCCATCTGAAATCCTTACAATTATAAATTCCTAATGTACTTTCCTTTAGATTCTGAAACCACCGAATTGTAAATGATAGTTGCTTTTTGACTTATTATCTAAAGTATTAGTCTAAATTAGTAAAATTAAAAGACATTGCGTTCAAAACAAATTATTTATATCATTAAGTATTTGTGACAAGAAAAATATGGTGACGATTATGAGGGAGTCAACCGTAAAGATCCTGGACGACAAGGATATGGAATTTGTCGAAACGCTTCGGTCCCTGGGAGTTCCGCGCAACGTCGCAACGCTGATAACTTTCCTGGCTAATGTGGAGGAAGCCTCATCCCGCGAGATAGAGATGGGCTCTGACCTTCGGCAGCCGGAAGTGAGCATTGCCATGCGCACCCTTCGCGACAACAACTGGATTGAGGAGAAAGAGATCAAGCGTGAAGGCAAAGGGAGACCGATGAAGGTCTACTCGCTGCGAGCGAGCATTGATGAAATCATAAAGCACTTCGAGGAGGAGAAGCTTCACGAGTCGGCCCAGGCCATGGAGAGCATCCAGAGGCTCAAGCAGCTCATATCAACCTGAGCGTTCTCGTATTGGAATTGAGGGAGAATCGGGTCTAACTCTCGCCAGAGGAGGATACGAGCACTTCTACCTCGATTTTTGACGCGATTCCCCTGCCGAGAGAGATCTTCGAGCCGTTTATCTCAACCACCACAGGTCCGCCGAAGGGCTGACAGGCTATTATTCGTATGTGTTTTCCTTTTCTTATCCCCATCGATTCAAATTTCTTATCCCAACCATAGTCACCATTGACAGCCCTGACTTCCAGCGGCTGATTGCAGGGAGCCCGGGTCAGCTCTATAGATCCCATCTTCGATAATTCACTCCAAGCCTTCAAACCCGGACATTCACGCCCCGTTCCTTCAGATACGCCTTAACGTCCCGGATGTTCCATTCACCGAAGTGGAAGATGCTCGCCGCCAGTGCTGCGGAGGCCTCTGTCTTCTGGAAGACCTCCAGCATATGATCGGGACTGGCGCAGCCGCCCGAGGCGATCACAGGTATTCGAACCCTTTTTGCCACTGCATCCGTGAGAGGTATATCGAAACCATCATAGGTCCCGTCTCTGTCCATACTGGTGAGGAGGATCTCGCCAGCACCCCTGGATACGGCATCCTTTGCCCAGGCAATGGCGTCAATCCCGGTAAACTCCCGACCGCCGTAAAAGGAGCACTCAAACCAGCAAGGGCCTTCCGGGGTCTCTATAATCTCGCGACCTTCTTCCCGGCCATAGCGCCTCTTGGCATCAATGGCCAGAACCACGGCCTGGTTTCCATATCGATCCGAGATCTCGCTTATCAGCTCCGGGCGTTTCAAAGCGGATGTGTTCAGAGTGATCTTGTCGGCCCCGGCATTGAAGACCTCTCTTGCTTCTTCCACGCTCTTTATGCCGCCGCCCACCGCAAGAGGCACAAAGACTGATTCCGAGGTCTTCTTGATAACACCCGTCATCGTCTCCCTTCGCTCATGGGATGCAGTGATGTCCAGGAAGACGATCTCATCTGCGCCATCCTCATAGTATCTGCCGGCCAGCTCCCAGGGAATCCCGGCATATCTGATCTGTTTGAACTCGATTCCTTTTACAACGCGACCGCCCGGCACTCCCAGATCACAGTCCAAACAGGGAATAATCCGCCTGGCTAACAATGCAGGCACCTCACAAAGTTCTCCAGTATCTTCAAACCCTTAGCGCCCGACTTTTCCGGGTGGAACTGGGTGGCAAAGAGGTTATCTTTGGCAATCGCGGCCGTTACCTCCACACCATGATCAGTGGTGGCGACCACCACCGACCTATCCACAGGCCGGCCATAATATGAGTGCACAAAATAGAACATGTCACCGTTCGAGATTCCCTCCAGCATCTCCACAGGACGTTTGATGGAAAGGCTGTTCCAGCCCATCTGAGGAATCATCACACCATCCGGGAGGCGCACAACATTTCCCTTTATCCAGCCAAGGCCCTTGGCGCCGGGACTCTCTTCACTCCCCTCGAAGAGCACCTGCATGCCAATGCAGATGCCCAGCATCGGCACACCTTCCTGAAAGGCTCTTAAGAGCGAACCTTCAAATCTGGTGAGCTGATCCATGCAGCTTCCAAATGCCCCCACGCCCGGAACCACGATGCCGTCTGCTCCTGCCAAGCCCTCCGGATCGGTAACGATTTTGGGATCGCCGCCAATCCTATCCAGGGCATTGTAGATGCTGAACAGGTTGCCCATGCCATAGTTAACTATAGCTATCATCTTCTTACCTCAGCCCTTCCTCTCTCGCCTCTATCTAACCTTTCTGCTTGCCCGGCTCCATCCTTTCATCAACTTGTCAGCCGCTCTAGAGGAGCGGTCCATATTCTCAATTGAGAGCCGCATCATTACCGGAAAAGCTTTTCCCGTCTGAGAGTTCATAACAATTATGAATAATTGTGAAAAGAAATATATGTAAAAAAAAGACGATATTTAGCCCCGGAAAGACCTTTCCTCCAGGTTAATTCATATAATTTATGCTTTTTGTGAAAACGTATTTATAGAGGAAATAGGAAGGCAGTTGGTGCCCAAAGATCGCAGACTGTCTGCCGGAAAGAGAGGCTAAATTCATGCGGATCGGTTCGGGCAGAATCAAAAAGCCCCGGGCTGTGATCATCGCTAGCCATTCATCCCGCAGGCGGGTGGGATGCGATTTTGAGATTTATAATATAAAAGGGTGGAGATCAATGAATCTGAGAAGGCCAAATGCCAGTGCTGCCACTGGAACGTTCAACCGCTCGCGGAGCGTTGTCCCCATGTCGGGAATTTGTTCTGACTGCCAAGATGGATGCCGGGGAGGATGCGAAACCTGGCTGGCTTCTTTCCGGGGCCGTGAAGTGCTCTATCCGGGGCCCTTCGGCGAGATCACTGCAGGAGCAGACAAGGATTATCCCATTGACTATTCTCATCTCAGCATTCAAGGCTATGCCATAGGTGCAGACGGCCTGCCCGCAGGCGTTGAGCCAGGACCGGACACTGCTCTGTTCCCGAATGTTGACACCATGACCGAGTACGGCTGGTCCAAGAAGGTCAAGATGCAGGTCCCAATCTTTACCGGAGCTCTTGGCTCGACTGAGATCGCCAGAAAGAACTGGGAACACTTCGCCATAGGCGCCGCTATCACCGGCATAACTCTTGTCTGCGGAGAGAACGTCTGCGGAATTGACCCAGGCCTGGAGAGGGACGGCAAGGGAAAGGTCACCAAATCTCCAGAGATGGATCGCAGAATCGAGACCTACAAGAAGTTCTACAACGGCTTCGGCGAGATCCTGGTGCAGATGAACGTAGAAGATACCCGCCTCGGCGTGGCTGAGTATGTTTCATCCAAGCATAACCTGGATACCATCGAGCTCAAATGGGGCCAGGGTGCAAAATGCATCGGCGGCGAGATCAAGGTGAAGACACTGGACCGGGCTCTTGAGCTCAAGAAGCGCGGCTACATAGTCTCCCCAGATCCGACTCTGCCCGAGATCCAGGCAGCCTTCAAAGCTGGCGCCATCAAGGAGTTCGAGCGCCACTCCCGTCTGGGCTTCGTCACCTACGACGGGTTCATGGCCGAGATCGATAGGCTCAGAGGCCTGGGATTCAAGCGCATTACCCTCAAGACAGGAGCTTACTCCATGGTTGAGCTGGCCATGGCACTGCGCTACGGTTCCGAGGCAAAGCTGGACCTTCTCACCATCGACGGCGCACCGGGTGGCACAGGCATGAGCCCCTGGAATATGATGAATGAGTGGGGCATACCCACATTCTACCTGCAGTCGCTGGCCATCGAGTTCGCCAACCGCCTGAAGGCAAAAGGCATGCGCGTTCCAGACCTGGCAATGGCCGGCGGCTTCTCCACAGAAGACGGCGTCTACAAGGCTCTGGCTATGGGCACACCCTACTTTAGAGCCGTCTGCATGGGCCGCCCGCTCATGATACCCGGCATGGTCGGCAAGAATATCCAGGAGTGGATTGCCAAGGGAGATCTGCCCAAGGGCGTCAGCAAGTTCGGCAGCAAGCCCGAGGAGATCTTCGTCGCCTACGAGGAGCTGAAGGCCAAATTCGGCAACGACTTCAAGAACATCCCCTACGGCGCCATTGCTCTGTACACCTACGGCCAGAAGTTCAAGACCGGTCTGCAGCAGCTGATGGCTGGAAGCCGGAACTTCAAATTGGCAACCATGTCCCGCGATGACCTCATGGCACTCACAGAAGAGTCTGCCAAGGTATCCGGCATCCCCTACGTGATGCAGGCCCGCCGCGCGGAAGCCCTGAAAGTATTGGATGCGTAAGTATTGAAAGAAACGATCAGGCCTCGATATTGGGGGCCTGACCGCTAATAATTTTTATAATTTAGTCTCACTTACAGCTGTTTTCAGCCACTCTCGGCAAATCGTAATGATGCACTTCAAGGTATATGTTCCGTGTATGTGTGTGGATTCTTTTGTCATCCTTTCAGTCTTACCTAACATCGGGATCATCCGCCGAAGTACGAGGTCGGGCTCCGATGTCTGAATAGGGCGATCTTTGTTGGCTAGAGCGCTCACCTTCCGGCAACGAAACCGATCGGACGCACGTCTACGTTCTGCTGAGAGGAAAACACTTCGCCGGTAGAAACCACAACCCAGAAGTGCTGAAAGATGTCGTCATGCTCAGAGATGTCCTCGACAGGAACCCAGGTTTCGTACGTTTCAAATGGTTTCAGCCTCCGGGGTAATGGGGCCGTGAGGATGTCCACGGTTTCCGTATCGCTCTCGCACCAGACATGAGTGACCTCGACTTCAGCATCGGACGTGATGTTGACAATCTTTATAAAGAAATATTGGACTGGATTGTTTTGGAAGTAGGCTTTGTGAACTAGCACTCGAATATTGAAGGGAAGCGGCCGTGGCAGTGGGCCTTTTTCTATAGCCTTTCGAGCCGACTTTTCTGCCACCAGCTTCCACTCCAGGAGGACCCTCTCTGTGTAAGTGTTGGGATCATCGTCCACTGCTTTGCCACAATTCTGGCAGAGCCACACGCCGTTCTCAATATCAGATCGCTGTTCCTGCTTGAGCGATGGATTGTAGCGAGGCCCGCCGACCGATGCGGCGGTGATGTGTGCCGCAACCCCGACATTTGTTACAGCTTTAGCAGCCTCTGAGGGGCCACTCGTTGGCTGCTTGCAGCTAGGGTTGGAGCAAAGGTGCCCAGCTCTTCCGGCCAGCTTCCGTTTCACGTCTTCAGAAAACTCATCTCTCATGTTCATCCTTACACTAGATTTGCCCTAACAGCGAAGCTCCTAAATCTGACGCAAGACTGATGAGAACGTGGGATAGTCTTAGAATTCCACATGTTGTGCAGATTTTAGTTCCGCGTACAGATCGAACTGTAACTGTTCAAGCATCTGATCAAGTCTTTCCACCAGCGCGAAAAGCTCTTCGCATGACGGCATGCAGTCAGCGCAGCAGAGACCGCCGTAAGCAGTTAGCTTCTCATCCATTTTCCCCTTCTTCCCATCATTCATGAGAGTCGTCTGCGGGCCTGGTGAACACGAAGTTTGCCAGGAGCGTGAGGATCCGGTGCAATTCTTCGTTGAGCGATTCTAGGACGTTACAGCTCAAAAACGTCCGATTTATCCCGATTGCAATCATAACAAGTGAGTCTAATATTATATTCCTCGCAACTTCCTCCCTTTGCATGAGGTATTATATGATCGAACTCAACCTCGTCATCCTGTAAATGCTTGCCACATCGCTGGCAGGTGTAGTTATCTCTTCGCACGACTCTCATCTTAGTCTGAAATGGAATATACCTGCCTCGCCTACGGTTTTCCGTCGTCTCAGTGATAGATTCACCGACAAAAACAACCGGACATATATGGCCGAAAATGCTGCACTCTAAATCCGATACAGCTTGCGGAATTGTCTCAGGATAATCATCCGGATTGAATTCCCGTACTTCACGTTCGAAGTAGTCTCGCCTAACCGGATTAAGCGGCTTCCTCCTATCGTCGATACCTGTTCGCAAGATGGCATCCATACGATCGATCTCGGCATTGATGGATTCAAGCAGCTCTGTTGGCAGTTCCTCTTCTGCTTCGATATCTTGTTTTAGAGGATATGGCACTTTGTATGTTTCGAAGTCGGACATCGGTGGCTGGAGGTATTCTGAAATGTCTTTATCCTCTATTTGTGCGCGCTCAACGATATTCGCCATAAAATTGTCTAGCTCCGCTTTGTTTGCCAAGACTCGAGGATTCTTCTTCGCCAGCGCTAGCAGCTCAGAATACTCAGTCCTTTGTCGTTCGTCTATCGGGGTCGCATCTCCGATCTGGCCCGTCTCGAGGATTTTTTTAAGATGTTCATTATGCTCGGTCGCACTTTGTCTTGTTGGTGGCAAGAGTGGCGATTGTTCGACGAAAGGGCCATATGGGCAATATTTCAATTCCCAACAGGGCTTACAAACCTGTGTTGATCGATCCTTCCATGAGTCAAGAAAATCCTTGTCGGATATATCTATGAGGGTTTCGAAAAACTAATTAATCGAAATGCTTATATACTATTATTACCATATTATTCGGTGTATGAGAACCCTCATAGATTTTGCCATTCGAGAAGAATATTCTCGGGTTAAAGCTCT
>Ga0182011_10002419_pt1 | contig 15767 bp, 10 predicted proteins | sample 711E1DmetaG_FD_120481 | JGI IMG/M metagenome (GOLD analysis project Ga0182011, IMG submission 120481) | Permafrost microbial communities from Stordalen Mire, Sweden - 711E1D metaG | ecosystem: Environmental > Terrestrial > Soil > Wetlands > Permafrost | place: Sweden: Stordalen | collected... | reverse complement strand
GATAATTGGTACATTAAAAATTGGACGCTCGGCCTTGATATTCAAATTATTTTGATGACCTTGCGAAAGGTTATCGTTGGTGATTCACAGGCGTATTGATAAAGATTACGTGCTAATCTTAAGAGGTCGTGATCCATACTACCACGGCCTTTTTTATTTTGTTATATTGACGAAGCAGACTAAATTAGACTATCTGGGAGTACAAAGACATTTTTGGTAGAGGTGAATGGCCTGCCGACCATGAGTGAAAAATGAAGTAATGATGAATCCAAGCGACCCCATGGCATTGGCTACGAAACAGAAACTTTCGCTTCTCCTCTTGGCGCTAGTTGGTGTTGTCTTCGTTTTGCTATCTACGAGCCGCTATGGTGCAGGGCTATCACCCGACTCGGTTGGCTACATAAGTATTGCACGAAATCTCATCGCTGGCGCAGGATTCGTTAGATACGATGGTAATTTCCCAACAGTTGTATGGCCGCCACTGTACCCGGCAGTTCTAGCACTTGTTGGTGGAATTTTCAGAACAGACCCTCTTTTGATCGCAAATATTCTAAATGCGCTTGTCTTCGGATTAATCGTGTACGTAGGAGGCTTGCTAACCTTCAAACATCTATCATCTTTTCCTGCCTTCGCCCTCGTCGGAGCGTTTGCAATTTTGTTTTCAATTCCACTTTTTTCAGTTTCAGTGATGGCCTGGTCAGAGCCCCTTTTCATATTGTTTGTGCTTCTTAGCTTCATATTTGCAGACTCATATCTTGAGAAGAACGACGTAACCTCGCTAATACTTTTTTCATCATCGGTAGCTTTATCATGTCTAACTCGATACCTTGGCGTCACGCTGATATTGTGGGGTGCGTTGATCATCGTGATTTTTCGCCGTGACAGCTTAAAAAAGAAAATCGCGACCCTGTCATTATTTATGCTTATCTCGTCCATACCATTAGGGATATGGCTGATCAGAAACTATTCTGTTTCGCACACGCTCTTCGGGTCCCGCACATCATCACCCAACACTTTGTTTCAAATCCTCTCTTTTGTTATTAGTAGCTTGCTGCGTTGGTATATCCCACGCAAAATTGTAGACCACCGCTCAATCTTGGCGTTTGTAATTGCTGGCGCCGTTTTATTTACAGGCCTCAGTCTTAAGGGTAGTTGGCAAAGCGTGAAAATTGCTTTGCGGCAAATCAGCCCTGCTATCTTGTTTGCTTTTGTTTACACAGCATGCCTGGTTATCACATCAACAACGACTGCCTACGACCGAATAAACGATAGTGATAGATTGTTGTCTCCTATCTTTGTCTCGTTAACTTTGCTTTTCTTAGTCTTGGCCCAAGCGATGGTTGAGCCATATCGGAAAAGCTTTTCCAAAAAGATTGTGAATTCCTTCATGATAATTGTCATCGCAATTTTGTTGGCATACCCGATTGGCGCTGTCATCCTTAAAGTAATAGACCTAAACCAAATGGGACAAGGATACAGCAGCAAAGCGTGGAAAGGAAGCGAGACAATACAATACCTTATTCAACATCAAAGAGTAAAACCTGAATGTACCGTTTACACCAATGGTCCGGATGCCGCCTACATCCTCGCGCATCTTGCGGTAAAAAAGTGTCCTGCTAGAACAGAATACAATTTCCCAGAAGTGGCAAATGATTTTTCAAGACTTAGCGGCTCTTGGCCAGAAGAAAGTAATGCGTGCATTGTTTGGTTTGACAAGATTGATCGAAAATATCTGTTGACAATTGACGAGCTAAAAGCGGTTGCGAATATTGACCAAATTGTTCGTCTTGAAGATGGTGCGATCTACTCCGTTACGAGAAAATGAGTTAGAACATTTTAAACTCTTTACGGAATTAATCCAGTAGTATCAATATGATGTCCCTTGGATCAAAATTTCCCAAAAACCTCATTTAAGAAATCCGCTCGATGAATTGAATCTATGAATTTGCGTCAAAATACAATCAGAGGCTTAACATGGTCAGGTATTTCTCAGGTTGTTAGCCAGGGATGCCAGTTTCTGATTACAGCAATCTTGGCTCATCTCTTATCTCCGAGCGATTTTGGTTTACTCGGAATGGCTACTGTCTTTACAGGTTTTGCCGCTATTTTTAGCGATATGGGAATAAGTGGAGCTATAATCCAGAGCCAAAATGTCGATGAACGCCATTATTCCTCGGCATTTTGGTTGAATGTTCTAGTAGGATTGAGTTTGACAGTTGCATTTATTCTGCTTTCCCCAGTGATAGCACGCTTTTATAACAGACAAGATCTTCTACCAATCTTGACAGTATTATCATTCAACTTCTTTTTGTCTTCGTTCACAATTGTTCAGCAAGCTATTTTGACAAAATCAATGAACTTTAAATCTTTAGCAATGAGGGATATTTTAGCCGTCATAAGTTCTGGTACAGCCGGTATTTTATGTGCATATCACGGATATGGTGTATGGAGTTTGGTGATTCAATCGTTGACCTATACCGTGACAAACAATTTATTGCTTTGGATTTCTTCAGAATGGCGTCCGAGATGGATGTTCAACGTTGCCTCTATAAAAGAAATACTCCCTTTCAGCGCGCATTTGACAGGATTTCAATTGGTCAATTATTTGGCAAGAAATATCGATTACCTTCTTATCGGCAAGGTACTAGGTTCACAAGCTCTGGGCTTTTACTCTTTAGCGTATAAGTTGATGATGTTTCCTCTTCAGAATTTCACTTGGGTTATCACCAAGGTGATGTTTCCTGCATTTTCAAAAATTCAAAATGAAATGGATAAGGTGCGTAGAAATTACCTGGTAATGGTTAAGGCGGTTGCGCTGCTCTCTTTTCCTTTTATGGCATACTTATTTGTTACGGCTCCTGATATTATACACTTAGTGTATGGTGATAACTGGATTGTAGCGGTTCCTTTGGTAAGAATATTTTGTTTTTGCGGAATGGTCCAATCAATTACTTCTTTGGGTGGCACTATTTATCTTTCCAAAGGACGAGCAGACCTTCAATTCACAATGGCATTAATTAGTACTTTTTTGCTTTCGATAGTTTTATATATTGCGGTTCACCACGGCATAGAGTCAGTAGCATTTGCTTATACGTTATTCTATTTAATCTGGGCAAATATTGCTATTTTCGTTGTAGCAAAATTGATTTCTTTAAAAATTTCTAAACTATATAAAATTGTATGGACTCCATTTATATTCAGCATGCTATTGATACTTATTATGCTGGGTATTAAAAAACTAATTTTTTTAGAACCACTTTCTAGAGTGGTTTCCTTTGGAATTATAGGCCTTATTATTTATGCTATCCTAATTTTATTAGCTAGACAGGTTGTTCTAAAAGGTGATCAGCGATTTACTTTTGGAGAATTATGAACGATCTCTAGTCCAATGAAAGGCGTTGTGTTCCCTAAGATATTTGTGCTAAGATAAGGGAACATTTTTGCGATGCTTGCCATGTTTCCTAAATTGAGTGTCGGAAGTTGTATGGAAGTAACAATTTGTATTATCACATTTAAACGAACAGTTGGACTAGAACGATTATTACAATCACTCATACACCTGCGATTCAAAAAATCTGAACAACCATTAATAGAGATTCTTATTGTAGATAATGATAAAAGTATGAGTGCTAAAGTGATTGCTGATAAAATGAAAAGATCGCTTCAATGGCCAATAAAATACTTAGTTGAAGAAAAGCGAGGGATTCCTTTTGCGAGAAATACGGCTCTGGCTAACAGTAAGAATAGTGATTACATCGCTTTTATAGATGACGATGAGATAGCAACTGGATTATGGTTGGATGAGTTGCTATATGCTTTGAATAAATATGAAGCAGATGTCGTTGGAGGACCAGTATTATCATTGTTTGAGTCACCACCTCCTGATTGGATATTTAGAGGAGGTTTTTTTGATCGTCCTCGACAGCAAACGGGAATGATTTATCCTTTTGCGGCATCCGGCAATGTTTTAATCAAATCAAGAATAATTAATAACATGTCGGTTTTATTTGACGAATCATTTGGGATGGCAGGTGGCACAGATACAGACTTTTTTCTTAGGCTACATGAATCGGGATATAAAATAGTTTGGTGTAATGAAGCAATTGTTGAAGAATGGGTACCATCGCAACGGATATCCTTACAATGGTTATTAAAACGATCTTTTAGAAAGGGAAATAGCGGTGCCTTGTACTATATCAAGAATAAAAATATGACGCATTTAACTAACGGGATTAAAAAGAGTGTAAGATTACTAATGTGTTTTCTTGAATTTCCAATTTCATTGTTCTTAAGCGCATTATTTTGGGATAGACTGTATATTATGAAAACAATGATCAAAACAAGCAGCATTTTGGGTTCATTATTATCGACTTTAGATATGCGTTATGAAGATTACAAAACCATCAAATAATATGTTCAATAAGTTGAGGAAATAGTTAATCGATAATATTAAAAGCATATTAGTGACATCACAGACAGATAAAAGCTCATTTATCGGAAACTCCTCTCCTTTCTAAACAAAGACTATATTTATATTCTCAATTTATATGTCCACGGTTGATGTAAATATCATCATGCCACGAATCTCCGTAATCATGACGATGTATAATGCCGAGCGTTTCCTTCGCGAGGCCATAGAAAGTATTCTATCTCAAACGTATCGTAATTTTGAATTTATCATTTTCGACGATGGTTCGACTGACAATTCAGTTGCGATTGCTGAAAGCTATAATGACCCGCGTATACGGCTATTTCGATCGCCTCATATTGGAAGAGCGGCAACATTAAACAAGGCCGTGGAAGCTGCAAAAACAGGTCTTTTGGCTTTTATGGACGCGGATGATATAGCGCTCCCCCATCGAATGCAAATGCAGTATGACACAATGGTTAACGATGAGACAATAGATACGGTGAGCAGCTCATATCAATTGATTGACGAGCGAGGTAATCCGATTAGAGAAAAGCATCTCCCGGTGTCGCACGAGGCAATAGTGGAATTAATGCCCATGCAATGTTCGGTGTGCTTCGGCGCCGCGCTTATTCGGACAAGCATCCTGCTGCAGGCCGGAATGTTTGACGAAAAATTAACTACTGCCATTGATTATGATTTGTGGTTAAGAATTCTCGACCGCGCAAAATTTTATAATATTTCGAATAGTTTGGTAAAAGTTAGGATTTCTAATACTTCTATATCAAGCAGATTCAGGAATGTACAATTTAGGCATACTTATGAAATGGGAATGCACTATCTGGAAGAAAAATATCGCAATGCACAAGGAGATGAATCAAAAGCGAAAATATCCTTGCAGCTTGGCAAGTTAGAGTATTATTACGGGACCATGGTGAATGCAAGAAAATATTTTGTTAAAATATTATGGAATAAGCCTTACATGTTTGTTGCATGGCGGTTTTACATCGCAAGCTTTTTGGGGAGTCGTATATTTATGCTGTTGCGGTCAACAGGTCTTGCGGACAGAATTGGCAACATCTTCAAAAAATCTTCAAGGAAATACGACTATTTTATGCCGTAGAGAATCGGTCAGGTCCAGAATGATATCCTACCGGCCTTATGGGTGTAACTACCCCAATAGTTGCGACAACATGCAGCGGAAGATAGTCGTTACTTCTTTTCTCCTGGATACCAGAAAATAAACATTGTAATTCAACTTTAGCATGGCAAGATCCGAAGTACTTTATATCATGTTTTCTCCGCAACAATGGAACAGCCAGCACAGCAGAACAAGAGCGTTTGCAATCGAATTATCGCGACTGGGATATCATACAATTTACGTTAATCCGCCAAATTCTTTAGCAGGCATTGTTCGGGAATCCATTGCTAGAGCCTTCTATCCGCTTCGTCGAGAGAATGTACACTTCCACGATAGTTCCGAAATGTTGGAAGTGTGGTCGCCGCCGATTCTTCCAACTTTTTACAGGGGCAGCGTCACTCCCGGTGTGGATCGATGGCTATTCAAAGCATGGTTCGAAAAGAAAATAAATAAAATCAAAAAACCAATTATTGCCGTCATTGCAATGCCGTATTGGTGGGACGGATATATCAATGACTATGTACCAACTTTTTCCGCCACTGTTTTCGATTACCAAGACTCTGTAGGGACTTATGCACGCAGCGCAAGAATCCATAAAAACATGTCCGAAGTGTTTACGGAGTTGGTATCTCAGGTTAACGGAGTCATCACCCATACCGAGACCAATTATAAAAATATTTTAGCGCATCGTAAGCCTTCGGAGGTGTGTTTAATTCGTAATGGTGGAAATGACATATCTGCTAGGCGGCCGAGTAATTCCAATCCTAGAAAGCGGCCTGATCGCCCTGTTATCGGAACTGTGGGGAGGATATCAAATAATATTGACGTCGCTCTTCTTTTAGAACTCGCCGACCGCTTTCCTGCATCTTCAATTGTCAATATCGGAACAGTATCAAAGGATATACGAGCATTGAGATCAAAAAAAAATATTGTTCTTCTGCCTCCTATGCTGCAAGACGAATTGCATTCCAATATCAGTCGCTTTGATGTCGGCATTTTACCGTATCATTCGGGTATAGAAGGGAGCCCTTTGAGGGTGTACGACTTGCTCTCTGAATTGCTCCAAGTTGTGTCTACTAACTTCGCCGATAGCGGGTATTTCAAAGAAGTCATCCATATCGCGAACAGCCACGATGAATTTATTGCCAAAACCGCAGATCTATTATCGGATAAGAAAAATTGGATTTCAGCGGAGACGATTAAAAATTTTGTTTCACACAATACGTGGAAAATAAGGACAGAAAAGTTGACCCTTTTTTGCGAAAGCCTTCTGGGGCGTTAATGAGTCAATCTTTCGAGGCCAATTGCGCAGACCATAGTGTTGAAATGTTGATTTATCATAATGAGAAATTCATTTGCGATTTCGTTTCATCTTCGCGAGTGATGTTGAATATTTAGCCGCGGATTGGATAGGCGATAATGCTTTTTACTATTTGCAGCCTGCCTGGCAAGTTAAGCAAATTGTTTTTTTGAAGATTAATTTATGCAACGACTTTTCAGATTTGTTGAGGCCAAACTATCAACGCTAAAAAGTTTTCTAATTGTCACTTTTTTCGTTTATTCCGTTATTCTACTTCCCCTAACCGTCGTTGTCTACAATGGGCAGTTTATTGCGGATGATTTAAATCTTCTTCATGCAGCTCAAGTGAATCCATTTCCGGTCTTCAGCGATTGGACACATTCACATTTTGGCTTTTATCGCCCCCTTGTTATTCTCAGCTTTTTCCTCAATTTCAGATCTTGTGGGTACTCGCCGTTTTCATTTTATCTGGTGAATTTTTTTCTCCATCTTGTCGCGACACTGTCAGTTGCATTACTTGGGAGAAAACTCTTTCTGCGTTCTGAAATGCCATACTCAAATGTCGGGAGTTTTTTGCTGGGGTTAATTTTTCTTATAAGCCCTCAGAATCTGCAAAACATTCTTTGGATTTCGGGGAGAACCGATTTACTATGCGGCTTGTTCGTTTTCATCTCCTTGCTTATGTTTATAGAATATATCGAATCATCTAAGATGTATTTTCTCGCACTGTTTGTTTTGGCTCAAGTTGGTGCTTATATGAGCAAAGAAACAGCAATTATTACGAATCTCTACGCAATAGTGATTATCGTTGTCTATACGCCAAAGGACGAAAAGGTAACTGTGTCAAAAATATTGGTTCCGCCCGTAGTACTTACGGCAATTTATTTGTTATTTCGAGCCATCATTTTGAAAGGTAATACTTTTATCCAGTTGGGAGATTTATCTTTCGGTATAATGAAAACATTCAAGTTCGTTGTTTATGGTGTATGGGCAATGGCCATTCCGATAGATTTGTTGGATGTGATTTCTTTTCTCGAAGAGAGCAGATTCGTTGCCGTCGTTGTTGTGGCGAGCGTGATCATCGCACTCGCAATGATCCTGAAACAGATCGTTTATAATCGAGGGAACAATTTAGAGATTGGTTTGCTGTCGATGGGGATCGGGTTTGCCAGTTTAGTAATCTATATGTTGGACTATCCACAAATGCGATTGATATACCTGCATTATCCTTTCATATTGATTGGATTCGCGTATTTGATGCTAGGAGGGAAGCAGCGTCGATTCTCGCTCTTAGCTTCAGTTCTCATTTTGAGCTGTCTTATGCTCTTTGGCGTTTTCAATGTCATTTCCCGTTCTGTAAAAATTAACGACTATGTACGTGAATTATATAGAGTCTTGCCGGACAAAGCTGAATATAACAGTCAGAAACAATATATTCTTTTATGCGGTTTAGGCCGAATCGGACAAAGCTACGGCGTTCCTAATCTCCAATATATGGCATCGTTGAAATTACGAGGTGATTTGGTAGAAAGGAATCGATCTTTCTCGACTATCTGTTATTATGAAACACATAGTTTTGATCCTCTGGTCAGGACTGGTGATTTTCAGTATGTCAACCCGAGTACAATTGAAGTTAAGGCATCTCAAAGAGGAAGCGTTCTTGTTCCTTTTGCATCAAAGAAATTCAATTTTGATGATTCCCTCAGCGCTGGAATGAGTAAGAACGTCCGAATCATTCCCATAGAAATGAATAGATTGAGGCAAGGAGGGGCAAACTCTTGTGAGATAGTATTCAATGATGGGAATTTTTGGAACAACGCTGATGTGCTAATATATGATAATAACAAATTCATCCGAATGCCGCTTGAATCATTCATTTCGGACTTACAAGGGAAAAGAAATAGGTGAAGGGTCCAATTCTTTTAGTTACAGATGAGTTATCGCCCGGCGGGGTAGCTCGTCATGTCATTGATCTAGCAAACGGGCTTGCTGAAAGGAGGATAGAATCGATCGTTGCTGCAACGGACGGGCCGTTTCGGAACAGACTTCACGCAAGCATACCGTTTGTTGAACTGCCGTTACTCAATCCAAATAGTGGGCAGAAAAAACTTTGGGGCTTTCCTTCTTCCTATAAGATTCTTAAGAAGGTTATTCAACGTGAACGTGTGACCTTAATCCATTCTCACAAGCGCTACACGGATTTGCTGGGACGCGTTCTTGCACGGCGAATGTCCCTTCCCCATATATCTACATGCCACAACATTTTTAGTTCGTTGAAGCATTTTTCAGTCTTTGGTGATACGACGATTGCTTGCAGTAAAGCAGTGGAGGAAATGCTTGTCACAAAGTTTAAGAAAGATCCTGACACCGTAAGGCAAATATATTCCGGTATTTTGCCTTTCAAGGAATATCAAGAAGGAGAAAAGGGAAAAATCCTCAAAGATATGCTTGTCGCTCATGGGAAAAGAATTATCGGCAGTGTCGGTCAACTCATCGCATCAAAGGATCGCGCTACTCTGATCCGAGCCATCGGAATCCTAAAAGAAAGAAATGCTTTGGGTAATGTTCTTTTTGCTATTCTTGGGGAGGGAGAGCAAAAAGCAATGTTGGAAGAATTAATCTGTAAAGAAGAAATTGACGACCATGTGATTTTTCGTGGTAGCATGTCAAATGTAGAAGCGTTGATTAATGTGGCGGAGTTCATGGTTCTCTCATCTGTCCGGGAAGGATTTCCGTACATTCTCTTAGAGGCAGCAAGTATCGGTAAACCGCATATTGCGACAGATGTTGGTGGTGTATCTGAGTTCATCGTCGATGGCGAAACGGGTATCCTCATCCCTCCGAGCGACCCTGGCAAGTTTGCCGACACGATCCAGGAACTGTTAGACAAACCTGCTTTAGTGAAAAAACTTGGAAGAAGCGCTCGCGAAAAGTATAACAAACAATTTACCTACGAGAGATTTATCGATCAAACCCTCGAGGTGTATAGACCATATTTTTAATATCGAAAAAGTGTTAAACGATAATATAAAGCGCATAGTACCATCTTAAGAAAGTAAGGATTCCATGAAGATACTCGTTACCGGCGCCAACGGGATGTTGGCAGAAGACGTAATCAAGGTTTCGCAAATGGACCATAACAATACCATTCTAGGCATAGATATTAACGGAGTAGGTAAAGATACAGAATGTGGTGATATAAGAGACTTTGTTTCATTGAACATTATTGTAAAAAGATTCAAACCCGACATTGTCTATCATCTTGCAGCAGAAACCGATCTGGAGATGTGCGAAAGAGATCCCGCCCATGCGGAAGAAACAAATATTGTCGGTACAGAACATATGGCCACAATCTGCAAAACGAATAACATCCCTCTCGTACACATAAGCACAGCAAGCATTTTTGATGGGGAGAAAGAAGAGGGGTGTGCTGAAGACGAGAAGCCCAATCCGCTAAATGTTTACGGCAGAACAAAATTGGAAGCAGAGAGAATCGTCAGAAAAATTGTGCCATTAAACATAGTTGTCCGCCTTGCATGGTCGTTTGGAGGCCTGCAGAGGGATAAGAAATATGTTGGTAAAATGATAAATGCGATTATTGCAGGAAAAGACATCTATGCGGTTACGGACAAAAGTGGAAATCTGTCATATACTGCAGAGAGCGCCCGTGTTATCAGCCATTTGGTGCGTGGCCGACGGTGGGGTGTATTTCATGTCGTAAACAGCGGCGTCGTGACGAGATTCCAGATTGCAGCAAAGATATTGGAAGTAATAGAGACGAAAGGTATCTCTTTATCGCCGACCACTTCCGATGAGAGATTCTCGGAATTGGTGCGACGTCCCCGCTATGAATGTCTGATCGACACTAAATTGAAGCAAATCGGGATTGATTCCCCTCCTCGTTGGGAGGTGTCTCTGGCAGATTACGTCAAGAAGTACCAGGCCTCCATCAAGAATCCAAAAAGTCCAGAGAATCGATGATAGTGTCTGAAAAAAGAAGAGTATTGAAGCTCTTTGTCTCAATTGTGACCACAAAGAATATCCTGGACGTTATTGAAGAAACCCTAACAGCTCGGGGGAAAAAACTTACGGTTGCGTGTGCGAATGCGTACTACGTTATTGAAACGTACAATAACGAGGAACTTGCAAGCATTCTCAATTCTATCGATATTCTTCATGCTGACGGAGCCGGCGTGCGGTGGGCGCTGCGGTTTCTTTACGCAGAGCAGCTTTCCAACGAGAGAATTACCGGGACGGATTTGTATTACAAAATACTGGAGTTGGCAAATGCCAACAGCTGGAAACTTTTTTTGTTTGGCGATTCGCAAAACGTTATTTCAACTGCCATCACAAAGATCAACAACCAATATCCTAGAATTCAAGTTGTTGGTTCGTATCGTGGTTATGTAGATATCGATAATCCTGAGCCGAGAATGTTGATCAAGCAATCCAAGCCGGATATTCTGTTTTTAGGACTAGGGATGCCTCGTCAGGAGTACTGGCTGAAGAAATATTATACTGAAATACAAGTTCCTGTCTGTGTTGTTGTTGGAGGTGGAATAGCGTTTGTTTCAGGCTTACGAAAACGGGCTCCTCAATCTATGCGGAGTATGGGATTAGAATGGTTTTTTCGCCTCTTTCAATCGCCCAAGATAGTATGGCGGAGATATCTTCTCGGTATCCCGAAATTTATGTTTTATATTTTTCTTCAAAAAGTTCGACAGAAATGAGAAGAACGGTTCGAATATCGGCTCTCATTGCATTGATGGTTTGCTTTCAATTTGCAATCCTCATTTCGGCCGGCCAAAATCTGAAGAGGTATTCATGGGGATCAATGCAGGTAGTAGCGCAAGGAACTAGTGCAGTAACGATGAAATTGCATTTGATACCGGAAAACTTCAATGCTGTGCCTGCAGTTCTTTCCCAAAGAGTTTTGTATTACGCACTTTCTCCGTCTGAAGAGATCAGAAGCAGCGTGACAGGATTTGTTGCCGCTCCGGGCTCTTTGAAGAATGTTTATCGGGTGCTCCGCAATGCCTCGACACACGATTCATCAATTGTCAAGCAGACGCTTGAAGCAATTCCAATGGAGCAACTGCCATCGGCTCCCAAAGCCGCCGTTGTGGGTTACGGGTGGTATCGGGGGTATTATGTAGCGCGGATTGAGATCACACCATTCTATGGAACTCCGTCGGCCCGCACGGCATCGTTCGCGCAATCCATCGACGTGCAGCTTAACAAGGTGAGAACAAAAACCGCCGTTGTGCGTCCGCAAGTAAAAATGAATGATCCTCATTTCAACCGCATTCTTCAGGAGCTCATTGTTAATTTCGATGAAGCCCAGCCCTACCAGATGCCGGCGATGAACGATACGACAGGGGGTTGGTTTAATACAGCGGCGAAGTACATCAAGCTGGCAATCCCTAACGACGGTATCTACCGAATCACACAGACTCAGCTGGACTCCATATATCCTGCTCTCGCAGGAGTTGACCCGCGGACCTTTCAGGTTTTTGGCAATGGTAAAGAAATCCCAATTTTTGTTTCGGGTGAAAGCGATGGAGTATTCAACTCCGGCGATTATCTCGAATTTCCTGCTTTGCGCAATTATACGGGAAAGCAGCGGATCATAACGACGGCGCTGTTCGAGCAATATAATGAGTATCTCAATCGCTATACGGATTCGACAATCCTCTGGTTGACTTGGGGGACGAAAAACGGTATGCGTGTAAGCCCAAATCCGATTAGTACTTCAACGCCCGATACGTTAATGGCGTACACCGCTTTTACACACATGGAAGTTCAAGGACCGTATCCGGGTTTGCAGATGTCGGCTACCGACGTATATTCCTCACAAGACTACCGCTGGAACCCTTTTGACATTTGGCCATGGGATTTTCTAGGCGGTTCGGGTACGGCCACGCAGAATTTTACCGCGAGCGATATTGTCTCCGCTACTGATAGTGTTACACTCTATGCAAAGATTGCAAGCTGGGGAGCCAACGTGACTACAGCCGCACACAAAATTGCGATTCGGTTGAACAACGGGAACGATTTGAATACCGTGACCCTCAACCTTGGAGATCAAGCCGTCTTAACGGGCCGAGCTTCGGCGGCTTCTCTTACAACTGGGTCGAATTCCGTTTCGTTGTTTTCATATCCGACGGCTGCGTCCACAAACAACATTATTTATGATTGGTTTGAAATTGAATATCCCCGGCAGCTTAGTGTTGTGGGCGATACGCTCCTTTTCGATTTCCGGACTCTTTCCGATCGGCATCTTCGGAACGTTCAAATTGCCGGATTGCAATCGTCGAATTTTCTTCTCTATAAAGTAAAACCGGCTGCGGAAAGAATATCAAACTATTCTCTCTCGGGGTCGGCGCCGTACACCCTGACATTCTGTGATACCGTTGGTCCTCAGGAGCAATACGTCATTCTTCCGGAGTCAAAAGTATACAGCCCTATCTTTAAAACGATAAAGAATTTCTCAGGCCTCAGGTCGAACAAGAGCCAGACTGATTACATTGCTATCACTCATCCCAAATTTTATCCTGAAGCGGTTCAGTATATTCAAAATGTGGCAGCTGCAAAACACCTGACTGCGCGTCTGTTCAGTGTCGACGATATCTTCGATGAATTCGGCTTCGGCTATCCGACGTCAGAAGCGGTTCAGGCTTTTGTTCAATCGTCATTTCAATGGAATAGTCCGCTTCCCTCGTATCTTATCCTTCTCGGAGATGCGTCGTATGACTATAAATTTTATTACGCCAGCTACAGTGCAATAAATTATGTCCCTTCTTTCGGATATCCAGTCAGTGATGTGGCTTATGCGCTTCTTGACACCGTTACGGATCTTCCTCAAATGTACGTCGGACGAATTCCCCTGAACAATGTTGGAGATTTGACCCAGTATCTTTCATTCTATAATTCTACAATAACGACACCAGATGATGATTGGAATAAACATTATTTGTTTTTCAGCGGCGGAGATCCTACTGTTGCAGGGCAAATTGATCTCTTGAAATCGGTCAACGACCAGGTCGACTCCACAATGGTAATTCCGCCGCCTATCGGCGGCATCGCTGCAGACTTCTATAAGACAGTCAACCCCCAATCCGATTTTGGCCCGTACACCCCGCAACAGGTAAACGACGCGATTTCTACAGGCGGGGTTTTCATTTCCTATATCGGCCATAGTGGTACTCAAACGTGGGACAACGGCATCGGCGACCCAGTTCAGCTTAAGAATTCGAGAGGACGATACCCTCTGATCACAGACATGGGGTGCTCTACGGGAAAGTTTGCCGAGCCGCAGATTCAATCGTTCAGCGAACTGTTTATCGTCGGGCCGGAAGCAAGTGCGATTGGGTATATCGGTAATTCGTCTTTAGGATTTGAAAGTATCGCAACGTCGCTCCCACCAATATTCTATTCTGCAATGCTCAAAGATTCGATCGTTCGCATAGGGGAAACGCATTTGACGGCAAAGCTCAGACTAATATCCCAACAGGGACTGAGTCAGGTAAATCAGATCATGTTGTTTAATAATACATTGATCGGCGATCCAACCGTAGATCTGCAGATTCCGTCTATCCCTAATCTTTTTATTCAACAAAATCTTATTAATTCTTCATCTCCCGTTTTGACCGACGATCAGGACAGTGCTGCGATAAATATTGTCTATGCTAATTACGGGTCCGTGACCGGCGACAGCGTCGATATTCAAATTCAACACCTATATCATTCCCAGATGATTCAGTCATGGTTGCTGCGGAGGCCGATGCCATTGACCTACGATACCATTATAGTATATATTACCATCAAGCAAGAAGCCGATGAACATGACGTTATTGTCACGCTCGACCCTTCGAACAAGATAACAGAGATGACGAAGAGCGACAATTCCGCAACGAAAGCGTTTTTTGTTTCATCTACAGATTTTAAAATCGTTCAACCTCAACCCCTGTCTGTATCGTCGGTCACAAATCTCGTTTTGTTGAATCCAACCACGCAGCTTTTTGACCCGACCAAGCTTGTTACCCTTGATGTTGATACCATCAGCAATTTTTCTACGCCGGTACAACCACTGACAATGAACGTGCCCATGGGAGTGGTATCGACATCGTTTCCCCTCGCGTCGTTGCGAAGTCTGACGAGATATTATTGGAGGGCAAAATTCCAAAACAGCACGAACAGCTGGTCAACGGGAACGTTTTATCAAGGAACAGACCCTTCGAAAGGTATCGGGCAAATAGATTCGGTCGGGTGGCTGGGAAATTCATTCTTTCGCACTGTTTTTTCTCAAGGAATCGGTTCAAAGATAGTGAATACAACTGTAACCCTTCAGGCGATTTCGGCGGGTTACTTGGATGGGAGGTTCGGTGCGATTGAGATTAACGGGGTGAACGAGCTACCGAGCAGCATAGCTCTAGGCCATTCTGTGGTTGTAATTGACCCAGGTACCGATACAGTCGTCAAACAGGGAACTTTTGATATTTATGACCACCCTACTTATGCCGATTCCCTCGTTCAATTTCTGAACTCTGTTCCGAATGGTTATATCGTGGTCGCGGTAATTATTAACGATGGTTCCCTCAATTTAACGAGCGCCTTAATAAGTGCGTATCACACCATTGGGAGCAAATTCATCGATTCGGTCGGTTACAGGGATTCGTGGGCTATCATCGGTAAAAAAGGAGCCTTCTCAGGCAGTGTCCCTGAAGCCTTCAAGCGAAGCCTTACGGGAAAAGCAATTGTTGATACAACGATTGTCCAGATTGTACAGTCTGGCAGTATAACGACCTCTGCCATCGGTCCCGTCAGCGGTTGGAAGCAGCTTACCGTAGACAGGGTCGTTCCCGCCGGTGCACGGCTTACCGTCTCTATGCTCGGCATTTCAAAAAGCGGGAACATCG
>Ga0182011_10002418_pt1 | contig 15771 bp, 14 predicted proteins | sample 711E1DmetaG_FD_120481 | JGI IMG/M metagenome (GOLD analysis project Ga0182011, IMG submission 120481) | Permafrost microbial communities from Stordalen Mire, Sweden - 711E1D metaG | ecosystem: Environmental > Terrestrial > Soil > Wetlands > Permafrost | place: Sweden: Stordalen | collected... | reverse complement strand
TGTCGCTGGTGATCACCAGGATCTTTTGGCCGTCATTCACCCGCACACCTACGGTCTCGGCCGGCGGGTGGTTCACCTTGAATAGAGTGAACTCCATTCCGGCAATCTCGAAGGGCTGGCAGGCCAAAACGTCATGGCGCATAGGGTTTAAGAAATAGAGATAGTTGAGGATATAGTCCATGGTGTCTTTCAGTGCATAAACATCCACGTGGCTTTGCACCCTGTGAAAATCTCCGAAGCCCGCGTAATGGTCGTAGTGGGCATGAGTCCATATCACACCATCCACGCTGGATATATCCTTCTTCAAGAGCTGCCAGCGCAGATCAGGGCTCGTATCAACCAGCACTCTTCCGTCTTCCTCATCCGACTCCAGAAGAACGGAAAACCTCATTCGCCGGCTTCGTCCTCCTCGCAAGGCATCCATGCAGGCCGGACACTTGCAGCCGATCTTAGGAGTGCCGATAGCATCGCCCGTGCCGAGGAGCGTAACCTTCATGCGGCAATGCTCCGCTTGTAGTCGGAGATCCTGCGACGGAACTCCTCTATGGATTCGAGCAGATCCTCCTGCCCCAATTTTCTCCGGTCCACCAGAAGAGCATTCAGGACGGCCTCCCTGATCACCAATCTCAGGTCCGATCCGGAGTAGCCTTCCGTCATCTCAGCGAGCTGGGAAGTATCTACATCGGCATCGATGTGGGAGAGGACCTTATCCAGAATCATGCGCCTCATCTCCTGATCCGGCAGCGGGAAGTTCAAGACCTTGTCGAATCTCCTCCATGCGGCATAGTCCAGGAGCTGAGGGTGGTTGGTAGCAGCTATGAGCAGAACGCCATGCTCGACCAGGTTAATCTCGTCGATGGCCTTGAGCAGAGTGTTGACGGCCCTTTTCATAGCCCCGTGCTCATCTGAGGTTCTGGTCTTAGCCACGAAGTCGAACTCATCGATGAGAAGAATGCATGGGCTGAGCCTCTTGGCAAGATCGAAGACCTTATCGATATTCTTGGATGTCTCACCCAAATACTGGCTGGTGATCATGGAGAGGCGGACTTCGACCATCGGAAGAGAGAACCAGCTCGAGAGCGCACGAGCGGTAGAGGTCTTGCCTGTCCCGGGCGGTCCAACAAAGAGGAGCTTGCCGATCTCGTAGAGGCCTATCTGACGCAGATACTCCCGATTTTGCAGCGCTTTGCCCGTCTTTTCGATCTCCGTTTTCTGGTCGTCAGTAAGAATCAGCCCGGCAAGGTTGTCCCTCACGTCTTCGGGTGCCTTGATGTAGGCGAGTTTGAGAAGATCTTCGGCCTCCTTAGGATCCTGGCATAGCTCCTTGATCCGGGCATCGATCCATTCCCGATCGGCACAGAGAGGTTTATTTCCATTCCGAGCTTCACTATAGCTCACCTTCATGGAGTCGTAGTTCTCATAAAAGTAAGCCAGAGTGGGGTTCGATCTGATTCTCGCCAGATCCTTCTGATTGGCGAACCACTTGGCGGCTACATCGAATACCGTCAGCCGTAGCTGGGATCCAAACTCCTCAAAAGCTACGAATGTGAGATCCTTGAGGACAGCTTTGACGTTCTCGATGCCGTAAATCTTCTGGACATCAATGCTTGTTACATACATCGGCCTTTTGACGCTCTTGGTCTGTGCATCGAAGTAATGCTTCCGGATATTGGGGGGCAGGTCGCCTTCATTCAGATTCTCATTTCGATTGTAGAGATCTGCGGTTAGAAGCAGCTCAGCAACCTCAATTGCACCACACTTCTCCAAGCCATTCTCTAAACCCATCTTTTAAACTCCATGGAACTGAACTAAATCAGTGGACTACAAAAAGAGATAAAGCTTTCTATGAATGACCCCAAAATTAATCGTTTTTTTATCTGCCATTTCGTCCCGGATTTGATTCCTATTTGATTCCTATTTTCAAACCGGATTCAGTGTGCCATCGATTCCAATTTTGAAGCTCTTTTGCGGCACATCTTTTCCTGAGCGCTTCACAGCCTCCGCCACAAGTCTTTCTAGCTTTGCGCAGCAGGGGACAGTCATGTGAAGTACGGTTATATCTCGAATCTCATTTGCCAAAAGAATCTCGGTCAGCTTGTCCACAAAAGGACCCGTCTCATCGAGCTTAGGGCAACCCACCAGGGCTATCCGGCCTTTGATGAAGTCCCGGTTGATGTCGGGATAGGCAAAGGCAGTGCAGTCCCCGGCCACAAGAAGGCTGGCACCTTTGAGGTAGGGAGCCCAGGGCCGCACCAGTCTCATCTGGATGGGCCAGCCGGAGAGCTCGTTTGCGCTGTCTTGTCCGGGCTTTATCTTTTCATATGAGAAATCTGTCTTTGTCTCATGATCCTGCTTCAGGGTAACTGGCAAGGTGCAGGGCGTGACAGGTGCAGCATCCCTTGCATGATGCATGTGTTCATGCTTGTGGGCCGAACTCTTATGCTCTTTGGCGGCCTTCTCATCATAGTCTGGAGCCTCGCGCTCCTCGATGGTCAAAGCTCCCTGTGGGCAGACAGCCATGCATGCCCCGATCCCGTCGCAAAAGCTGTCGCTCACGACTCGGGCTTTTTTATCTTTCAGCTCTATTGCCCCCTCGGCGCAGGCTGTGATGCACTCGCCACAGCCGTTGCAGCGTGATTCATCGATCTTGATGATCTTTCTCATAATCACCATATCTTGCCGCGATTGTATTCAGCATCTATTTCTTCCCGGGACTTATTGCTCAGCACCAGAGGCGAATCAGGAACTCCCGGTACATACTCCCACTTCCATAGCATATGGTTTGTATCATGCTCAGCCATGGCGTGGTTGGATGTGTTTACGAACACAATGGGATGGTTGTAGTCTACGAAATAGTATCCGATCGGGTGCGCGATTTCGCCATCGGACAGAGGATCTCCATGTATCGAGTCTTCATTTAAGCCATTGTCGCAGCTATAGATGTTCTCAAAGAGGAAGCAGTTCTTGCTCGGATCTTTTCTATTTATTCTAATTTTAAAGGTTTCCACATCTGTGGACCTGTTGTAGAGGACATGGCGTATCAGCCCGTAGGCAAAGTTCAACCGGGAATGGTTCCGAAGTTGCTCATTATTGAAGATCAATGTAACCTCCACTTCGGAACTTGCATCATCAATATCTTTCTGGGAACAGTGAATTTCTCGAAGGAAGTTCTTCAGGCCGTCTACCGCGGGCTGGTAAATTATTGGAATTATGGGATCTTTACGGTCTTCGGCAGGGGACTTCAGATAATCCAGAACCATTCTATCATTGGGACTTCTAGGCTTTAGATCAAATATCTGGCTCGAACTGGCCAGATCCGGGTCTGATAAAAGTCGGATGATCTCTTCGCGAACCTTGTAGATATTGGTGGTGGTGACATCAGTTCCCTCATCTTTCCAATCCCAGATCCAGTAGTTCTCATCAAGCTGGAAAAACCATCTTTCCCTGGGATCGCTCCATTCCTCGGCATCCTCTTCCTGATTCTTCGCTTGATGTGGACTCTCAGAATGTATTTCGTGCACCTTGTCGATATCAAACCCGAGCATGAATCTCAAAGTCATAGGCCTGTTGACCTTGACATTAGCATGATTCCGGTTGGCATTGCTCCTCACCACCACTCTAAGCTTCTTAGGGGTTGATTCTTCCTGCGATTGTGGAGTTTTCACCACTGTTATTGTGCAGTGATCCCAATTCCAGATCTTCTTTTCATCTGTCCATTCGATCTTGCCTTCTTTAATCTGGAATATCTTTTCCCTATGAGAAAACCAAACCTCTTCAGAGATCATCGGCATCCACGTCCTCGTTAATCTGCAATTCATACTGCTTGCTTAATCAAATTTCGCTAGAAGGTTGTAGAAATGTCTGGGACCGAAGATTCGTTTCCTTTCTTTAGTCCGGATTCCCCGGAAAATCCGTCATAATACGCAATGAAAATGATTCCCTCAAAAGAAAATAGTAGCCGAAAAAATTAGTATGGAAGAGCGTCTCCCCTATCCAATCAGGGACTAATCAGGGATTCCTTCTGCTTCTTCCCAGAACCATCTGTTTGGTTGCCCTCTCCGCCTCGATGTTGCGGCGGCAGACAGGGCAGACCCGGATCCAGTCAAGACCCGTGGAGTCCTTCTGCAAATCAGCGGGCAGAGAGGATTCAATCCTCTTCAGCATAGGCTCTGTAGCATAGCGGGATCCGCAGATCTTGCAGGCCACCAGGTCAAAGGTCAATGCGGGTTCCAGGCAGGACTCGTCGTATGGCACCAGAGTCAATGCTTTCGCAGGGCAGAACTCAACGCACAGGTCGCACTCCTCTTTGCACCTCTTCCAGTGAACGCATCTCAATTCAGGCGTCTCTGTGCGGGTGATATTCTGGCTGGGACAGACATTGGAGCAGGAGAAGCAACCCAGACACTTATTTGCATCAACTTTGATCATCTTCTTCCTCCATGCGCTACGGCGAGCGCAGCTCGTGTGCGCGCCCGGCGGCTCGCCAGTTCGAAATCGAGGCTCAAGGCATTGGCAGGGCAGGTTAAGACGCAAGCGGGAGTCTCCCGGCCCTCACATAGATCGCACTTATGGGCAATCTTATCCGTCCAGACTACCCCGAAGGGACAGGCCAGCCGGCATAGACCACAGCCTGTGCACTTCTCCACATCGAAGGCCGTGCGCTCTCCAACTTTATGCAATGCCTGTGTGAAACAGGCCATGGTGCAGTTCGCTTCCTCGCAATGATGGCAGAATACAGGAACCGCGGCATTATCGCCGGCAAAATGCACATTGACATGGCCGCTACCTCCGTGCACACGCTTGCAGGCCACCTCGCAGGACCGACACCCGATGCATCGGCTGATATCTACATAAACGGGCATTTTAATCCCTCCTAGCGATCTTGCAAGCCGAGACCTTGAACTCCGGTATCATGGCCTCGGGGTCTCTAACCTCCGAGGTGAGAATGTTGGTCCCGGGGAAGTGGAAGGGCATGAATGCCACCCCCTTCTTCAGGCGGTCTGTAATGCGTGCATAGGCCACTGTCTCTCCGCGGGGCGTTGTTACCGTCACCTCATCGCCATCAGCCACTTTCAGCCTCAAGGCGTCGAATGTATTGATCTCCACAAAGAGATCCGGCTCTCGTTCCAGCAGGGAAGGACTGCGACGGGTCATGGACCCGGCATTATGATGCACAGCAACGCGACCTGTGGTCAGGATAAAGGGATAATCCCAGCTCGCGTCTTCCGCCACCGGTTTGTAGGAAACGGGCACAATAGTAGCGCGACCCTCGCTGAACTTGAAGCCCTGAGTGTGAAGAATGGGCGTCCCGGGATGTTCAGGATTCGGGCAGGGCCAGATAAGTCCAAAGTTGTCGAGGCGCTCGCGAGTAATTCCGCCATACTGCGGCACTACGCGATTGATCTCCGCCAGAACTGACGCCGCATCCGGGTAATTGAATTGTGCCCCCAAACGCCTGGCGATATCGCAAATGATATCCAGGTCACTATGTGCGCTTCCCGGCGGCTCAATGGCCTTTGCACTCCACTGCACGCGTCTCTCTGTGCTGGTGTAGGTTCCTTCCTTCTCAGCCCAGGCGGCAGCGGGCAAAATGACATCTGCCAGCTGTGCAGTTGCGGTCATGAAGATGTCTTGTACCACCAGGAATTCCAGATTATCGAGAGCAGCTCGGACATTTTGGCTGCATGGGTCGGAGTTGGCAGGGTCTTCACCCACAATATACATGGCCTTGATCTCGCCAACGCCCGCCTTGTCAATCATCTCGGTGGCAGTGAGACCCTGGCCCAGAGGTACGCTCTCCACCCCCCAGGCATTTTGGAAGAACTTTATCGTCTCGGGATCGTCCGCCTTCCTGTATCCCGGATAAAAATCAGCCAGAGCACCCATGTCGCAGGCACCTTGAACGTTGTTCTGGCCGCGAAGAGGCATGACTCCTGTGCCCTCTCTTCCCAGATGGCCGCATATCAGAGCCAGATTAGCGATGGCCTGAACATTATCCGTGCCCGTGCTGTGCTGAGTGATGCCCATGGAATAGAGAATGACCGATGCAGGAGATATGGCATAGGAGCGCGCCGCCCGAATGATGTCGCCTGCAAGAATGCCCGTTATCCCGGCCACCTTTTCCGGAGTATAATCTATGACTGCCTGCTCCAGATCCTCATAGCCGCGTGTCCATTTGGCGATGTATTCCCGGTCTATCAGGCCTTCTTTGATTATGACATGGGCCATGCCATTCAAAAGAGCTACATCCGTTCCGGGTTTCAGTTGCAGAAATACATCCGCCATCCAGGCGGTATGCGTCATGCGTGGATCGGCTACTATCACTACCGCACCGGAATCCTTGGCCCTGTGAATCCAGCGGGAGAGAATAGGATGATTTTCTGCCAGATTCGATCCGATGACGAATATGCACTTGGAATTGGCGAGATCCCGTATGGGATTGGTCATTCCGGCTGCACCCAAAGTGCGGTTCAGGCCAACTACTGAGGGTGCATGGCAGAGTCTGGCGCAGCCGTCCACATTCTTGGAGCCCAAAACGCGCGCGAGCTTCTCAATCAGGTAGTTCTCCTCGTTGGTGCACTTGGAGGAGGCAAAGAAGCCGATGCTGTTCGGACCATACTTCTTCAGGGGTCCGCCCAGACCCTTGGCCACCAGATCCAGGGCTTCCTCCCAGGTTATTTTGGCCCAGCCGTCTCCATGTCTCTTTAGGGGAGTGCGAATGCGATCCGGGTGGTAGAGAATCTCCAACGCGGCATTTCCTTTGGAGCATAGAGACCCTTCGCTCGCCGGGTGCTCTGGCATGTACTCAATCCCCAAAGCTCGCTCCTTCTCGACTGCAATGAAAAATCCACAGCCTGCACCGCAGTATGGACAGACCGTTGGAACAAGGACTTGTGGCATAATAATCCCTAACGAATTTTTTAGATTATCTTGCTATCTCGGAAATCTAGTAGGCATAAATCTTGCTGTAGGGCCTCTTTGACTTTGGCGAGAGCTTGACAAACTCATCCTTCAGGATCTCCTCCTTGGAGAGGCAGAGATCAGGAAAGCGCTCGACGAACTCGGAGACATAGCGATCCAGAATCTCACGATCCGACTCATCCAGAGGCGAGATCTCCACTTGACCGCCTACCTGCTCCTTCTCTACGACGCCGCGCAAATAGATCGCTCCGCCATGCATGCCTGTGCCCATGAAGTTGCCCTTATGGCTCTTGCCATAAAGGTCCAGGAGTATCACGATCCCGCCCGCCATGTACTCGCCCATGAAGTCCTGCGACGTGCCGCCTATGACCAGAACGGGCCTCTTATCTTCGTATTCCTTCATATGCAAAGCCGTTCTGTAGCCGCAATTGTCTCGTACAAAGATCTTGCCTCCGCGCATGGAAAACCCCAGGACGTCTCCCGCTCGTCCTTCCACGACGATCTCTCCCTGGTCCATGGTATTCCCCACACCGTCCTGAGCATTGCCGTGCACAGTAATCTTATGACCATAAAGGAAGGCAGCCAGGTCGTTACCGGGAGTCCCGAAGATCTCGATCTCCATCTTGCGGTGTTCTGGAGAGTAGAGCCTGGTGCCGATATACCTCTGGCCGCATACATTCCGGATGACAACCTTCTGGATGCCGGCAAGCATCAAATCCCGTAGCTGGTCGTTCAATTCTCTGGTTTCCAGGGGTCCGGCGTCTATCTCTACTGATCCCGTCATCCCATTGCCTTTGTCCTCCGTTGGTGGCGTTACGGACATCTGGATACTCGTCAATTGCTTTTCACTCTCCAGCGCCCTTTATTCCTAAGACTTCCAACTCCCATTCGTGCAGCCCTACACCTCGCAGGTGATCGCGATTGCCGCGCAGGCTTTCTAGGGCATTGATTCCCATGCCGCCCAGCATCTCACTGATCTCATGAGACCAGGCATGAATTAAGTTGGAGAGGCGCTGCGAGGCGATATCGACATTCAGCCTGCCGGAAATGCGTGGGTCCTGGGTGCATATTCCCCAGTTGCACTTTCCAGTGTAACACTTCTGGCAGAGGGTGCAGCCCATAGCTATCAGGGCTGCTGATCCAATGTAAACGGCATCCGCACCGAGAGCTATAGCCTTGAATACGTCGGCGCTGCAGCGGATTCCACCCGCGGCGATGATGGAGCATCTGTTCCTTATTCCCTCATTTTTAAGGCGCCGATCCAAGCCTGATATGGCAAGTTCAATGGGTATGCCAACATTGTCTCGAATCGCTTTAGGAGCCGCACCCGTTCCCCCGCGCAGACCGTCGATAGCAATGATGTCCGCTCCGGCTCGCACAATTCCCGAGCCTATGGCCGCAAAGTTATGAACCGCGGCGATCTTGACGGAGATGGGTTTCTCATAGTTGGTGGCCTCCTTCAGGGCAGTGATGAGCATGGAAAGGTCTTCAATCGAATAAATATCATGGTGGGGTGCAGGCGAAATCGCATCCGTGCCAACAGGGATCATGCGCGTAGCTGCGACTTCGAGCGAGACCTTTTCTCCGGGCAAATGACCGCCAATGCCGGGCTTCGCTCCCTGGCCTACCTTGATCTCCACGGCCGATGCGCAGTTGAGGTATTCGGCATCTATTCCGAAGCGGCCCGATGCGACCTGCACAATGGCGTACTTTCCAAATTCTTGCCTCATCTCTTTGGGAAGGCCGCCTTCACCGGTGTTGAAGAAGGTTCCCGATTGCTTTGCGGCTGTCGCCAGCGAGCGGAAGGCGTTGTAGCTTATGGCTCCGTAGGACATGGCCGAGAAGAGGATGGGAGTCTCTACCATCAGATGGGGAGAGATCTTGGTCTTTATCTCCACATCACCGCCCTTGAAATCGATATCCATTAAATCGGGCTTGGCTCCAAGAAATGTGCGCAGCTCCATCGGCTCACGCAGAGGATCAATGGAGGGGTTGGTGACCTGAGATGCGTTGAGCACTATATGATCCCAGTAGATGCGAAAAGGCTTGTCGTTGCCGCATCCTGTCAGGATCACTCCTCCCGTCTCGGCTTGCTTTTTCAGATCCTCTATCTTTTCGCGAGACCAGGACGCATTCGGCCGGTAGAACGACTGGGTAGGACGGACCACTATGGCGTCCTTGGGGCAGAAGATGACACATCTCTGGCAGCCGGCGCATTTGTAGTCGTCGGATATCAACCGATCCGTGAGCGGATCGTAAGTATGAGTGCCAAAAGAGCACTGCCGCTCACAGCCCCTACACTGGCCACATTTTTCTTCGTCCCTTATGATCTGGAACTCAGGAAAGACGAATGATTTCATTACAATACCGTCCTCATATTATTCAGTTCGCCTACGACCGGTTCTCCTCCGTTTGGCGTCCAGACGGAGTCGAGAACTGGCGAGATAAGTCTTATCGACGCTTCCTCACTGGAGAGGTAGAACATCTCTCCCCGGGTTGCCGCCGTGATAGGCCGAAGCCTGATTCTGTCCGTCAGACCGATCATCTTTCCGGTCTGACCGATGATAATGGCAAAAGGCCCGTTCATAAGGAGAGATCCATAGACCATCCTCAATGTTGTGAGCAGCTTCTTTTCCTTCTCGTCCATTCTGTCTATGGAGTTCCAGATGGGAGGAGCAAGAATCTTGGCCACAATCTCGATGGGTATGCTCTGTCGCCTCATGAGAAGGTCTACAGCATAGGCTATAACCTCAGTATCCGTCTGCAGAGTGCAGGCATAGCCATACATCTCCAGATACCAGCGATTGGTGCCGTAAGAGGAGATCTCACCGTTATGGACTACGGTTGTATCCAGGAGGCTGAACGGATGGGCTCCTCCCCACCATGCCTGGGTGTTCGTCGGGAAGCGGCCGTGCACTGTCCAGGTATAAGCCGAGTAGAGCTTGTCCAGCATGAAGTACTCCCCGATATCCTCAGGATAGCCCACGCCTTTGAAGCACCCCATATTCTTTCCGGATGAGAATACATGAGCATTCTCGATCTTGGTATTCACATGCATGACCATTTTGACTATATAATCCTCATCCGAGAGGAGAGCTTCTTCGCCCTGCTTTCTGGGTAGCACGTAGTAGCGCCAAATCAAGGGTGGATCGCTCACTACCACCTCATCAGAGTGAGGGATCTCATCATCAGAGACCACATCGAAGTTCTCGCAGAGGAAGGCATCAAAACCGATCTTTGCAGATCTCTTAGCCTCCGGGCTATTGCCGGTGAACATTAGATGAAATGCATAGTAATCCTTGTACTCCGGGTATATGCCATAGGCTGCAAAACCTCCTCCCAGACCATTGCCGCGGACATGCATGTTGGCTATGGCCTTCATTACGCCTTTGCCTGTAAAGCGCTCGCCATCCCGGTTCATGGCTCCGAAGATCGAGCATGCACAGATCTCCTTATTGTAAAGCTCCCGTCTAATCCTTGGCATAATTATCCTAAACCCTACTCATCTGCCTAACCGATACATAAACGCTTACCTTTGCATAGCGTTCCGTCTCGCTCGAATCGATGGTATGTAGGCCATAAGCTACTACAATGGGCCTTTTATAGTGATTTAAGAAATGTTCATAATAGGTATGAACGGAACCAATTGAGGTAGATGCGTTTCTTGTCATGATGTTCCTCGCATTAATTAACTCAATCTATAATGCGCAAAAGGCATAAACAAAAAATAAAAGGTGAGCCCAATATGGGGCTAGAGCAGAGGAAGGTACCTCTCCAGCTCCCATTGGGTCACATTCATGCGGTAAGCATCCCACTCTGCCTTCTTGTTGGCAATGAAGGCTTTGAAGACGTGCTCTCCCAGTGCCTCGCGAACCAGCTTGCTCTTTTCGGTGAGCTCAATGGCATCGTTCAGGCTGCCTGGCAAGGATGCGATTCCGGCTGCTTTCCTCTCGGCATCGCTCATGTGGTAGATGTCCTGTTCCTGAGGTGCGGGCAGCTCGTACTTGTTGGCGATACCGGCAAGGCCTGCGGCCAGCATGACTGAGAAGGCCAGGTACGGATTGGCTGCTGGATCGGGGCTGCGGAATTCGACTCTCGTTGCGGCCTCGTTTCCCGGCTTGTACATGGGCACTCTGACCAGAGCTGATCTGTTCCTTCTGGCCCAGCAGATATAGACGGGAGCCTCGTATCCGGGTACCAGACGCTTGTAGGAATTGATCCACTGGTTGGTGATGGCCGTGATCTCAGGTGCGTGCTTGAGAAGGCCTGCGATGTAGTACTTGCCTTCACTGGACAGATGGAAGGCATCACCTGCATCGAACATCACATTCCTCTTTCCCTGGAAGAGGGACTGGTGGACATGCATTCCGCTGCCGTTCTGGCCGAAGATGGGCTTGGGCATGAAGCTGGCATGGTATCCATACCTGCGGGCGATCTCCTTGACGGTGATCTTGTAGGTCATCACCGTGTCGGCCATATTGAGAGCATCCTTGTAGCGAAGGTCGATCTCATGCTGAGAAGGAGCTACCTCGTGGTGGCTGTACTCCACATCTATGCCCATGGAGTCCAGGGCCAGAATGGTATCCCGGCGCAGGTCGGAGGCGTTGTCTGCGGTGGTCAGGTCGAAGTAACCGCCGTGGTCCAGAACCTCGGTATTGTTCTCGCCCTTGAAGTAGAAGAACTCCAGTTCCGGTCCTACCAGGAAGCTGTAGCCCTTATCCTTGATGCGCTCCAGGTTCCTTTTCAATACGTATCTGGGGTCGCCTTCGTATGGAGTGCCATCCGGGTTCTGAATGTCGCAGAACATCCTGGCCACGGCGTTCTCCTGCTGCCTCCAGGGTATAAGCTGGAAAGTGGTTGGGTCTGGCTTGGCTACCATGTCGGACTCGTGAATCCTGGCGAAGCCCTCAATGGAGGAGCCGTCAAAGCCCATGCCCTCGGAAAATGCCCCTTCCAGCTCGTTCGGGTTAATGGCGAAGCTCTTGGGGACCCCTAGAATATCTGTAAACCAAATTCGGACAAATCGGACATTATATTTGTCTATTGCCTCAAATACTTCATCTTTTGATTTCATTTGCAGGGCCATTTAACTAGCCTCCTTTGGATCAAGTACCTTTATCCGCAATTTATAGGTATTTGAGATCGAACCATAAAAGTTATGAAGAATTATGAAAGCATGATGTCCATTAATGAAGCGTACAAATGTATCTCTAACGGAAATGATGATTATGAATAACTCATAATAGAAAGCGATTCGGAAGAATATGGTCAAGGCTTAAAAGAGCGAAGCAGGATGGATAATGGAACTAAAACACCAATGTAGCAGGATCAATATCGATATTGGTACGTGTTTAGCTGGCTAGCTTTGCCGTTCGCATTTGGAGAATATCCCGTCCACTCTGTCCCCATGCTGCCAGTGTCGTCATGATTCGCTCATGAATCGAAGTTCCTTTGTCATTGCGGAGTGTGCCCAAGATACTCTCTCAAAACGACCTGAGGTCGCAATGCTCTTTCGGCTCTATTATTGGTTGGCTCAACTCCAGGATTAATGATAAACGTGAACCCGTAGTCAAAGCCGTTGTTGATTTTCCCAATGAATTTTCGGACTTTCTCGAGAGAGTACTCTTTCATGATCCAGTGCCGAAGCGCTTCTCGCGACCATGCCCTATGTAGCCTATCCCGCCGAACAGTCCTCGGCTGCCATCTCCGGCGCGTTCAGGTAAGTCCGTGCGTGCCCGCACGTGGGCTGTCTGGCTGCGATAGCATCTCATGACTCCGCCCGCTGGCGAGTGTGACTGCACCTTGTTTGTAGAATGCCTGCGAGATATGATCGATGGCTTCAGGGCCATTTCGCAAGATGAAGAAAAAGTCTTTATCTCATCGACGATTATATTTTCTCTGATGTTTGCCGAGTATATTCAAGCAGCAATGGAAAAGGCGACTTACGAGATAATTGATGATCCAGAGCCATTCTACGGCGAGGTTCCAGAGCTTCAGGGACTATGGGCAACTGGAAAAACTCTTGAGGAATGCCGAAAGAACCTCATGGAGGCCCTCGAAGACTGGATAGCGGCGCACCTAGCATGGGGATACCCGATCCCGCCTCTTGGAGGTCATATAATACAGGTCTCGAAGGAGCCGATGGCTGTTGCAGACTAAACTCATCCCAGTTTCATGGCACGAGCTAACTAGGCGCCTCAACAAGCTGGGATGGGAGGGACCATTTCCAGGGAAGAAGCATCCATATATGCTTAAGAACGGGATCTTCTTGCTCATTCCTAATCCGCATCATGGTGATGAAGTCGGTATCGATCTTATTAAGAAGATCATAAATAGAGCTGGAATCGATCGTGATGAATGGTTTGAGGCGGCATAAATCCATAAAAAGAGCCCACCATGAGGCAGATAAGCTCAACAAAAAGGAAAATGGATCCAATTCGATTGAGCTGTATGCCTCTATCTTGCAGCTAGCGATAGAGGCTCGCAGATTGGATTCATCCGCATGCCTGTGCAAGCATCTCCTCCAGCATTTCCAAACGCGGACTCGGGTCCAAGTTTTGTTCCGCCACCCAGGCTTTCAGCTTCTTTATGGGCTTACCACTGTCGATAATATCCGCAGCCTTATCCATGCCCTCTCTGAGGTCTCCGGCATTATCGGTGATACAGAGCAACGGAGAGGCATTCAGGCATACGATCTCTCTCCTCGGACCCTTATCAACGCCTGAGAGGACCCTGAGCAGCTTTATCGCTTCTTCAAATCTGTTCCCCTGGTGGAGGAGGGAAGATTCATCTGCTTTCTTCACACCCAGATCCTCTGAAGAAATGGTGTACTCTCTGATGATTCCGTCTTCTGTCAGTTCCGCTACATGAGTCCGGCCGAGGGTCGAGATCTCATCCATGCCCCTGGTATCGTCAACGCTACGGCCGTGGACAACAAAGGCTCTTTTGTAGCCAATTTCTTTCATAGCCTCGGCAATAGGCAGCACCATATTTTGGCTGTAGACGCCCCGAACTCCATAGACCGGCAGAGCCGGGTTGGCAAGAGATCCTGCGATGTTGAGGATGGTCCCAAATCTGATCTGAGATAAAATCCTGTAGAGGGCAGAAGGATGCACTTTTCCGCTCATGCCGTTGAAGATGCCGATGCCGGCATTTTCGATGCTTCTTTTAACAAGGCCTACATCGCATTCCACATCCACTCCAAGAGTCTCTAAAATGTCCACTGCCCCGCATTTGGAGGTTATGGCCCGGGCCCCGTGCTTGGCCATGATAATGCCGCCGGCTGCAGCCACAATCGAGGCAGCGGTGCTGATATTGAAGGTCTTGATTGTGTCCATGCCCGTGCCGCAATTTTCCACCAGAGGACCCTGAACATCTGGATGGACCTTTAGCGTATCGACCTCGTAAATCGCTTCCCAGATGCCGGCAATCTCCTCGGCTGCGGCGCCTTTGGCAGTTATGGCCGCCAGGAATGCGCCCTGTTGTAGGTCCGGCTGCTCGTTTTTCAGAATCTGCTTGAATAGATCGCGGGCTTCGTCTCTTGTCAGGCTCTGGCCTCTTATCAGCCCGTCCACCTTGGTTCCGAAGTACCTCAAACTCTCTTCCATTCTCTAACCTCTCTAAACTCCGCAAACAACTGATTTCAGCCCGGCTCTCTGGGAAGAATGACTGAATGCATCCTCAATGCAGGAAAGGGACGTCCTTTTCGTAACGATCCAATCTGCTCTTATCTTGCCCGTTGTCAAGAGCTCCAAGGCCTGTCTGTTCTGGCGGCTGCTGCAACCGTAGGCACCTACTATCATCAATTCACGGTAGTGCATTGATCGAAGATCGATCTGCTCTTCGTAAAATCCCTGGCGTGGTCCTGAGAAGATGCAGATTCTCCCGCCGGGAGCGAGCAAGCGCAGTTGGGAGCTGTCCATCTTAACCTTTGGAGTGGCGGTAAGGATTACATCAACACCTGCTCCGCCGGTTTCACTTTGAATTATCCTTTCCAGATCATTCGATCGATCCGTGGATTGGTCAATCGACGGGTCAATCGACAGTTCATTAGACAGGTCAATCACTCTGGCACAAGTGTGCTTTTCGATCTCTCGAATGCGCTCCGGCAATTTTTCTAATATTATGACCTTTCCGGCTCCCTTTAGCTCAGCCAGAAGGGCATGAAGAGCGCCGATGGGACCGGCGCCATAGATCAGAACCACATCTCCTTCCGAGACCCCCGCCAGCTCCTGGCCGTTTATGCAGCAGGCTAAAGGCTCCGCCAGCGCTGCCAGAGCCGGGTCGAAATTTTCAGGCAGCAAATTCGCGCCCCTGGAAAGGCTAGGCTCCGGGAGGGCCATGTATTCGGCGAAGCCTCCGTCGAAGTTGAATCCCATGATCTTAATGTTCCTGCAGCGGTTGTCCGCGCCTCGCAGGCATGGGCCGCAGCTTCCGCAGGCGATGCCCGGCCAGACCTGGCATAAATTCCCCTCCTTTAGGCCGCCAGCTCTATCGATCTCGACAATTCTGCCCACGATCTCGTGCCCCAAGATGCGTGGATATGCAAGGTCACGATGGCCCTGTTGCAGCATCTTGACATCGGTTCCGCAGACGGCGCAGGCGACAATCTTCAGCAGGGCTCCGCCCGGTGGGCACTCTGGTGCAGGCAGGTCCTCCAGCTCCATGACCCCAGGGCTCTTCAGAAGGGCGGCTTTCATGATTGCGTCTCTACTTCTTGGGCAGCTCTACCGTCATCAGGACGCGGTCCGTCTCCTCGACTAGCTGTTTTTGCGTGACCCCGTAAAGGCCGGCCAGAAGGCTTGCTCCACCCATGCCCACGCCCTCTTTGACATAGCCCTGGGCGTAGAT
>Ga0182011_10002417_pt1 | contig 15771 bp, 12 predicted proteins | sample 711E1DmetaG_FD_120481 | JGI IMG/M metagenome (GOLD analysis project Ga0182011, IMG submission 120481) | Permafrost microbial communities from Stordalen Mire, Sweden - 711E1D metaG | ecosystem: Environmental > Terrestrial > Soil > Wetlands > Permafrost | place: Sweden: Stordalen | collected... | reverse complement strand
CGCGGCTTTGACATTCTTCAAGGCAAACGTGTCGGTCTTATTACGAATGCCACCGGTGTCACTTCAGATTTACAAAGCACGATTGATGTATTGTTCAACTCTCACACAGTGAAACTTGTTGCGCTCTACAGTCCGGAGCATGGCGTGCGCGGCGATGTCGACGCCGGAAAAGAAATCAATGGCTTCAATGATTCAAGAACCGGTTTGCCCGTGTACTCACTTTATGGCAAAACGCGCAGGCCGACAAAAGATATGCTGCAAGGAATAGATGTGCTGGTGTATGATATTCAGGATATTGGCGTGCGTTCGTACACGTTCATATCAACGATGGGATTGGCAATGGAAGCCGCCGCGGAAAATAGAATTAAGTTCGTTGTTCTTGACAGGCCGAATCCATTGACAGGCGAACGGGTCGAAGGGGCGATGTTAGAACAAAAATTTAAATCGTTTATCGGTGAATATCCGATTCCGTATGTTTATGGAATGACGACAGGTGAATTAGCTCAGATGATAAACGGAGAACGATGGCTCAACAACGGAGGTTCGCCTTGGGTGCCGGGAAAATGCGACCTTACAGTTGTACCTATGAAGGGATGGAAACGATCCATGTGGTGGGAAGATACCGGCTTAAACTGGGTGCCGACATCTCCGCATATCCCACATTCTTTTACGACAATCTTTTCTGTGCTCACCGGACTTTTGGGAGAGCTTGGTACCGCCAATCAAGGTGTCGGGTATACTCTGCCGTTTGAACTGGTCGGCGCTCCGTGGATAGACGGTTATGCTCTCGCCCGTTATCTGAACAGCCTCAATATGCCGGGTGTGAAGTTCCGTCCAATTACGTACATCCCGTTCTATAAAGATACCACCGGCATTCGGTACAAAGGCGTCCAAGTACACATCATCGACCGGACGATACTGAACATGACTCAAGTGCAGATTGCAATTCTTGAAGCGCTCATTCATCTTTTTCCGAATTTCAATATTTTTGACCGTGCCCAACCGGAGCGAATCAATTCGTTCGATAAAGCTGTCGGGACGGATGATATTCGGCGTGCTCTTCAGGATAAAACTTCAGTTGAAGAAATTCTTAAAAGAATCGATCAGGAACGGGTGCAGTTTTTGATAAAAAGGGAAAAATATCTATTATACAATTAACGAAGCGATCAGTTTCATAAGAATACTCAGAGTGCTCGTTTTGGCAGTTCATCAGTCAGATAATTTCGTTTTCAGCCGTTGCATTTCGTGTAAGGCTTTCCTATTTTGAGAATGATTATATTATGAACACCCAAATAAATATATGTCCATGGAGCGAATCGAAACAGGCCATTCAGACCTGAAAGTCCAAGTTTGTTTTCTTCCCCCGCTTTCAGCGGAATACGAGTCCCCTGCACCATCTCTAAAATTACATTACCACCGGCATCGGATGAAAGCCCATGTTTTTATAGATATTGTTGAAGGGAAGGACTTGTGTTGTTTGTAACAATTGCGAAATTGATTTTTCTATTTCCGGTTTCATTATTGCTTTCATTGTTGGCATTTGCTTCTATTCCATTTGACAAGAAAGGCGATTTCTTTCGCTGGTGTCCTTGGACGTGGTCAAAATGTATTTTGTGGACATTTGGTATTAAAGTGACCGTGAGGGGGCTTGAAAATATAGATCTGAATCTGCCGTACATTTTCGTATCGAACCATGCAAGTATGGCAGATATTCCAACCGTGATGGTGGCTTTGAAAGGCAAAGTGAATATTGTATTTAAAAAAGAATTGACCTGGGTGCCTGTATGGGGATGGGCACTGCGCTATGGGCATTTTATCATGATCGACCGTTCGAATCCGCGGGAAGCAATGGCAAGTATCGAACGGGCGGTGCAAAATATCCAAAGCGGTCAATCAGTAATCTTGTTTCCAGAAGGAACGCGGACAAGCAATGGTAAACTCCAGCCATTCAAACGGGGCGCGTTTACCCTGGCGGCGAAATCAGGAGTCCCCGTTGTGCCCATGATTATCAATAATACATTTGGGATTATGCCGAAAGGGTCGCTCATTGTCAAGCAGGCTGATATTGTCGTAGTAGTAGAAAAACCGATTCCCACGTACGAAATAAAAAGTAAAGACGATGAATTGGAATTGATGGATCTGGTACATAGAGCAATCGAAAAAAACTATATTGATCAATCGTGAGATGAATTATGGCAATCACAATACAAGATGTTGAACACATTGCCAAACTGGCGAAGTTGGAATTCACTGATGCCGAAAAAGAAAAGTTCACGCAGCAGATGAACCAAATATTGGAATACATGGAACAATTAAATTCGCTGGACACGAGCAGCATTGAACCGCTGTCGCACGTTATCGAACTTAGCAATGTGTTCCGTGCGGATGAAGTGAAGCCCGGCGTATCGACTGAGGATGCGCTGAAGAATGCACCGGCTAAAAATGATCAGTTTTTCAAAGTGCCGAAAGTGATTGGCGAAAAATCCTGATGCCCGTGAAACCGATTATTGTTGGCGTCATTCCGTCACGTTATGCGTCGCAGCGCCTGCCGGCTAAGCCGCTGGTCGATTTATGCGGCAAATCATTGGTGCAAAGAGTCTATGAACAGGCAAAGAAATCCCGGATGCTTGATCGTGTTGTGATTGCAACAGATGATGTTCGCATTGAAGAAGCTGTATGCAGGTTCGGCGGTGACGTGATGCTTACATCGCAGGAGATTGAAAGCGGAAGTGATCGCGTTGCTGCAGTTGCATTACATATGGAAGGTGATATCTTCGTGAATATTCAGGGCGATGAACCATTTATTGCACCGGAGATAATAGACCAGGGAGTGCAACTTCTTCTTGATAACACATCAGCTCCTGTCGGAACATTAATAAAACAAATTTCTTCACAAGAAGAATTGTTAAATCCGAATGTCGTAAAAGTAATTCTCAATACTAATGGATATGCCATGTACTTCTCTCGTGCAACAGTTCCTTACGTCCGCGGTGAAGCAGACAAGGGGCGGTGGCTTGAACGGCATACCTTCTATAAACATATCGGGTTGTATGTTTTTCAACGCAGTTTTTTAATGCAGTATGCTCGCATGCCGGTTTCTCAATTAGAGAAGGCGGAAAAATTAGAGCAGCTGCGTATTCTTGAAGCTGGATATAAAATTATTACAGGTATAACGACATACGACAGCATGTCAATCGACACACCGGAAGATGCTGCCCGGGCGGTTAAAATATTGCGACAGACTTCGTCTGGTAGTCAAACAAAATAATTGAGAGACCAATGGCCAGAAACAATGTGAAATTCATTTTTGTAACAGGCGGTGTTGTTTCATCACTCGGCAAAGGAATCGCTGCTTCCTCACTGGGTATGTTGCTCAAAGCGCGCGGTTTGCGCGTGACAATTCAGAAATTCGATCCGTACATCAATGTCGATCCGGGAACAATGAATCCGTTCCAGCATGGCGAAGTGTACGTAACGGAAGACGGCGCTGAAACAGATTTAGATCTTGGCCACTATGAACGATTTCTCAATGAGAATATGACGCGTCAGAACAACACGACGACAGGTCAAGTGTATTACGAAGTGATTTCACGGGAACGGCGCGGCGATTATCTTGGCGCAACAGTACAGGTGATTCCGCATATCACAGATGAAATCAAAAAACGTTTATGGAATCTTGCGAGGACCGGCAGATATGACGTCATTCTTGTAGAGGTAGGAGGCACAGTCGGTGATATTGAAGGATTACCATTTCTCGAAGCTATCCGTCAGTTTAAGCACGATGTGGGGCGGCGCAACGCGATTAATATTCACTTAACGCTGATTCCGTATATCAAAGCAGCGGGTGAAATAAAAACCAAGCCCACGCAGCATAGTGTCAAAACACTTCTCGAAATCGGATTACAACCCGATATCCTCATCTGTCGCACGGAGAAGCCTTTATCGAAAGACCTGAAGGAAAAGATCGCCCTTTTCTGCAATGTGGAACCGCTCTCGGTCATAGAAGGAAGAGATGTCCAATCGATTTATGAAGTTCCGCTTATGTATGAGAAGGAAAATCTTCCCGGAATTGTTATCGAAAAACTAAATCTTAAGTGCGGTAAACCGAATCTCAAGCAGTGGCTTCGTTTTGTCAATAAAGTAAAAAACCCAACCGGCAAGGTGCACATCGCCATTTGCGGGAAGTATATTGAATTAAAAGATGCCTATAAAAGCATCTCTGAAGCGTTCGTCCACGCAGGCGCGGAGAATGATGTAGAAGTGCAGCTCGATTGGATCCGGGCCGAAGATGTGGAAGACTATGGCGCGGAAAAATATTTGAAAGACGCTACTGGGTTGTTGATCCCCTGGGGATTTGGCAACCGCGGCATCGAAGGGAAAATCGATGCTATCAGATTTGCCCGGGAAAATAAAATTCCATTCTTTGGAATTTGTCTTGGTTTGCAATGTGCTGTCATAGAATTCGCACGGAATATGTGCGGAATGAAGGATGCAAACAGCACTGAATTCCGAAAGACAAAGCATAATGTGATTGATATGATGCTGGAACAAAAGTCCGTGCGGAATTTAGGCGGCACGATGCGCCTTGGTGCATATCCATGCACCATTCACAAAGGATCAAAAGCGTACGCTGCTTACCGGAAGGAATTGGTGACGGAGAGACACCGGCATCGGTTTGAAGTGAATAATAAATTTAGGAAGAAACTTGCTGACAGCGGCATGATATTTAGCGGTATGTATATTAATAACGATTTAGTCGAGATTATCGAATTGCCGGACCATCCGTGGTTTGTTGCAGTTCAATTTCATCCGGAATTAAAATCTCGGCCGGTTGCACCTCATCCGCTCTTTATCGGTTTTGTGAAAGCTGTGAAAGAGAACACGAAGAATCTCCAGGCGACGATCCAGTGATAATGCGCAAAGTGGGTTCATCACAAGACAAATATGACGAGAGCGAGAAATACGGACAATGAAACGTCCCAAAGAGTATATGCAGCTGTTGGGAGTTCAATGTTCTTTAAGAAACGTAGAATGAATGCTTTTTAGGAATTGATTAATCAGAAAATATCATTGAAGTTTTCGGATTGCTGAAAAATAACATGCGCTCCTAAAGAAGGGGGAAGACTTCAGGAGCGCAAGGGATGTCCCACTTGACCACGTATCCACAGAACGCGATCGCGCAGAGACGTACGCTGAATTTATTTTGTCATAATCATCTTCCGTGTTGCAATTTCGTTATCCACACCGAGACGGGCGAAATAAATCCCGGAAGAAAGTTTATTTCCGCTCGTTGCATTGCTGTTCCATTCCACGCTGTAATCGCCTACCGGTTGATACTGGTCGATGAGGCGATTCACTTCACGTCCAGTAATATCATATACGCTTAACCGTACTTGCGCCGCCTTACGAAGTTGATAAGCAATTCGTGTCGTTGGGTTAAAAGGATTAGGATAATTTTGCCCTAACAGGAATATTTTCGAATCGTTATTTGACGCGATACTCGTCTTGCTGCCCCATTCCAGGTCATTAATCGCTACTTCAAGACTATCTGCTTTACTATTGGTGACCATCACATTGGCAAGGGATGCACTGCTTTTATCCAAAGGATGAATCGTCGATATTGCAAATCGAACGAGTGAGCCTTGACCGATAGAAAAAGTTTTTTGTTCTAAACTCAAAATTAAAATGTTCACAGTAGAATCGTTTGGTTTATATGAAGCAACGATCCAATGCGATTCTGAAGTACGAGTGCCATGCTCAATTTCACCTAACATAACATCGGACGATGTGTGTAAACTGAACTGCACACCGGCAACTATTTCGGAATTGGCAAGCTGGACTTCTAGAGTGTTCGTTGCAGTCCTCACTATTGCAAGATTATTGCCGGCAATCGATATGTTCGCGAAGATCAGCAGACTCATTAAAATTTGAATGTATTTTTTTCTCATAATCATTTCAGCACCTTTCATTCGACTTCTGTTAAAGAAGTTCATTCAACGTGCCAGGCAAAGAAGGATCAATCTCGAAATCGACAAAGCGCTAAAATGCCTGATAAATAAGGGAAAAACGAGATAAACTTGTGGATCCGAAGAGGGGATATGAGAACCTTTACCCTGTAAGTTCTACAAATGAATGGTATTCATGATAATCAGATAGTGCTTAACGGTAGTATTTCCGCAATATGAGTTTCCAGGCGCAAGGACGTAGTGCGTTACCGTCGTTGGAAAAACAATGATTCAATTCTGCTGAAGTATTTGAACTAGTCATGAGAGAATATCTCATTCTTGCTTGGAACCATTCTCTGGCAATCTCTATCCTTGTATGGATCCTTTATAGACTGCACGAAGATTGTCTTCTTGATCTGGAAAGATAATGCAGGCAGGAATGGGCGGCTCTCTCTGATATTGGAATTATCGAGAGCAAGGATTCTGTAGATTTAAATGATGCATAAAAGAATTACGCGGATTATTGCTTGTACAACCGATTTGAATTTCACTTTATGACTCATCTGCTGAGAATAATGAAAAACAGCTTAACGTCAACAAAACACCTTGTCCAATGATCTGATAATGTCATGAACCATGCCGCCCAATATATGATCCGTCATATTTGAATTTCAATCGCTGTTTGGCTATCTTCTTTCATCATTGTAAGCATCTGTGATTTATTCATACTCAATCAAAGTGAAATATACCTTGGCATTCAATTCACAACCGCCTCTTCAATATATTAAAGGTGTCGGGCCGAAACGTGCAGAGGCACTGGCGAATATTGGTATTCACAGCATAAAAGATCTCTTCTCATTTTTCCCGCGGGGGTATCTAGACCGCAGTCAAATTGTACGAATTGCCGATTTAAAAAAATATATTGAAAATGGTGAGGCGGTTACTATCTTTGCCGAAGTGTTTCGACAAGAGGCAAGGCGCATGCGGCGCAGCAACAAACTGATATTTATGCTTACAGTGAAAGATGAAAGCGGATTTCTGACGTGTGTTTGGTTCGAAGGGTTCTATTGGCTGAAAGATGCATTTGAGGCCGGTGAGCTCCTTGCACTTTCCTCCGTTCCAACACTCGATAAACTTGGCCGTCCGCAATTCGTTCACCCGCAATTTGATAGGTTAAAAAGTGTCGAAGAGGATGAACCGGATTGGGGAAAATTATTTAACACTGGCGGTATTATTCCAAAGTACCCTTCCAGTGCTGAACTCGAGAAGGCCGGTCTTGACAGCCGCGGTTTTCGGCGTATCATTCGTAATGCAATGGATCATCATCTTTCTGTCATTGAGGAAACTCTCTCGACGGATATTTTACTTCGTCATGCACTTTGCGACGAACGATCAGCAATACGTTCTATACATTTTCCGGGAAGCATTCAGGAAATAGATACTGCACGGCGGCGGCTTAAGTTCGAGGAATTATTCTTTCTTCAGTTGATGTTGGCATTGCGCAAACGCGGGGCACAACAGCAAGTGCGTGGAATGACATACAACACGGAAAGTAAGCTTGCGCTCCAGTTGGTGAGCACGCTGAGCTTTGAAATGACACGAGCACAAAAGCGCGTTGTGCAGGAAATTATTGACGATCTCTTGTCACCATATCCCATGAATCGGCTTCTGCAGGGTGATGTGGGAAGCGGGAAAACGATCGTTGCGCTCTATAGTGCGCTCATTGCTGTTGAGAACGGCTTGCAGGTTGCATTTATGGCACCGACAGAAATTCTTGCAGAACAGCATTATCAAACTCTTCAATCGTTTCTCGGAGATCTACCGGTAAATGTTCGCATGCTTATTGGAGGCCAGCGGAATAAATTGCGGGAAGATGTTCTGGAAGATATACGAAATGGAAGTGCGAATATTATCGTTGGTACGCATGCATTAGTTGAGGAAAAAGTGGAATTTGCAAAACTTGGTTTTATTATTGTTGATGAACAGCATCGTTTCGGTGTCATGCAGCGTGCAACATTGCGTGGAAAAGGCATTAATCCTGATGTGCTCGTCATGACGGCAACACCCATTCCGCGCACACTTGCAATGACATTCTATGGTGATCTTGAAGTATCAATCATAGACGAACAGCCTGCAAACCGCAAACCTATTCGAACCGCAGTTCGAACTGAATCGCAGAAGAACAAAGTTTATGAATTCGTCAAGGATGAAATTGAGCGCGGCAGGCAGGCATATATTGTTTTTCCCCTCGTCGAAGAATCAGAAAAGATGGATCTTAAAGCCGCCACAAAAGAATTTGAGTTTCTGCAAAAAAATATATTTCCGAACTACCGGCTCGGTCTCTTGCATGGCAGACTAAAATCGGAGACAAAGGATGAAGTGATGCAGAAGTTCAAAAGAGGTGAAATTCAGATTCTTGTTTCAACAACGGTCATCGAAGTCGGTATCGATGTTCCCAATGCAACTATGATGATTATTGAAAATGCTGAGCAGTTCGGACTTTCGCAGTTACATCAACTACGCGGTCGCGTCGGACGCGGTACCGATCAAGCCTACTGCGTTCTGATAGCAAACTACCGTTGGTTCGATACACACGCAAAGAGAAGAGAGACACTGGAATTGCGTGACGAAAAAGAACATGCTCACACACGCTTAGAGACGATGGTGCAAACGACAGATGGATTTAAAATAGCCGAAGTAGATTTACAATTGAGGGGACCGGGGGAATTCTTTGGCACACGGCAAAGTGGATTGCCGTCGCTTCGCATTGCAAATCTCGTTGATGATGCGGATCTACTTTCGCTGGCGCGTCAGGAAGCATTCGACCTCATCAAGAATGATCCGCACCTTCGTCAGAAATCAAATGAATTTATTCGAAAACATTTTGAAGAAGAGTTTAGAGAAATTCTTGAATTAGGTAAAATTGGATAAACAGAAAACAGAATCTATCACTCACGATCTACTTTTTCCATATTCGTTCCTCCATTCATCTCTCGTAAATCCAAAACCCTAAATTATCTTTCTTCGTCGAACTCATGCGTAACGAACATTTCGTCGGTAAAACGAGCGAAAAAACTTGACAACAAGATAGAAAGGATTATATTAGTATCAACATTTGTTGTTCATTGAAACAGCAAAGTTGATTAGTTCAACAAGTGAAAGGTTGATCTTAACGCTTGCTACAGCGACTGAACGTAGCTCTCGTCTACAATGTGAAGAAAGAAAGTGTAGAAGAATTTTCGAGTGACGATGGCGATCCGGATAAACACACCGGAAGAAAAAAATCCATCTCAGTAACAACAGAACTTCATCAGACGAAAGCTGACACATACGCAGAATGGGATACTGAAGAAACTATTCTCGCAGTGAAGACAGCGCTCGAATTGCATCATGATGTTACTCTCATCGAAGCAAACGAGGATTCCTATCCTGCACTTCTTCATACGAAACCTGACATCGTCTTTAATATTGCAGAGGGATCGCGAGGATCATCACGCGAAGCACAAATTCCGGCGATCCTCGAGATGCTCGGCATACCCTACACAGGCTCTGATTCACTCACGCTTGGAATTTGTCTCGATAAATCCCGCACAAAAGAAATTTTATCGTATTACGAAATCTTAACTCCACCGTTTACCGTTATCAACTCCATTCATGAATTGCAGGAATTAAACATCTCCTTACCTTGCATTGTCAAACCATTACATGAAGGCTCTAGTAAAGGAATTTATAACGCATCTGTTGTTCGCACAGATGAAGAACTCCATCATCAGGTCAAAAAAATAATTGGGGAATACGAAGAACCTGCCTTGATAGAAAAATTCTTAACGGGAAGGGAGTTCACTGTGGCAGTTCTCGGGAACGACTCCGACATTCGTGTCTTGCCGATTGTAGAAATATGTTTCGATTCGCTTCCCGATGGTGTCAATCCTATTTATTCATATGAGGCGAAATGGATCTGGGATACAATCGAGAATCCCATTGATGTCCATGAATGTCCTGCTAAAATTACTCTAAAACTTCAGAAAGAAATTGAGGCTGTTTGCTGCGATGCATACAAGGTGTTACGATGTCGGGACTGGTGTCGAATTGACATACGGTTAGATGAACAAGGTCGTCCTAATGTACTGGAATTGAATCCATTGCCTGGAATATTGCCAAATCCTGAAGAACATTCCTGTTTCCCACAGGCCGCCAGAGCGGCAGACATGGATTACAATACATTGATTAATGCCGTGCTTAATGCCGGAATCAAGAGATACAATTTGTGTTCAAATAGATGATGTCCAAAATGCCACATATTGCTGTAGTTTTTAATGAACCAACTATTTCGACAGAAACAGGGCGAAAATTTATGTCCGCAGAAGGACAGGTTGGAGCTCTTGCCTCTCATTCCGAAATAGTATCTACGATGCCAAGTCATTTAGTCGATATGTCGGAAGTTGGCGTGATTGAAGAACGTGAGCAGGTTGAAAAAGCACTTCAACATAAAGGATATCACACGTCCCTCTTTAATATAGACGGCGATATCAAACGTCTTATCAATTTTATCGAAGTACAAAAACCTGATCTTATTTTCAATTTGTGCGAATCGCTGATGGGAGAATCGCTTCACGAGATGCATGTCGCCGGAATTTATGAATTGATGAATATTGCGTACACGGGTGCTGCAACGCTTGCACTGGGAACATGTTTGAATAAAGTTCGCACCAAGGAAATCCTTCGAGCGCATGGGATACCGACCGCACAGCACATTATTTCTGCAAACGTTGAAGCTTGCCATATCGATGAAGCACACCTGCATTTTCCATTTATTGTCAAGCCGATTCATGAGGATGCAAGCATTGGGATCGAGAATTCGTCCGTGGTGTATGATATCCAATCTCTTCAAAAGCAGATTGCTTACATTTTAAAAACCTTCGACGAACCGGCGTTAGTGGAAGAATATATTGAAGGGAGGGAACTCAATGCTGCAATTATCGGCAACGAACAGCCGACACTTCTGCCGATTTCTGAAATTGATTTTTCAAAATTACCGTCCGGCTATCCGAAGATTGTTACGTACAATGCAAAATGGGTTGAAGGCACGCCGGAGTACGACGGTACTGTCGGCACATGCCCTGCACAGCTTGAGCCCGACGTAGAACAGCGTGTGCGCGAAGTTGCATTACATGCGTACCGTTTGATGGATATTCGAGATTATGCGCGTGTCGATATCCGGCTTGACGTTTCGAACACACCATACGTTTTGGAAGTGAACCCGAATCCGGATATTTCTTGCGATGCCGGTTTTGCCCGTTCAGCCAGAACGGCAGGAATGACATTTGAAGATATGATTGTGAAAATAGTAGAGACTGCGCTTGAGCGGTCGCGTCGGTAACGATATGCCGATACGGAAATTTGAAAAGGAAGATATCATGCCTCTGGCAGAAATTGTGCGGGCGACCGGTGTTTTTCGTGAAGAAGAAGTGAATGTCGCTGTAGAACTGATGGATATAGCAGCAAATGACAAAGAACAAAAAGATTATTTTCTTTTTTCGTATGTGGACGAAACGGGTACGGTACAGGGATATTATTGTGCGGGACCAACACCGATGACGCAAAGAACATTTGACTTGTACTGGATTGCCGTGCATCCGCGTCTTCATAAAAAACGAATCGGGCATGAATTACTTGACCATTGTGAAGGTCAGGTAAAAATGATGGGCGGGAAATTACTGGTTGTTGAAACATCGTCACAACCGAAGTATGAAACGACGCGGCGGTTCTATCTCCGGCACCAATATTTAGAAGCAGCCCGCATCAAAAATTATTACGCACAGGATGACGATCTCGTCATCTATTCTAAATACTTCTAAGGAGCAAGAGCATTATTTATGGAACTCTGGCAAGAAATGCTTAGACAGAGCGTTGACAGCGCAAAAGATTTAGTCGAACGCTTCGGCTTTGATAAAGAGGCTGCAGAGAAACTCGACAAATTCTTTCACATCAGAATCAATCCATACTACCTGAGTTTGATTCGTTATCCGAACGATCCTATCTGGCGGCAATGTATTCCGGATGCGATTGAACTTCAGGATGAAAAAGCCCCTGAAGATCCACTGAATGAAGATGCCGATAGTCCGGTTCCTAGCATTACACACCGATATCCGGATAGGGCATTGTTTCTTATAACAAGCCAGTGTTCTATGTATTGTCGATTCTGTACACGTAAAAGAAAAGTGAGCGATTCGACGAAGATCAACGCAAAATATATTCAATGGGGATTGGATTATATTGGCGCTCATCCGGAGATACGGGACGTCATCATCTCCGGCGGTGATCCATTGATGGTGACAGACTATGCACTGGAACGCGTGCTGGCAGGTCTGCGGGAAATTCCTCACGTCGAGATTATTCGTCTTGGCACAAAAATGCCATGTGTCCTGCCGCAGCGCATTACGACAAAGCTGTGCAAAATGTTGAAGAAGTATCATCCGCTCTATGTTAATACGCACTTTAACCATCCATGGGAATGCACACCGGAAGCTGAACGCGCGTGCAATATGCTGGCTGATGTCGGAATCCCTGTCGGCAATCAGTCTGTGCTTATGAAAGGTGTGAATGATGATCCGGATATCATGCTGGAATTACACCGCAAGCTCCTCAAGATGCGTGTACGACCCTACTATATTTACCAAGCGGATCTGACAAAAGGCACGAATCACTTCAGAACTCCTGTTCGCGTCGGTTTGGAAATTATGGATAAACTGCGCGGACATACTTCGGGGCTTGCGATTCCCTATTATGTCATTGACGCTCCGGGCGGCGGCGGTAAAATACCATTGCTTCCGCAATACGTACTTGGAAGGAATGGGAAGGATATTATTCTCCGCAATTATAAATATGAAATCTATACGTATCCGGATGTGGAGGAAGCACCAGTCGAACAACATCCGGTGGAGCGTAAATACCTGAGGAAACGCCAGAATGGAAGACGAAAACCCGTGACCGTTTCAGATACTGCTGAAGAAATAAAAGAAAAAGTCACGGTCGATCAAATGCCGGCGGGACAAGCAGGAAAGTAACAGATTGAGGTGTACAATGATCCCGTCCCGGTAATAAGGGGCGGGATTTATTATTTAGTTCATCCCTGCATTCAATAAAAGATATTCTTCATTGGGAGATTGAGACTATGGCCGCATCGAAAGATTATTCCGTATTAATTCACGAGATCCAACAGGCATTACAGACGGAACGCATCGACGGTTGGCTTCTCTATAATTTTCGTGATTCAAACATATTTGCTACCAGGCTTCTGTCGCTCCCAAAACATATTATGTTCACACGAAGGTATTTCTATTATATTCCAGCTCAAGGGGAACCGCGAAAATTAGTCCATCGGATAGAAGAATGGAATTTGGATTCCCTCCCCGGAAATAAGAGCATTTATCTCAGTTGGCGTTCGCTGGAAGAGAGACTTCAGGAACTTCTTTCTGGTGCGAAAATAATTGCGATGGAATATTCACCTCGATGCGCCATTCCGTATGTCTCAACGGTCGATGCCGGCACTCTAGAACTTGTTCGAAGTACAGGTATTGAGATAGCTTCGTCAGCAAATCTTATCCAGTACTTTGAAGCCAGGTGGGATGATGAGCAATTAAAAGACAACTTCGAGAGTGCATCACATCTGCACCAGATTGTTGATGAAACATTTGGATTTATTCGCGGGAAAATAAAACTGAATGATACAATAACGGAATACGATGTCCAGCAGTTTATGTTGTCGGAGTTCAAGAAACGAGGGCTCGTGACGTCGAGCGACCCGAATTGCTCTGTCAATGCAAATAGCGCGAATCCGCATTATGAGCCGACCAAGGAAATTCATTCTCCGCTCCATAAAGGTGACTATGTACTCCTGGATCTCTGGGCGAAGAAAGATAAGCCGCGGTCGGTGTACGCCGATATCACCTGGATGGGATTTCTGGGAGAAATAGTACCCGATGAATTTGAAAAGATATTTCAAATCGTCAAAGGCGGCCGCAATGCAGCGTTGGAATTCATTCGTTCATCATTAAAAACAGGAAAGATTATCCATGGATATGACGTAGATGATGCCGCCCGCAATTATATTACCCAGCACGGATATGACGAATATTTCGTACATCGCACAGGACATTCGATAGGAGAGGAAGTTCATGGCAATGGCGCGAATATGGACAATCTTGAAACCCGTGATGAGCGCACTATTATTCCTCAGACATCCTTCTCCATCGAACCGGGGATTTATCTCCGTGATAAGTTCGGTATCCGCAGTGAGATTGATGTCTATATCTCGAAGGACAGGGAAACAATAGTTACCGGCTTACCGATGCAGGAAAAAGTGGTGGCGATAATGAAGTGAACAAGAATAGTAATTCAGCAGGGAAAGTATTAATGAAAATAAAACCTGTTAAGAATTATAATAAACCTGGATATCCTACAAGAGAAGATTTCCTCTCAGGATCTTCATATTTGATGAATTTTATAACACGCTTTCTTTCCACCATACTATTTCTCGTTTTCATTACTATATCACTCTATGGTCAATCATCATCGAAAACTATTAAACTTTGGAATGGTAAAGATTATTCTGGCTGGGAACTTATTACCAGTTCTGCTGCAGTCATCGACTCCGTTTGTACAATTAACTACGATAGCGTGATTGCTGTGGCTGGCAAACCAAACGGTTATCTGGAAACGCTCAATTCATATGAAAACTACAAACTTCATTTAGAGTATAAATGGCCGAAAGACGCGGCTAAAAATAGCAACAGCGGTGTGCTTATTCACATTGCGTCCGGGCCGATTGATCGAAATACTTGGCCATTGTGCTTTCAGATTCAGACTAAAATCACACGTGCTGGCGACTTGCTTCCAATGGCTGGTGCGAATTTCGCCGAACCACTTTCCACTGTTCCTGAAGCCAAGATGCCTCTGCTTGAACGTCAGAAACCCGACAGTGAAAAACCCGTAGGCGAATGGAACATCGTCGAAATCATTTGCCGAGATAGCTCCATTGAATGTTCGATTAACGGCACTGTTCAAAATCATGTGACCAATTGCGAACCTCATGCCGGTAAGATTGGCATTCAGCTCGAAGGAGTTCCATTCGAACTACGCAATATTTGGTTGACGCAACATAACTATAATGATCACGACAAATAATTTGTATTTATGTTTTCAATATTATCATTTCAGAAGACATACTTCGTAAAACGCTGTCGATTCATAATCCCCCTCTTAATATTTCATAAAAAAGCTTGACAAATTGTAATCCGTATTGTATATTGGAAACTAAAGAAACGATAATAGTTTCCAATCTGGTTGATTGAAATGAGTATATTTATTAGAATTTTCGGTTACTTATTCTTTAGGAAACTTGTAATACCTTTATAGTTTCATCCGGAGATTTAAACATGTCCGAAAATGATGACGGAAAAAGAATAATCGACGCGGCTTCTGATAGATTTATGGAAGCCGGGTTCTATAAGGTTACTATGGATGAGATTGCTTCGGATCTTCGAATGAGCAAAAAAACCGTCTACAAATTCTTTCCAAGTAAAGAAACTCTCTTGAAGGCAATCGTTCATACATTTATGAGGAAGGTTGAAGCAGAAGTACAGGGAATTATATCTTCGGACAAACCGATGGAGGAAAAGCTCACGACGCTCCTTGACTTTATCGGGAAACAGCTTCGGAGGTTCTCGCGTCCGTTCATGATGGATGTTCAACGGTTTGCACCTGCCTTATGGAAAGAAGTCGAAATATTTCGCCGTGAACGAGTGTTGAGCCGGCTGCAGCAGAT
>Ga0182011_10002416_pt1 | contig 15771 bp, 6 predicted proteins | sample 711E1DmetaG_FD_120481 | JGI IMG/M metagenome (GOLD analysis project Ga0182011, IMG submission 120481) | Permafrost microbial communities from Stordalen Mire, Sweden - 711E1D metaG | ecosystem: Environmental > Terrestrial > Soil > Wetlands > Permafrost | place: Sweden: Stordalen | collected... | reverse complement strand
TCTGCTGCGGCAGGAACTCCATCGCAAAGTGAATGCCCTTGAGTTCGCGTCCGGGAATCTTGAGGTCGCGGGGCTGCTCGGAGCCGCCAGCCAGCAGGATCGCGTCATAGTGCCCTGTGAGGGCTTCCACCGGGAGGTTCACGCCCACGTGCGCGTTGACGACAAAAGTGACGCCTTCGGCGCGCATCTGCTCGATGCGGCGGTCGATGACGTGCTTTTCCATCTTGAAGTTGGGAATGCCGTAACGGAGCAGACCGCCGATGCGGTCGTTCTTCTCGTAGACGGTGACGGAGTGGCCGGCGCGGCGCAACTGCTGCGCGGCGGCCATGCCGGCGGGACCGCTGCCCACTACGGCTACGCGCTTGCCGGAGGCCTGTTCAGGCGGCTCGGGATGAATCCATCCCTCCTCCCAGGCGCGCTCGACGACCGAGCGCTCGATGAGCTTGATGGAGACGGCGGGCTGATTGATGCCCAGTACGCAGGCCGCCTCGCAGGGCGCCGGACAGATGCGGCCGGTGAACTCGGGGAAGTTGTTGGTGGCATGGAGGCGGCGGATGGCCGCCTCCCAGCGGCCGTTGTAGACCAGATCGTTCCAGTCGGGAATCAGGTTGTTGACCGGACAGCCGGTGTGGCAGAAAGGGACGCCGCAGTCCATGCAGCGGGCGCCCTGCCGGCGCTGGTTCTCCTCGGGGAAGGGCTCGTAGATCTCGAACCAGTCCTGGAGGCGGTCCTCGACCTTGCGCCGGGCGGGCTGCTCGCGCTCAATCTCCAGAAATCCAGTCACCTTACCCATGCCGCACCTCTGCCGTGGCCGCCATCAGAGGCGGCGAAGTTGTGGGAGGGAAGTAAACCGCATCGGCGCGGGCTATGCCCATCACGCGCTTGTACTCATGCGGGAAGATCTTGATGAATTGCGGCTGGGCGCCGGCCCAGTGTTCCAGAATCCAGGCAGCGCGGGGGCTGCCGGTCAGGTCGCGGTGGCGTTCGAGCAGGCCGCGGACGCGGTCCACGTCTTCGGCGGAGGCCAGCGGCTCAAGATCGACGCCGGCCAGATTGCAGCGCCTGGTTGAGAAGTCGCCCCTGTCGTCGTAGACATAGGCGATGCCGCCGCTCATTCCGGCGGCGAAGTTGCGTCCGGTGGAGCCGATCACCACAACCGTGCCGTTGGTCATGTATTCGCAGCCGTGGTCGCCCACGCCCTCGACCACCGCGGCGGCCCCGGAGTTGCGGACGGCAAAGCGTTCCCCGGCTATGCCGTTCAGGAAGGCCTCGCCGCTGGTGGCGCCGTAGAGCACGACGTTGCCCACCAGGATGCTCTCCTCGGGCAGGAAGCTGGAGGTCCGGGGCGGATAGGCGATGATGCGGCCTCCGGAGAGGCCCTTGCCCAGATAATCGTTGGCGTCGCCTTCCAGTTCGAGGGTGACGCCATTGGGGACGAATGCGCCGAAGCTCTGGCCGGCCGAACCGTTGAATTTGAAGTGGATGGTTTCGTCGGGCAGTCCGGCCGATCCGTAGCGGCGGGCGATTTCGCCGCCCAGCATGGCGCCCACGGTGCGATGCACGTTGCGGATGGCGAAGCTGCCGGTGACCGGAGTCCCGGATTTCAGCGCCGGAGCGGCCTTGTCGATCAGGGTGTGATCGAGGGCCTTGCCCAGGCCGTGATCCTGGGCCTGCATCTTGCGGCGCGCCACGCGTGAAGGCAGCGTGGGCGCATAGAGGATCGAGGAAATATCGATGCCTTTGGCCTTCCAGTGCAGATCGGCAACGGCGGCGTCGATCTTGTCCACGCGGCCCACCATCTCGGCGAAGGTGCGGAAGCCCAGCCGGGCCATGTACTGGCGCACCTGCTCGGCGAGGAAGAAGAAGAAGTTGACCACGTGCTCGGGCTGGCCGCTGAAGCGCGCGCGCAAGACCGGGTCCTGGGTGGCGATGCCCACCGCGCAGGTGTTCAGATGGCACTTGCGCATCATGATGCAGCCCATGGCGATGAGCGGCATGGTGGAGAAGCCGAACTCTTCGGCGCCCAGCAGGGCGGCAATCACTACATCGCGGCCGGTCTGCAGCTTGCCGTCGGTTTGCACCGTGATGCGGCTGCGCAGGTCGTTGAGCAGCAGCACCTGCTGCGTCTCGGCCAGGCCAAGCTCCCAGGGCAGCCCGGCGTGCTTGATGGAGCTGAGCGGCGAAGCGCCGGTGCCGCCATTGTCGCCGGAGATGAGCACCACGTCGGCATGGGCCTTGGAGACGCCGGCGGCCACCGTTCCCACGCCGACTTCAGAGACCAGCTTGACGGCGATGCGCGCCTTGGGGTTCACGTTCTTCAGGTCGTAGATCAGTTGCGCCAGATCTTCGATGGAGTAGATGTCGTGATGCGGCGGCGGAGAGATGAGGCCCACGCCGGGGATGGAGTGGCGGGTCTTGGCGATGATGGCGTCGACCTTATGGCCGGGCAATTGTCCGCCCTCGCCGGGCTTGGCGCCCTGGGCCATCTTGATCTGGATCTCGTCGGCATTGACCAGATAATTGGCCGTCACGCCGAAGCGGCCGCTGGCCACCTGCTTGACGGCGCTGCGGCGGGAATCGCCGTTGGCGTCGGGTGTGAAGCGCTCTTCGTCCTCGCCGCCTTCGCCGGTATTGGACATGCCGCCGAGGCGGTTCATGGCGATGGCCAGGGTCTCGTGGGCCTCTTTGCTGATGGACCCAAAGCTCATGGCGCCGGTGGTGAAGCGCTTGACGATCTCCTTGGCCGGCTCCACTTTCTCCAGCGGCAGGGGCTTGTCGGAGTAGTTGAACTCCATCAGGCCGCGCAGGGTACACAGGCTGCGGTTCCGGTCGTCGAGCAGATCGGTGTACTCCTGGAAGGTGGCCGGATTGTTCTGCCGCACCGACTGCTGGAGTTTGCCGATGGTGAGCGGATTCACCAGGTGATACTCGCCGTCCACCCTGTACTGATAATGGCCGCCAACCACCAGATCGGTCTCCGACTCGGTGAGCGGCTGGAAGGCGTATTCGTGCTTGAGCAGCGCCTCGCGGGCCAGCACCTCCAGCCCCACGCCCTCGATGCGCGAAGCGGTGCCGGAGAAGTAAGCGTCGATCACCGATCGATTCAAGCCCACGGCTTCAAAGACCTGCGCGCCGCGATAGCTTTGCAGGGTGCTGATGCCCATCTTCGAGAAGGTCTTCAGCAGGCCTTTGTTGATGGCCTTGATGAAGTTCTTCTCCGCCTCTTCGGCGCTGACGTTCCCGGGCAGCAGGCCGCGGCGCTTGAGATCGTGGACGGTCTCGATAGCCAGGTAGGGATTGATGGCGCTTGCGCCGTAGCCGATGAGCAGGGCAAAGTGCATCACCTCGCGCGGTTCGCCGCTCTCGATGATCAGCGCCACCTGGGTGCGGGTCCTATCGCGCACCAGGCGGTTATGCACGGCGGCCATGGCCAGCAGGCTGGGGATGGGCGCGTAGGTGGGATCGACGCCGCGGTCGGAGAGAATCAGCAGGGTGTAGCCGGAATCGACCGCGTGCGCGGCGCGCGCGCTCAAATCTTCCAGGCTGTGCTTCAGGGCGGCCTCGCCATCCTCGGCGCGAAAGAGCGCCGGCAGCGTGGTGGCCAGCAGATCCCCGGACGAGACGCGGCGCAACTTCTCCAGGTCGCGATTGGTCAGGAGCGGATGCGGCAGCTTGAGCGTGTGGCAGTTCTCCGGAGCCTCGTCCAGAATGTTGCGCTCGGTGCCGATGTAGCTGATCAGCGACATCACCAACTCTTCGCGGATCGGATCGATGGGCGGGTTCGTCACCTGCGCAAAGAGCTGCTTGAAGTAGTTGAACAGCGACTGGGGCCGGTCGGAGAGGCAAGCCAGCGGCACATCGGAGCCCATGGAGCCGACCGGCTCGGCGCCCGTGGCGGCCATCGGCGCCAGCAGCACTCTCAGGTCCTCTTCGCTATAGCCGCAGGCGCGCTGGCGGCGCAGCAGCGTCTCGTGATTGGTGCCGATCACCCGCGAAGGCTCCGGCAACTGATCCATCGTGACCTGCTGCTCTTTGAGCCACTTCGCATAGGGCCGGCGGCCGGCCAACTGCTTCTTGATCTCGGCATCGGAGACGATGCGCTGTTCGACCGTGTCGACCAGGAACATGCGGCCGGGCTGGAGGCGGCCTTTCTTGCGCACATCCTCGGGCGGCACTTCCAGAACGCCGGCCTCGGAGGCCAACACCACAAGATCGTCCTTGGTGACGATGTAGCGGCCTGGGCGCAACCCGTTGCGGTCCAGCGTGGCTCCGATGACGCGGCCATCGGTGAAGGCAATGGCCGCCGGTCCGTCCCAGGGCTCCATCAGCGAGGCGTGGTACTCGTAAAAGGCGCGCTTCTCCTCGTCCATGTCTGGATTGCCGGCCCAGGCCTCGGGAATCAGCATGGCCATCACGTGGGGCAGAGAGCGTCCCGAATGGAAGAGGAACTCCACCGCGTTGTCCAGCGAAGCCGAGTCGCTGCCTCCGGGCGAGATGACCGGGTAGAGCTTGTCGATCTGGCCGTCGAAGAGCGGGCTGGCCAGCACCGACTGGCGCGCGTTCATCCAGCTCACGTTGCCCTTGATGGTGTTGATTTCGCCGTTGTGCGCCACATAGCGGTACGGGTGCGCCAGCTTCCAACTGGGAAAGGTGTTGGTGGAGAAGCGCTGGTGAATCAGGGCGAGGGCGCTGGTGACCAGCGGATTGGCCAGCTCGAAGTAGAATTTTTCAATCTGCGGAGCCAGCATCAGGCCCTTGTAGACGATGGTGCGACAGGAAAACGAGGGAATGAAGAAGGTCTCCTTGTCCTCGATCTCGGAGTTGGCGATTTCGTTTTCAGTGCGGCGGCGGACCCGGTAGAGCAGGCGCTCGAAGTCGTCCTCTTCCCTGCCCTCCGGAGAGCCCACGAAGAGCTGCTCGATGTAGGGCTGCGAGGCGCGCGCTTCGCGGCCCACCGCGTCGCCGTTCACCGGCGTGTCGCGCCAGCCGAGCACGGTGAGTCCCTCTTCCTTGGCGATGCGCTCCAGAACGCCCTCGCATTGCAGGCGGCTGTGCTTTTCCACGGGCAGAAAGCACATGGCTACGCCATAGGCGCCCGGCTCGGGCAAATTCATGCCCAAATCGCCGCATTCGCGCGCAAAAAAAGTGTGCGGAATCTGTATCAGGATGCCGGCGCCGTCGCCCGTCTCCGGATCGCAGCCGGCCGCGCCGCGATGGGTGAGGTTGATGAGGACCTCGAGGCCTTTACGGATAATCTCGTGGCTTTTTTCGCCGCGGATGCTGGCTACCAACCCCATGCCGCAGGCATCGTGCTCACTGCGGGGATGATAGAGGCCCTGCGGTTGAGGAGTGCGGAGATGGGTATTCGATGTCTGCATGGCAACCTTTTGATGAACGTATTCAGGGCGGAATGCATTGCCCGGATGAAAAGACAAAAACCCTTCGCGATTCCCTTCGAGGAAAATCGCCTGGTTTCTTGTGCATTGGCTTGCCGGAACAGGCCTGCCGCTTCTGGGACTAGGCTGAACTTTTACTATATCGAAAAAAACGCTTCCCGGCGTAACTTCCTTTCGCGGAAGATGCCGGATAGCGCGCCGATAGCCGCCTCCAGCCTGGGTGGAGGCAATTTGCAGAGGGGTAAAACGGCGATAAACGAGTCGCGCTATGCGGTACCGGGCTCAACTGCCACGACAATGACATAGCCTGCCTCTCCTCGTCCTCGCAGCCAACGGCTCCGCAGAACCAGTCCCGACAGGGCCGGGTTGAAAGGGGCGGGCGAACGCCGGTTCCCTTCCAAACCGGCCCACTGTCGCAAATCCGGTGCAAGAATCTCTAGCCAAGCGGCCTGAGTTGTGATAATGTACTGGTTTGCCGCCTATGCCGGTTTGTGCTGTAAGCACAACAAGATCAGACACTTGGCTAAGGCGAGAGACGGCGGAAGCAGGGAACCGAATGCCCGACTATATCTATCTTCTGGAAAACCGGCTCTCGGCCGACCAGCGGAACGCGCTGCGCCAGGTGCGCGATGCTGCCCGTGACGCTGGAATGATCCTCTTCCTGACCGGTGACGCCGTGCGCGACCTCACCAGCGGCCACGCGGTGCGCGATCTCGAGATCGCGGTGCATGGAAATGCACTTAAACTCAAGAAAACAATCGGGAAACTTGGAGGCAAAGCGTGGGGCGAAGACGAGGCCTCCCGCACCCTCTATCTGTGTTTTCCCGGAACCGTGCGGGTGGACGTAGTCAGCACCCACCGGACCGAGTTCGCCAAGCCGGGCAAGCCGATCTTTCATCCGGCCTCCATCCAGGACGACCTGCGCCGCCGGGATTTTACCGTCAACGCCATGGCCATCTCGCTGAACGAGGGTTCGTTTGGGCTGCTGATGGACCCCATGAACGGGGCCGCGGATATCGAGAGCCGGACTCTGCGCCTGGTCTCGAACTACGGTTTTCTTCAGGAGCCCTCCCTGTTGATTCGCGCCACCCGTTACCGTACCCGGTTGGGATGGGAATTCGACCCCAAGACCCAGATTCGCTATGAGAACGCGAAGAAAGAGGGAGTCGTCGAATACCTCTCCGGCACGGCGCGCAGCCAGGAACTGGAGCAGATCGGCCACGAGGAAGAGGGGCTGAAGGTGCTGCGGGCATTGGAGACCGAAGGCTGGATGAAGGTTCTCTTCCCGGCTTGGACCTCCGCCAAGGCCGATGAAGAGAAACTGGGTAAGTTGCACGATTTGGCGGTCGAACTGCTGCTTCAGGGAGTCCATGCCGACATCTCCGCTGCACAGATGCAGTTGCTGACCGTCAGACTCACCTCCAGGGAACTGACTTCGCTGAAGAAACTGATGCTGCGCCCCGGGTTTGTCGTGGAGTGGAATAGCCTGGACGCGCTGGCCGCGAGCTTCGCCAAAGTGCTGCTTTCGAAGGAGAATTCCCTCCCCTCGGCCGGCTTCAAGCTTTTTACGAGCTATGATCCGGAAGCGATACTCTGGCTTGGGTTTACCAGCAAGGTTGCGGCCGTCCAAGAGCGCTTCAATCAGTTTCTGAAGGTGTGGCCCGAAGCCCGCCAGCGCATCCCGTACGCGCTGATGCAGGAGATGCGCATTACCCCAGAACTGGCGGCATACCGCGAGATTGTGCAGATGGTCTTCCTGGCACTGATCGACGGCCGGCTGACTACGCCGGAGGAGATGCGCGCGCTCCTGGAGCCGCATTCGCCTCCCGCCCCGCCACCCCAAGTCACAATCAAGAGGCCGCGCGTCAAGCGGGGAGCCGAAGCGAAGCTGAGAGAGCACTCCCGCGATGAGGACGCGGAGGCTGAAAACGGCCTGGACGAGGATGAGGATCTGGACGATATCGGCGGCGATGAGGATGAGATCGATTTAGGACTGAGTTTGCCGAAGGTGGAGTTGGATCAAGAGCTGGCCGAGGATCTCGAATCGGCCGAGGATGAACTGGAGGCTTTGGAGCCCGTAGAGCTTCCCGTTCCCGTGAAACCCGCACACCGGGAGCCCGCCCATCCCAAACCGTTCAAGGAGACTCCGCCACCCACGCCTGCTCCCCCCCCCCAAGCGGTTGAGAAGCCGGCCTCCAAGCCGGCAGCATCCAAGGCCGTAAAGCCGCCAGAGCCTCCGCCGGCCGCCAAGCCCAAGTCAGGACCGGAGCCCAAGTCGAAACCTATGCCTGTGGGGAAGCACACCAACTCTGCCGCTAAACCAAAAGGGGCTTCGGTCAAGGGAAAACCTTTGCCTGCGCCGGCTCCGGCCAAGGGCGGCAAAACTGCCAAGCCGGTGGTCAGGTCAAGGCCTGCCGCGGCAAAGGCGATCAAAGTCTCCGCCAAGTCTCCCGGAAAAGCACCTGTCAAGCCACCCGCGAAGGTTATCGCCAAGCCGCCCGTCAAAGCCAAGTCCGCGGCCAGGCCGCCAGCCAAAGCTGTCTCCAGGGCAACGCCGGTAAAATCAACACCGTTAAAGAGAAAGCCGGCTCCCGCGAAGAAATCCAAGGACAGCAAGGCGCAGGCCAAGCCTGTAGGGAAAAAGGCAGTCTCCAAGCCAGGCAAGAAGCGATAGAGCGATCCGTCTTCGGACTGGCCTATTCTCTGAGGATTCAGGAGACGCGCCATCCCGGCTACGCAACCGGATGAGCAAACGGGCAGCCGCTTTGATTGCGTCTGCCCGTTTGTAGTTACGGTTCGCAAATGCGCGGGAAGTACAACAAGACAAAAATCCACCCGCCAACGTACGCTGGAGGCAAAAAGCGCCGTGCCGCCCGTTGCTGTGGAGCTTACGGAAACTGGATTGCGGCAACTGAGCTCCGTGGCTCGGTCGCCGCAGCAGACCTCTTCAACGGCGACTACCGGCCGCGGCCACGGGACGCGCCGCCACCACCGCCGCTGCCCTTGCGCGCCTGGTAGCAGTCACGGCAGTAGACCGGACGATCGCCACGCGGTTCAAAGGGTACTGTTGTAGGCTGTCCGCAACCCGAACAAATCACAGGAGTTCCCTGTGCCGGAGCCGAACGGTAGCCGGAGCCCCCCTGATCGTTCTTCTTTGCCATGCGGCAATTCTTGCAACGCTTCGGGGTCGAGTAACCGCGTTCCTGAAAGAACGCCTGATCGGCAGCGGTGAAGGTGAAGTCCTGCCCGCAATCGCTGCAAGTAAGTTGAATGTCTCCGGCCATGGGTCTCCTCGTGGAGATTGTACAGCCCAATCTGTCATTTGCGCACAAGGAATCTTTGCAATCGAAAAAACTTGCGCCGGCCGGCTGCCAGGCGCAAACCCTGCCCAGGCGCGTTATCATCGTTCCACTCGATCTCTTGGCAGGGTGGAATGCGGATCGTCTACGTGCTCACGTCGCTCGGCGTGGGCGGAGCGGAACGGCAGGCACTTGCGTTGGCAGGACGTATGGCCGGGCGCGGCCATACAGTTGCCCTGCTGGCGCTCAAGCCGCGGCTGGCTGAGGAATGGCCATCCGACCTTGAGGCCTTCCACCTGGATATGCGGAGGAACCCGGTCAGCCTGCTGGCAGGGTTGGCGAAGGGCCGCAGGTTCCTCCAGCAGTTTCGCCCGGAGCTGGTGCATAGCCACTGTTTTCACGCCAATATCGTGGCCCGGCTGCTCAAGCCATTCATCCCGGCAACAACGATTCTCTCCACGGTTCATAACGTCTACGAAGGCGGCTGGCTGAGAATGCTGGCCTACCGGCTGACCGCTGGGTTGAGCCGCCGAACGACCCTGGTGAGCGAGGCGGCGGCGAGGCGCTATCTCCGCCTGAAGGCCGTACCGCAAAATAAGTGCCTGGTATTGCCCAACGGAATCGATGCCGCGGAGTTTGCCCCCGAGCCGGAGCGGCGCGCGCGCATGAGAGCCGCGATGGGCGTAAACGGAGAGTTTATCTGGCTGGCGGCGGGACGCATCGTCGCGGCCAAGGATTATCCCAATCTGCTGCGAGCCTTTGCGCGCGTACGGGCAGCCTGCCCGGAGACGCAACTCTGGATTGCCGGAGAAGTTGCCTGCGTAGAGTTTGAACAGGTGAGCGGCTTGGCTTTGGTGTTGGGTTTAGGCGATGCCGTCCGCTGGCTTGGACTACGCCGCGATATGCCCGCCCTTCTGGACGCCGCCGACGGGTTTGTGCTGAGTTCGGCGTGGGAGGGAATGCCGCTGGCGTTAGGCGAAGCCATGGCCATGGAGAAGCCGGTGGCGGCAACCGATGTGGGCGGAGTGCGCGAAATGCTGGGCGATGCCGGCGTTCTTGTGCCGTCCAGGGACTCCGATGCGTTGGCCGCAGCCATGATGGAGGTGATGCGGAAGAGGCCCGAAGACCGGCGCGCGCTGGGCCGCATGGCACGGATGCGCATTGTGAGCAACTTCAGCATGGATGCGAAAGCGGACGAATGGGAGGCCCTGTACCGGAGGGAGCTGGAGCGCAAGCCATGAGCTCTTCCACGGGCTACAGCAGCGAAACGATGCGATGGAGCCGGAGACTGGCGTGGCCGGTTATCGCAGCCACAGCTCTCCGGCTGGCGCTGCTGGCCGCGGCTCTCGTCCGGAGCGGAACCGGCGTCATCGCCAGCGGCGACACGGCCAGTTATCTGGAACCGGGACGCAACCTGCTGCTGCATGGGCGCTTTTGGACGGCTGGAGCGCCGGAGATCGACCGGACTCCGGGGTATCCGCTCTTTCTTGCCGTCGCCAGCCTGCCGGGATCGGCCTTTGCGGCCCTGGCGCAGGTAATTCTCTCCGCTTTCACGGTGGTGCTGGTCTGGAGGCTGGCTCATGCCGTCTTCGGAGAGGAACGCATCGCCCTTGCGGCGTCCTGGATCTTCGCCTTTGAGCCGGTTTCGGTCGTTTATTCCGTCCGTTTGCTCTCGGAGACGCTGTTTCTCGCTCTATTTCTGCTCTCCATGGAACGGTTGGCGGTTTTCCTCCGCGAACGCAGTCTGCGAGAGCTTGCCGCGGCCGGAATCTGGCTGGCCGCCGCGACCTATGTTCGCCCCGTCAGCTACTACCTGCCGATGGCGCTGGCCGTGGGGTCGATCGCGGTGCTGGCGCGCATTCCCGGCCTGCCACCCCAGCGACAAAGACCCATCGCCGGGGACCCCGGAATGCCGCCCCAGCGACATAGACCCGTCGCCGGGGACCCCGGAATGCGCTGGAAGGCTCCCGCGGTACTGTTGCTGAGCGTACTGCCGTGGCTGGCCGCGTGGCAGTTGCGCAACTGGCTGGAGACCGGGTTTGGCGGGTTTTCCAGCGTGGCGATCGGGAATCTCTACTTCTATCAGGCGGCTGAGGTCACAGCTCGCGTCGAGCACCGGCCCTTCGCCTCCGTGCAAGACGATTATGGCTACGCCGGCGTGCATGCCTACATTGCGCGGCATCCCGAGCAGGCCGGATGGAGCCAGTCGCAGCGCCTTGCCTTCATGGAAGCCGCGGCAGGCCGTGTGCTGCGCGCGCATCCGGGCGCTTTACTGAGTGTGCAACTGGAAGGCTCGGCGATGGTTGCATTCACGCCATGCGCAGCCGACCTGCTCAAGCTTTTGGGGGCCTACCCCAGGGACGACGAAATGCCCCGGCGCGTCGTCCATGAGGGAGTGGTTCAGGCGGCGGCGCGGCTGGTTCAGGCGCATCCGTGGCAGGCGGCGGCGATGGCCGCGCTGGAAGCAATGCTGCTCGGCCTCTATTTTTTCGCGGCGCGAGGAGCGCTATTCGGCCATGCCCGCCGCGATGCCTTATGGCTCCTGCTGGGCATTTCGCTCTACTTCATAGCCGTCTCCGGAGGAGCGCAGGCCGTGGGGCGGTACCGGCTGCCGGTGATGCCCATCGTCTGCATCTTTGCGGCGGCGGGCCTGCGGAGCAAGGCCCCACAAATGCCTGCATGGTAACCTGAACGGCGGGTTCGTTGAGAAGCCGTTGCCGGATGCGAAGGCGGTTCAGCGACGGGCGATGGAGGAGAAAGCAATGCGAGAGGCAATAGCGTGGGGAGTTGTGTGCTGCGTCCTGGCCGGAGCGGCCGCCGGCATCGGAAGCGCCGTGGCGCGCGCACAGACAACACCGGCGCCGAATGCGGTTCTGGCCTTGAATCGCGGCTGGCAGTTCCGGCCGATTGCGGCAGGAATGCAGGAGGGCGAGAACGGCTGGCTGCCGGCTACCGTTCCCGGCGACGTTCACCTGGATCTGCTGGCCAACAAGAAGATCCCCGACCCGTTCTTCCGCGACAACGAATCCAAACTGCAGTGGATCGAGAAGGAGAGCTGGGAGTACCGGCTCAACTTCGACGCGACTCCGGCGTTGCTGGCGCGGTCCAACGTGGAGCTGGTCTTCGAGGGACTCGACGCAGCCGCCCTGGTGTACGTGAACGGGGCCCAGGTGCTGAAAGCGGACAACATGTTCCGCGTTTGGCGCGTGCCTGTGAAGAGCCGCCTGCACCCGGGAAAGAACCTGCTTCGCGTGGTTTTTCCATCGCCCATCCAGGCCGCTGAAGAAGCGGCGGCAAGCGATCTCTTCCGGCTGAGGTCGAAGACCGAGGAGAAGACCTACATCCGCAAGGCGGCGTATGAGTACGGCTGGGACTGGGGACCGCGGTTTGTGACCAGCGGCATCTGGCGGCCGGTGCGGCTGGAGGGGTGGAACAAGGTGCGCATCGCGGACTTTGCCATCCGCCAGCGCGACGTGAGCAGGGATGTGGCGCACCTGGACGCGGAGGTCGAGGTCGAGTCGTCCAGCGCCGGCCTGGCGAAGGTGAGCGTACAATACACCGACGCCGGCAAGCCGGTGATGCTGAGCCGGACGGTGAGCGTCCATGCCGGGCGCAACGCGATCGATCTTCCCGTAGAGATTCGCCAGCCAAAGCTGTGGTATCCGGCGGGCTACGGCGAGCAGCCTTTGTACGAGTTCACCGCGCAGGTGGGAGCGGGCGGCCAAACGGCCGAGGAGCGCAAGGCCAACGCCGGTTTGCGCTCCATCGTGCTGCACCGGCAACTGGACAAATGGGGCCGGTCTTTTGAGTTTGTGGTGAACGGGATTCCGGTCTTCGCCAAGGGCGCGGACGTGATCCCCTTCGACAGCTTTCCCAATCGCGTGACCACGGCGGATTACCGGCGCATTCTGGAATCGGCGCGCGATGCCAACATGAACATGATCCGCCACTGGGGCGGCGGCTACTACGAGAGCGACGAGTTCTACGCGATCTGCGACGAACTGGGCATCATGATCTGGCAGGACTTCATGTTCGGCAACGACTGGCAGCCGGGGACCTACGCCTTCAAACTCAATATCGAAGCCGAGGCCGAGGACCAGGTGCGGCGGCTGCGCAACCATCCCAGCATCGTGCTCTGGTGCGGCAACAACGAGACCGAGGGCGCCGTCGAATGGGGACCGCGGCATAGCTTGCCGCCGGATGTGAAGCTGCTGATCTGGCAGGACTACCTGACCGAATTCAGCGGCATTTTACCCAGAGTCGTGGCGCGGCTGAATCCTGAGACGCCGTATTGGCCCAGCTCGCCCAGCGCCGATTATGAAGCGCTGAGCGAGCACTACCAATCGGGCGATCATCACGACTGGAGCGTCTGGCACGGCCGCGTGCCGTTCACCGAGTACGAGAAGCATCACTGGCGGTTCGTCAGCGAGTACGGATTCCAATCCTTTCCCGAATGGCGCACGGTGGAGAGCTTTACCCAGCCTGAGGATCGCACGGGCATCTTCACGCCGGTGATGCTGGCCCACCAGAAGAACAACGAGGGCAACTCCATCATTCAGGACTACACGGCCAAGGACTATCCCGCGCCCAAGGACTTCGTCAGCTTTCTCTACGTGAGCCAGGTGCTGCAGGCCGAGGGGATCAAGATCGGCGCGGAGCACTTCCGGCGCTCGCGGCCGGAGACGATGGGCTCCCTCTTCTGGCAGTTGAACGACTGCTGGCCGGTGGCCTCGTGGTCCTCGATCGACTACTACGGCCGCTGGAAGGCGCTGCAGTACTATGCGCGGCGTTTCTATGCGCCCATCCTGGTTTCGCCGCACGTCGAGGACGGCTCGCTGAAGGTTTACATCGTCTCCGACAAGACCAAGGCGGCCCCGGCCACGCTGCGGACGCGGCTGATGGACTTCGACGGCAAGGTGCTGCTGGAGGAGACGCACGCCGTGGAGGTGGCGCCGCTCGCGAGCAAGGTCTATCTCGACTGGCCGCTCAAGAAGCTGACCGATGCGGGCGCGGCGGATACGTCGCGGGTTTTCATCGTCGCCGATCTGAGCGCCGGCGGAGCGGAGATCTCGCGCAACCTGGCCTATCTGGCGCCGGTCAAGGGGGTTCGCCTGAAGCCTGCCTCTCTCAAGGCGGAGACGACGGGCGCGAGCGGGAGTTACAGGATTCGCGTTACTTCGCCGGTGCTGGCGCGCAGCGTTTCTCTCTCCTTCGGCAATCTGGACGTGAAGCTCTCCGACAATTACTTCAATCTGCTTCCCGGAGAGACGGTGGAGATCGCGGCTGTGAGCACGGCCTCTCTCGATGCACTGAAGGGGCAGTTGAAGGTCATCTCGCTCGCCGACGCCTTCGCGACCGATAATCAGCCGGCCGCGATCACGGCGGTCAAATAGAAACAAGAGGGCCGGAGCACTGCGCCCCGGCCCTCTTGTTCCTTTGGTTTCCATCGATCAGAAGGTGAAGGCGGCCTGCAAGAAGATGCGCCGCGCCGCCGAACTTGTGGGCGACGCGCCCAAGCCGCGGGCAAGGGAGGTCGACTTGTCGAACCGGCTCCCCGGACCATACAATCCGGTGCCGGTATTGAGCGTCGGAATCAGGTTGCCTGACGGTTGCCCATAGTTGATGTCGTTGAAGATGTTCAACGCCTGCGCACTGAAGTTGAGAGAGTATTTGTGGCCTGTGCCGGCTGCGCTCGCGCCTCCTCGACCGCCGCCGCCGCCTCCTCGACCACCTCCACCACCGCCTCCGCCGCCAAAGCCGCCCATTCCGCCTCGACCGCCTCCACCGGGACCTCCGGGGCTGCCTCCACCGGGACCTCCGGGTCCTCCAGGCCCGCCGCCCGGAGGTGGTGCGCCCGTGTTATTCTGGCCGGCTGCTGACGCCAACTTGGGCCCGATGCCGAAGGAGCGGCTGACGCGCAGGTTTACGGCAACCGAGGCCGGCCCGTTCACCAGGCTGACAGGAATGATGGTCTCTCCCGGCTGCGGAACGGTGTCAAAAACGCCGAAGCCGGTCTGGACCACATTTTTGGCAATCGATGCAGCGGTTGCGTAGGAAGGCCGGTTATTGAAGAAGCTGTCGCCGGTCAGGTCGTTGTTGGTGGTGATGTTGAAGGGCTTGCCGGATTGCGCCACCAGGAAGGGGTTGAAGGTGATGCCCCACGGAGCGGTGTAGTTGCCCATCAGGAAGAGCATGTTGCGCGAGGCAAATGGAGCGCGCCCGTAATCCTGCTTCAGGTTGTAGGAGTTCGAAGCCGTCCCTGTATCCGAATTCGCGTAGGAAAGGTCATAGAATCCCATCACGCTGAATTTGGGCGAGAGCCGGGCGTTGATGTTCGCGATCAACTGATTCTGCTTGAAGACCGCCTCGGGATAGAACTCCTTCACGATGCCCAGGCTCGGATTGGGCCGCGGGCCTGTGGTGCTGTTATAGAAAAAGGTCCCCGGCAGAGGCTGATACGCATTGGAATCGCGCGTTGCCATCTGATGCACGCCGTAGGAGTGCAGAAAGGTAAGCGTCCCGGAGATGGTCTTGGTCAACTGGCGCTCCAGGCTGCCTCCAAGCTGCTCCGTGTAAGGCGCGTGGAAGTTGGGCGCGATCTGGTAGATCTCCGGCGTGGCCTTGGCTCCCGTGCCGCACGAGGCCAGGCCGCCAATGCCGCTCAGGCTGGTTGCGTTGAAACAGGTCGGTTCGGCGATCGTGATCTGCGTCTGGCTGTTGCCGCTGTTGTTGAAGCGTTCGAGCGACATCAGGCTGGCGGTCTGGAAGCGGTCGTAAAAGAAGCCGTAGCCGCCGCGCAGAACCGTCTTGGCCTGCTTCTTGTCCTTGTGGCCGTCCAGCGCATAGGCAAAGGCAAAGCGCGGAGCAAAGTCGCTGTGGTCCGCGGTGTGATTCTGCGTCTCCCAGCGCAGGCCTCCGGAGAGCGTCAGGTTGCGGTTCGCCTTCCAGTCGTCCTGAAAGTAGAGCGCCGCATCGAAGACGTTGCCCAAGGCCGCCTCTCTACCCGTGGTGTAGGTCAAATTGTTGGGCAGGCACCCGCCGGTTTGCGATGCCGGGCAGGCAGCCGCTATCTGAGC
>Ga0182011_10002415_pt1 | contig 15771 bp, 13 predicted proteins | sample 711E1DmetaG_FD_120481 | JGI IMG/M metagenome (GOLD analysis project Ga0182011, IMG submission 120481) | Permafrost microbial communities from Stordalen Mire, Sweden - 711E1D metaG | ecosystem: Environmental > Terrestrial > Soil > Wetlands > Permafrost | place: Sweden: Stordalen | collected... | reverse complement strand
CCGATCTTCACCCAATGGCCGAAATAATCGCCCATATGATACCCGCAGAAAGGCAGCATCGCAAAGGGATCGCGCCGCACGCCTGCTTTCAGCCCGATGGCTGCTGCAGTGACTTCCGAACCCACGATGGATCCCATGAAAACGCCATGGTTCCAGTCGAATGCCTGGTAAACCAGCGGAACTGTCCCCGGCCGGCGGCCCCCGAAGAGGAATGCCGAGATGGGAACGCCCTTTGGATTTTCCCAGTCACTGTCGATTAAAGGGCATTGTTTGGCAGGCGCGGTAAACCTGGCATTCGGATGGGCTGCGAACTGGCACTTTTCCTTGTCATAAATTTCATCGGTCCAGGTAATGGAACCCTCAGGAATAGGGGAGCCGATGCCTTCCCACCAGACGTCACCATCCGGAGTCAGGGCGGTATTGGTAAAAATGGAATTGGCACGGCAGGATTGCATGGCATTGGGATTGGTTTCCGTGGAAGTATAGGGAGCAACGCCAAAGAAACCGGCTTCAGGATTGATCGCATAGAGGCGGCCATCGCTGCCGAATTTCATCCAGGAGATATCATCGCCGACCGTTTCCACCTTCCAGCCCGGGATCGTAGGGATCAGCATGGCAAGGTTCGTTTTACCGCAGGCACTGGGAAAGGCAGCCGCAAAATATTTTTTTACCCCTTTGGGGTTTGTAACGCCCATGATCAGCATATGTTCTGCCAGCCATCCTTCGCGGCGGGCCATGACGGAAGCGATCCTGAGTGCGAAACATTTCTTGCCGAGCAGGGCATTGCCTCCGTAGCCACTACCGAACGACCAGATCTCATTGGTATCGGGAAAATGGGCGATATATTTCTGGTCGATGGGGGCACAGGGCCATTTGACATCTTTCTGACCATGCTGAAGCGGGGCGCCGACCGAATGAATACAAGGGACAAAATCACCTTCGCCAAGAATATCCAGCACTTTTTCCCCCATGCGGGTCATGATGCGCATGTTTACCACCACATAAGGTGAATCGGTGATCTGGATCCCGATCTGGGAAATCCTGGAGCCGAGCGGGCCCATGCTGAATGGAATCACATACATCGTCCGTCCTTTCATGGATCCCCTGAATTTTTCCGTCAGGATCTTTCGCATCTCCGAAGGATCTACCCAGTTATTCGTCGGACCGGCATCCTCCTTTTTTACGGAGCATATGAAAGTACGGTTCTCAACCCGTGCAACATCGCTGGGGTCGCTCTGGAAATAATAACTGCCGGGTCGTTTGGATTCATTAAGCTTTACAGCCATCCCGCTGTCGACCATTTTATCCAGTAGTTGCTGATTTTCTTCATCCGATCCATCACACCAGTGAATTTTATCAGGCTGGCACAAATCTGCCCATTCCTTTACCCAGTTCAACAATTTTTTGTTTTGTGTCATAGCGGCTTGTCTAAGAAATTTATTTTAATGCAGACAAAACTGATTTGATCCGTTCTGCAGCGGCAATAAGGTTATCTTTTGATGTTGCATAGGAAAACCGGATGCAGTTGGGATCTCCGAAAGCATCTCCGGGGACGGAGGCAACATACACTTTGTTGAGGATGTACATGCTCAGATCATTGGCATTCGAAATGGTGGTTTTTCCATCGGATTTCCCAAAATAGTATGAAATATCAGGGAAAAGATAGAATGCACCATCCGGTTTATTCAGTTTCATGCCGGGGATCTCACCGAGAAGTTTCAGCATCAGGTCCCTTCTTTCACGGAAAGCCTGTTTCATTTTACGGAGGTCCTCAGTATCAGGGTCGGTGGTTACTGCTTCAAGTGCTGCCCGCTGGGCAATGGAGCAGGCGCCGGAGGTGAACTGACCCTGTAGTTTATCACAGGCAACAGCAATCACTTTCGGTGCCGCGATATAGCCGATCCTCCAGCCCGTCATGGCAAATCCTTTTGAAACGCCGTTCACGAGGATCACCTGATCGCGGATAAAACCGAACTGGGCAATGCTCTGATGGTGACCCACGAAATTGATATGTTCGTAGATCTCATCGGCAATAAGATATACCTTCGGATGCCGGGCGATCACCTCTGCAAGACCTTTCAGTTCTTCTTTTGAATACACAGATCCGGTTGGATTGCAGGGGGAACTGAAAATGATCAGCTTGGTTTTAGGGGTGATGGCTGCCTCCAGCTGGGCGGGCGTGATCTTGAATTCCTGTTCAACATGGGCAGGGACAAACACCGATTTTCCTTCGGCGACTTTTACAATTTCTTTGTAGGAAACCCAGTAAGGGGCAGGGAGTATAACTTCTTCTCCGGGATTCACAAGACTCAATACAACATTGGCAATTGCCTGCTTCGCACCGGTGGAAACGACGATCTGATCACAGGTATAATCGAGGTCGTTATCCCTTTTAAGTTTCAGGCAGATGCCTTCCCTCAGGTCGGCATACCCTGCAACCGGCGGATAGAAGGTGAAGTTGTCGTCGATGGCCTTCTTGGCTGCATTTTTAATATAGTCCGGGGTATTGAAATCGGGTTCACCCAGGCTGAGATTGATCACTTCGTGTCCCTTTGCTTTCAGTTCGCGGCATTTCCGGGCCATTGCAAGGGTTTCAGATTCAGAAAGGTAGTTGATTCGATTCGATAACATAGTTCTAAAAGTATGATTATGAGCTTTTTTAAGAATTTGCAAAGGTAAAAAAAAAAAGGAATTATGGTTCACCCTGTCCTATGGAAGGATAATGGCGGTGGATCCGGAACAGGTCATAGAAGACCCTGAAAGCATAGGTCCAGCTTATCTTTGATCCCCCGCGGTCGATCCAGGATCTTACCGGGACCTCGACCATGGTTTCTTCTATTTTATCCCTTCCGGAAATTTCAATGATACGGGCCATGATCTCTACATCAAAAAGCCAGCGGGAAATGAAGGGTTCACGGAATACCTTTTCTGCAATTGACCGGGTAAATAATTTGGCCCCGCATTGGGTATCATATACCATAATGTGGAGGATGCCGGAAATAAAGGTGGCAATGATCCTTCCCATGAGGTGGCGGTAAAGCTTTCGTTCAATTTTTTTCCCGACAATGGCTACCCTGGATCCAAAAGCGAACTGCAATCCCGGTTTTTCAGCTAAGCTGGCTTGTAACCGTAAGGATTCATCCAGGGGAGTTGACAGGTCTGCATCGAAATATCCGAAATACCGGGCATCAAAATGCTGTAAGGCGGCTGAAATGCCGGTCCTGACTGCTTCCGCTTTCCCTTTATTTTCATTATGCGGGCAGACCAGGATCCTTTCCGGGAATTTGTTTTTGAGGGATTCAAGAATCTGGCCTGTATCGTCACTGCTGCCGTCATTCACAAGACAAAAAGAAAACCCGGGATCGGAGGAGGCAAAGTCAATAAACTCATTTTGCCGGAATCTTCCGGATTCATTATAAAATGGGATGATGATGCAGATAGAGGTCATTTTGATATGTTAACTATTACCTTTTTTCCTGAGTCTTGATCAGAAAGCAGACAATAAAAATATTACCGCAAAGACGCAAAGGTGCAAAGTTCGCAAAAACGACTTTTTCTTTTTCGCGTCTTCGCGTCTTGGCGGTGAACTAAATTCTTTTTGTCATCCTTTGATTGGAAGATGTGTTTGTGAATAGGTCCAGGATCTTGCCATGAAGATCGTATCACTTCTAATGTAATTTCCAGATCGTACAAATTTCGCTGTTCTGAACGGATATCGAAAATATCTTTTTGTCTTTCGGATAAGGATAATCCTTGGGGTGCCAGCGGTAATTGGTAATATAATAATCCGCATTTGCATCCGATTCAACATAACGGATCCGTTTTCTGTCTTCCGGTTTTAATATCATGCTGTTGTGTTCTCCCGGAAGATTGGCCACCCGGATGTTCAGGACAGTGGACTTGTCGTGGGATACAATGTATTCCAGCGCCTGTTTATAGGAGGTTCCCCAGTAGTCGAGTTCAAAGGTTTTTCGTAAATATTGATTATCCTTTGATAAGAGGATATTAAAATAAACATCCTCGAAAGGATGACTTTTTATCATTGTGAAGAGTGTTCCCGCAAAACTCCCTGTCAACACCAGTAGGAATAGAATTCGGGGAAAGGTTGTCTTCCTGGGTAGCTCACCCCCGGCCCTGCTGTTCAAAAGCCCCTCACCCCCGGCCTTGCTGTTCAAAGGCACCTCACCCCCGGCCCCTCTCCTGAAGGAGAGGGGAGAAGAGGTGGGAAATTTCATTATGTGTGAGAGGCAATAAATTGCCAGTAAAAGGAAGGCAGGGTAAACGAAATAAAGTTGTCTCCAGGAATCGTACAATACCGAGTGAAGAAAAATTACTGCAAATACTGGCAACAGGAAACAGCCCGTGTACAATAAGGTATTGCGTTCGGATGTATTGGAAATAAAACGGAAGGGTTCCAAGATGACCTTTATGAAGAGTAAAGCAAAACCGGCAATTCCGATCAGGAGATAGAGTATCGGAGTTGTAAATCCGAACCATTGGGGGAAATAGAGCCAGCTTATTTTTGATGCGTATACCAGCTCCCCCATAAACAAGATCGGATTATCCCATCTGAATTTCGACATATTGGTAAATGCAATGCTGAACCGACCTACAGGATCATGCCACAACCAGGGCCAGGAGAGATAAAGAACGCCGACTGTTAACGATAAATAAAAAAGGTAATTCAGGATGATTTTTTTCTTTCCCGGCTGACGGTAAAGATCGATGGCCATCATCAGCGTTGTGAATACAGGGATGATGATGCCCATGATCCTTATGTTGATGAGTAAACCGCTAATGATCCCAAAGAGAATAAAATACTTCAGTTTTTTCTTTCTGAAGGCGATGGCTGATGTCAGGAAACTAAGGATGAACATGCACAGGAACGGGATATCCTTGGAGTTATAGAAAGATTGGGCATAGATCCTCGGGCTCAGAAGCAGCATCAGGTATCCTGTAAGGGCCAGCAGACGGTTTCGGTAGAGATAGTAAATCAGCAGATAGAAAGAAAAGGCACAAAGAAGAAAAAAGAGATGCATGGTAATATGCCGGAACCTGAAGATGTCACGTGTGTCTTTGATCTGAAGAGCCTTTTCCATGATCACCAATGGCAATTCAACAGCAACTCCATAATCCCGGTTTTTGAAATCATTCAGGGTTTTGTCCCGGCCACGGATGTACTCGTAGGATTTAAGCCCGATATCCCTTTGCAGCGGCTCGTCCCAGGCAATCCCGTAATCACCGAAAACAATAAAACCGATTCCCAGCGTGGTTACCAGGATGGTAAATGCCAATATGTGTTTTTTAAGAAAGTGCATGGGTGCGGTTCATGGCGGAAAATTAAGAAAAATCCCCGAGATCGGCCCGCTTTGCTTTTGAACGCTCAAGGTCTCATTATTTTGAATTAGATTTGTAAAAAAAACCAAACCATGGAGCTATTTGTGTATTCTGTTTTATGGACCATCATTGCCATCGCCATGTTGCTTGGAAGTACCCTCATCGTACTCCGTTATTATTTTGATCACAAACGGCAACCCGTTTCACCCTCAATAAAGGTAGAAGATCAGAAGATCATCCTTCCATTGCGGTTGCAGGCCTATGAAAGGATCGTTCTTTTCCTCGAGCGGATCACACCGAACAACCTGATCATGCGGGTGAACCGGCCCGACATGACGGCAGTACAATTCCAGGCTGCGCTGGTGAAAAATATAAGGGAAGAATTTGAATACAACCTTTCGCAGCAGCTTTATATTTCTTCAAAGGCATGGGAGATGGTAAAGAATGCAAAAGAAGAAACGATCCGGCTGATCAATACAGCATCCATGAAGGTATCAGAAACTGCAGGTTCTTCGGAGATGGTGAGGGTACTGCTGGAACTGGTGCTGGCAGAGGAGAAATTTGCAGTGGATACGGCGATAGAAGAGGTGAAGAGGGAGATTCAGCGGGCGTTTTAGGAAAAAGTGAGATGTGATATGTGAAGTGAGACGTGAGAAGTAAAAAGTTTGGAGGGTACCATAAAAAATAAATAGTGTACTTTTCTTGGCTGTTAACGGGGAAGTCCTTATCTTTCGTGGACTATAGAATCTAAAACCCACTGCCATGAAAACTAAAACTACCTTATTCCTTTTATCAATTTCAGTACTGCTTCTTTCCTGTAACTCAGTCTGCCGGAAACCCGGTACAGGCGCACTTCCTCATTCCGGTACTATTACCATCAGCGGCGCTTATGCGCTGAGCCCCATGGTTAAGGTCTGGATCTCCGAATACCAGAAGACGCATCCTGCAGTCAAATTTATTTTAACGCCGAATGGAACTGGCGGAGGATTGAAAGATATCCTTGCGGGTAAAGTCGACCTGGCTATGATTTCCGAAGAAGTACCCCAGGGGACCGATACGTTGCTATGGATCGTTCCCGTAGCCCGCCTGGGTGTGGTACCGGTGATCAGTGCAAAAAATCCCTATCTGAAAGAGTTCCAGGAAAACGGGATATCCAGAGATAACCTGGTTGACCTGTTTTCGGGGACGAATCCCAAAACCTGGGGCGAACTTGCCGGTAAGCCAAAGAAAGATCCGGTAAAGGTTTATCTCCGCGGAGATACCTCCGGCGCAACCACTGTATTCTCAAGATACCTCTGGCTCGACAAGGGAGAATTAAAGGGTACACCCATACGGGGCGAAGACAAACTCCTGGAAGAAGTTAAAAACAACCCTCTTGCCATCACGTATTGTAATTTCATTTATACCATCGATCCGAAGAACAAAGTGTTCCTCGACGATCTGAAAGTGCTGCCAATCAATTTCAAAGGAAAAGGCAGACTTGAAGGTAAATCAAAGATATTCGACTCCTTCGAGCATCTCCAGCGGGCAATGTGGCTGGGGAAATTCCCATGTTCCCTGGTGCGGAACCTTTACCTGGTTTCGAAAGGCCAGCCCAAAACGAAGGAGATGGTTGATTTCATCTATTGGGTGGTAACCGATGGACAGAAGATCGTTCCTGATAACGGGTATATCGAGCTTCATTCGAGTGAAGTTCAGTACCTTGTCAATGCGATGAAGGAGATGCAGCAGTAATTAATCCGGGGATTCTGCGTGAAGTTTTAAAATCGCAATCATTTCTCTTTCCTGAACCGCTGCTTTTCTTCCGGCGTCATTTTCTCAGTCGCATACTGGAATATCAGCCGTGGCGCCTTGTTTTTCCATTTGAGGAGAAACAACTCCACGGGTTCAGGCTGCTTTTTCCAGGCTTCGCGAAGGAACCATCCTAGACCCTGGTGCACTTCCCGTTCGGGATCCATCATCATCGGCTCGATGAAATCGATAAAGGGCTGAAAATCGCTGGTCGTTTTGAGCTGCTTGATCAGAGATACGGGCACTGCATGGCGCTTGAATTTGTTGTCCGCTGTCCGCCATTCGCTCAGGTAATGAAAATCAATAATCTTTTTCTTAAAAAAAAGCTGCATCAGGTCGCCGCAGATATAATCGGTATGGGCCCAGTTGTGGATCCCTATATCGAACCAATGGCCTAATTCCTCAAAAACCTCTATTGTGAATTGTTTCGAGAAGGATTGCAGCATCAAGACAGCCATATAGACTTCTTCGTACTTTCCACTCTTTATGAGAAGACGTCCGAGACGGATGATATAATCAAGATCGGCTCCGGGGGTGTCAAGGACAGATTTTACCTTTGAGACGATCTTATCGTGGTTCAGTCCGTAGGCATCGTAGCCATCTTTGAAATAGCGGGAGTATTTTTTTACAAGGGCTTCATCGCCATTGGCCTGGCAATAGGCCTGGATGTCGTTGAATAATTTTTCTGGCGTCATTTATTGGTCCGGTTAAAGATTTTTTGAGACCTGAGTTCTATAATAAACTTTTAGGGTAATTGCCAATTTTTTTTACCGCGAAGACGCAAAGACGCAAAAGAAGAATTCCTTTTTTTTGCGGCCTTAGCGCCTTCGCGTCTTAGCGGTGAACATTTTAACCATCCCTTATAAAAGAAAAGCCTTCGCTTTTTCAAGTGCAGCCGGGATACCGGCAGGATTCTTCCCGCCTGCCGTTGCGATGTGGGGCTGTCCTCCACCACCACCCTGGATCTCTTTTGCAAGATCGCGGATGATCTTTCCGGCATCTAATCCTTTTTCTTTAATGAGATTTTCGGAGATCATGACCGTGAGGTTGGCTTTTCCTTCGTTTTCAGCTCCCAGGACCAGGAACATATTCTCCATCCTTTTATTCAGTTCGTAGGCGAGTTCCTTGGCCGAATCGGCATTAAGATCCACCGTTGCAGCAATGAAATTGATGCCGTTGATCTTTTGAGCTTTCCCGGTAAGATCTTCAACCAGTTGCGCAAGTTTTAATTTTTCGAATCCTGCGGCAACTTTCTTTAGTTCCTGGTTCTCATCGAGGACCAGTTGCATTCCCCTCATGATGTCTTTCGGGTTTTTCAGCAATTCCCTGATTTCATCGAGGGTGCCAACCTGGGCTGTGTAATATTCCAGCGCTTTTGCCTCGGTGATGGCTTCTATCCTGCGGATACCGGCTGCGATGGCTCCTTCGGAAACGATTTTGAAAAGCCCTATCTGCCCGGTAGCGGGAACATGGGTCCCGCCGCATAATTCGATAGAAAAATCTTTGTCAAAGACGACCACCCTTACGTTTTCCCCGTACTTTTCGCCGAACAGCGCCATGGCCCCCATTTCCTTTGCCTTGCTGATCGGCATCTTCCGGTCTTCAAATAGGGTGATATTGCTCCAGATCTTCCGGTTCACGATCTCTTCCACTTTCCGGATCTCTTCGTGCGTCATTTTAGCAAAATGGGTGAAATCAAAGCGGAGATGATCTTCATCCACCAGCGAACCCTTTTGCTCAACATGCGTTCCCAATACCCTTCTTAAGGCGGAATGTAGCAGGTGAGTAGCCGAATGGTTGTTGGCAGTTGACCTGCGTTTGTCACCATCAACCTGCACTGTGATTGTCAAGGAAGGATCTTTCGGAAGTTCCTTTATCAGATGAAGGATAAGGTCGTGTTCTTTAAGGGTATTCGTTACTTCAAATTTCTTCTCGCCGGAGATCAGCCAGCCACGGTCGCCCACCTGTCCGCCCGATTCGGCATAAAAAGGAGTCTGATCCAGGACTACCTGGAAATATTCCTCTGTTTTGGTTTTTACTTTCCGGTAGCGGACCATCTCAGCTTCGGCAGTCAGCGTGTCGTAACCGATAAAGACATTCCCCGGAAATTCGGGTTTCAGGATGATCCAGTCGGCGGTATCGATCTGGGCGGCCTGCCGGGAACGGGTTTTCTGTTCCAGTAGTCCTTTCTGGAATTCTTCCATGTCCACTTCCCAGCCGGCCTCCCTGGCCATTAGCTGCGTAAGGTCGATCGGAAATCCATAAGTGTCGTACAACTCAAATGCAAAAGTCCCGCTAATAATCTTCCTTAGTTTGTCTTTTGTACTTTGTACTTTGTCGTTTGTATCTTTACCCTCAAGGTATGCATTAAATTTCGTTATCCCCGTAGCCAGCGTTCTTAGAAACGCGGTTTCCTCTTCCCTGATCACATTCATTATGAGGTCCTTCTGCTTCACAAGTTCAGGAAAGACTTCGCCCATCTGGGATACAAGAACCGGCACCAGTTCATAAATAAAAGTTTCTTTCAGGTCGAGGAAGGCAAAGCCATACCGTACGGCCCGGCGAAGAATACGCCGGATCACATAACCAGCCTTGACGTTAGAAGGAAGTTGTCCGTCGCAGATTGCAAATGAGATTGCCCGTAAATGATCTGCGATCACCCGCATAGCAATATCTGATTTTTCATCGTTCCCATAAGCAATCCCCGATTTCTGGGCAATGGCGCTGATCAGCAGCTGGAATACATCAGTGTCATAATTTGATTTTTTATTTTGCATGACCATGCACAACCGCTCGAATCCCATACCTGTATCGACATGTTTAGCGGGTAAGGGGACAAGCTTTCCGTTTGCCAGCCGGTTAAACTCTATAAAAACCAGGTTCCATATCTCGATGACGAGCGGGTTTCCTTTATTAACAAGGGTTTTACCATCAATTTTCTTCCGGTCAGAATCTTCCCTGAGATCCACGTGAATTTCAGAACAGGGACCGCAGGGACCGGTCTCACCCATTTCCCAGAAATTATCTTTTCTCGAACCAAAAAGGATCTTTTCCTCTGCTATGATATTCCTCCAGAAGTTGAAGGCTTCGATATCTTTTGCCAGGCCTTCTTTTTTATCTCCTTCAAAAACAGTAACGTACAAACGGTCTTTGTCGATCTTGTAAACTTTGGTAAGCAATTCCCATCCCCATTCGATCGCTTCCTTCTTGAAATAATCCCCAAACGACCAGTTGCCCAGCATTTCAAACATGGTATGGTGGTACGTATCACGGCCAACTTCCTCAAGATCATTGTGTTTTCCAGAAACGCGAAGGCATTTCTGGGTATCGGCCACGCGCGAAGCCTGTGAAATCCTGTTCCCGAGGAATATTTCCTTGAACTGGTTCATGCCCGCATTGGTGAACATCAGGGTAGGATCATCTTTGATAACCATGGGTGCGGAAGGAACAATGGTATGTCCTTTCGATCGGAAAAATTCAAGGAAGGTTTGCCTGACAGTAAATGAATTCATCTATATGAATGATTTTTAGGCATTTAACAAACTTTAACAATTACGGGAATTCAAACACCTGCAAAGTTACTTTATTTGCGTAATTTTGCGGTTGTTATAGGATTTGTCCCAATTTTTTTTCATCTGACTTTTAATGAGCAAGGTAAAGTACAAATTCAATAAAAAATCACTTACCTTCGACCGGGTCCAGACTACCTTCAGGAAGCGGTTATTGTATTTCTTTACGCATTTATCAACCGGAGTTGTATTTGCGGCGGTTGTACTTGTTCTTGCATTTAATTTCGTTGACTCCCCGAAAGAAAAAGCCCAGAAAAGGGAGATCGAGCAGATGAAATTTCAATACAGCATCCTGAATGACCAGCTGAACAAGGTTACAAAAGTACTTTCGGATCTCCAGGACAGGGATGACAATATCTACCGGGTAATTTTTGAAGCGGAGCCTATCCCTTCGGCAATCCGTGAAGCCGGGATCGGGGGCGTCGACAGGTATGATAAACTGAAGGGCTATAAAAATTCAGATCTGATCATTGAGACCGATAAGAAGATGGACCAGATCATCGGGAAGCTGGTGGTGCAATCAAAATCTTTTGACGAGGTTTTTGATCTTGCCAAGAATAAGGAAAGGATGCTGGTGAGCATCCCTGCAATCCAGCCTGTGAGTAATAAAGACCTGCGCCGGATCGGATCTTATTTCGGGACAAGGATGGATCCGTTTTATAAAGTAAGGAAGTTTCATGAGGGGATGGACTTTTCCGCTCCGATCGGAACGGAAGTTTATGCGACAGGTAACGGAACGATCGAGATGGCCGGGCATGATGATGGAGGAGGCTATGGAAACGAGATTGTTATCGACCACGGTTACAGCTACAAAACTGTTTATGCCCATTTATCGCGGATCTTTGTGAAACCAGGAGAAAAGATCCTTCGCGGGCAGATCATTGGATATGTCGGGAATACCGGGAAATCAACTTCTCCGCATCTTCATTACGAGGTCCGGAAAAACGGGGTTCCGCTGAACCCGATCTATTTCTTCTTCAATGACCTTTCGGCCGATCAATACCAGATGATGCTGGACCTTTCATCGCGGCCTTCTCAAACCATGGATTAAGATTTGCTTATCATGCTTAAGCCGGGGAGAAAGATTGAAAAGGTTTACTATTCCATCAGTGAAGTTGCCGAGTTGTTCGAGGTCAATGCCTCGCTGATCCGTTTCTGGGAAAAGGAATTCGATATCCTGAAACCCCTTAAAAATAAAAAAGGAAACAGGCTCTTCACAAAACAGGATTTGGATAAGATACGGATCATCTACCACCTGGTAAAAGAAAGAGGGTATACTTTGCAGGGAGCGCGGGATAAGATGAAGGTGAACATGGAAGAAGTGGAACGGAAAGTTGAGATCATGGATTCGCTGCAGAAAATAAAAGGGTTCCTTCTTGAGTTAAAGGATGACTTGTCCTGATAAAAAGCAGGATATGAAAGAACCGGTTTCTTTTTTTGACAAGGTATATGCTGTTGCGCGACGGATCCCCTACGGAAGGGTGACCTCCTACGGGGCCATTGCGGAATATCTCGGGACGAGGGGATCGGCAAGGATGGTAGGCTGGGCGATGAACAGCTCGCATTCGGAAACGATCAATCTGCCTGCTCACCGGGTGGTTAACCGGGTGGGATTGCTGACCGGGAAACATCATTTTGGCGGCCCGGCTGTCATGCAGCAGTTGCTCGAAAGTGAAGGAATAAAAGTATCAAATGATAAAGTCGTCGATTTTGAGAAAATATTCTGGAACCCGGCGGATAACATAAAAATCAAGACGAAGGGAAGGAAAAAGCGATGATCACACAGGAACAGGTATTACAAGCCCTGCGGCATGTCCAGGACCCGGATCTGAAAAAGGATCTTGTCACCCTGAACATGATACAGGATCTTAAAATAGATGGCAAAAAGGTCAGGTTCACCCTCGAACTCACGACGCCGGCTTGTCCGTTGAAGGATTTTCTTAAAAAGAACTGCCGGGATGCCATCCTGAAATATGCAGATCCGTCTGCAGAAGTGGAGATTGAGGTTTCATCAAAAGTTACCACGGTCCGTAAGCAGGCAGAAGAACTCCTGAAGGATGTGAAGAATATTATTGCCGTTGGTTCCGGTAAAGGAGGCGTCGGTAAATCAACCATTGCAGTGAACCTGGCTGTGACATTGGCCAGGACCGGTGCAAAAGTGGGATTGATGGATGCCGATATCTACGGTCCTTCAATACCGATGATGCTGGGGCTGATGAATGAGAAACCAAACCTGGTGGAAAAGGACGGTAAAACCTGGATCGTTCCGTTTGAGAAATTCGGGCTGAAATTACTTTCCATTGGTTTTTTTGTAGATCAGAGCAAGGCACTGATCTGGCGCGGACCGATGATCTCAACGGCCATGAAGCAACTGCTCACGGATGCCATCTGGGGAGAACTCGATTATATGATCATCGACCTTCCGCCCGGAACCGGCGATATCCCGCTTACCCTGATACAGAATTTCCCGCTTACCGGCGCCATCATTGTAAGTACACCCCAGGAAGTTGCCATCGCCTACGTCAGGAAAGCAGCAGACATGTTTAATACCGAAGCCATTAGGATCCCGATCTTAGGATTGGTGGAGAACATGTCCTATTTTGTTCCGCCGGATATGCCGGATAAGAAATATTACATCTTCGGAAAGAGCGGCTGTTCAAAATTTGCAGAAGAGCTTTCCATCCCGGTCCTTGGACAGATCCCTATGGTGACGGCTATTTCGGATGCCGGCGATTTGGGGAAACCGGTTGCATTAACCGACAATCTGCCCGTGACGGAGGCATTTCTCAAGCTTGCAGAATCCGTGGCACAGCAGGTCGCCATCCACAATGCCATCAAAGAAACCATCTTAAAAAAATAACTTAATACTGAATCATGACAGCATCCAACCAGGAACTCGAAACCAAAGTAAAAAATGTAATTGACCAGATCCGTCCCTATTTACAGGCAGACGGAGGCGATGTTGAATTTGTGGAAATGACCGACGACAAGGTCGTGAACATCCGCCTGCTAGGAATGTGCGGCAATTGTCCCCACAGCCAGATGACGCTGAAGAACGGGATCGAAGCCGCCGTAAAACGCGTTCTGCCGGAAATTACCTCCGTAGAATCTGTTTTGGAATAACCCCACCCACTGCCTGCCTGCCTGCGGCAGGCAGCACCCTCCCCTGGGAGGGGAGGGAATTCAGGTTAATTCGCCACGGATTACGGGGTATAGAAAAGAAATCATTTGAACCTTTCCTTAAGAAAGATACTTTCCCACAATCGGCATTCTCCGGCCGGTCCCGAAGGCCTTGGGAGATACCCGTAAGATAGGAGGGGTCTGGTAACGCTTGTGCTCACTTGTGTTCACAAGTTTCAGCACCCTTTTTACGATTTCCTCATCAAAACCTTCCCTGACAAGGTCACCGGGTCCTTTCCTCAGTTCGATGTATTCATAAAGGATCTTGTCGAGGATGGAATAATCGGGCAGGGAATCGGAATCTTTTTGCCCGGGCCGCAGCTCTGCGGAAGGAGGTTTCAGGATCGTATTTTGAGGGATGATTTCTTTTTTCCGGTTGATATAGGATGCCAGTTCATAGACCTGGGTCTTGTAAACATCCCCGAGCACGGAGATCCCGCCGCACATATCTCCGTACAAGGTGCCATATCCTACGGCAGCTTCACTTTTATTGGAAGTGTTCAGCAGGATATACCCGAACTTATTGGACAAGGCCATCAGGATAACGGCCCGGGCCCTGGCCTGTATATTTTCTTCGGTCAGGTTAAACGGAAGGTCTTTGAACCAGGGTTTCAGCGTATCTTCAAATGCGGAAAAAGCCTGGTCAATGCTGATAAGATCGTGGGTTACATTCAGGTTCTCCGCCAGTTCTGTTGCATCCCGGATACTGTGTTCAGAGGAGAAATGGGAAGGAAGCAGGATGGCCCGGCAGTTTTCGCTGCCCAACGCCCGTGCCGCCAAGACCAGCGTCACCGCGGAATCAATACCCCCCGATAATCCCAGGATAGCCTTCTTCAGCTCCATTTTTCCGAAATAATCACGGATCCCCATGACCAGCGCATCATGGATGAGGGCGATTTTTTCGTGGGGTCCCGGCAGCTGGTTGTTCGATCCCGGCTGTTGAGCGGGCTTATAAAGAAAGTCATTGAGGTTATAGACCCGGAGATCCTCTTCAAAATAATTCAGTTCATCATGGATGTTCCCCTCCGGCCCGATGACCATTGAACCGCCGTCGAAAAGCAATTCTGTTTGTCCCCCTACATGGTTCAGGTAAAAGAACGGGATCTTGTACTTCTGTGCATTTCTGACGAGCACTTCCTTCCGGATCGACTGCTGATGATAATGAAAGGGCGAAGCCGCAATGTTGATCACCAGGTCGGGCGCAAGCAATGCCAGCTCGTCCATGGGATTCCTTATGTAAAGCGGATCGTCGACAATGCTCCAGAGGTCTTCGCAAATGGTGATTGCGAACTTGTATTTTTTATATTCAATTATATGATAGGGGAGACGGTTCGGCTCGAAATACCGGTACTCATCAAAAACATCGTAATTCGGAAGCAGTGTTTTGTGAAAGACGGACCGGACCTCCCCGTCAGCCAGAAAATAGGCTGAGTTATAAAGCGGCTTCCCTTTCTCCGAGGGATTTATCGATGGTGCTCCCACGATGACAGCAATATCTTTGCACTCCTTTGCGATCGATGTTATGGCTTCCCGGCTCTTCGCGATAAAATCGTCAAATTCCAAAAAATCTCGCGGGGGATAACCGCAAACAGCCAGCTCGGAAAATACCACCACATCGGCAGGAAGTTCTTTGGCCCTGGTGAGAAAGGACTTGATCTTCGTTACATTACTTTCAAAATCCCCGATGTGATAATTCAGTTGTGCTAAGGCGATACGCATGGTGTCAGTTCAAAAACAGATCAAAACAGCACCCCGATATTTAACTCTGCATAATTCAGAGTGCTCCGGTTCTTCAGCCCGGGATCTTTAGGATTGTCGCCCTGTAAAACATTGTTAAGGCTGTTGCTGTAACCCAGAGAAATAACAAACGAAATGGATTCATCAATCTTGTATT
>Ga0182011_10002414_pt1 | contig 15772 bp, 14 predicted proteins | sample 711E1DmetaG_FD_120481 | JGI IMG/M metagenome (GOLD analysis project Ga0182011, IMG submission 120481) | Permafrost microbial communities from Stordalen Mire, Sweden - 711E1D metaG | ecosystem: Environmental > Terrestrial > Soil > Wetlands > Permafrost | place: Sweden: Stordalen | collected... | reverse complement strand
GGCAGTTGCTTTAGTGATGATGCTGCCTGTCAGCCTCTGATAGATATTATCCGTGCCGAGTGGACTGGAAAAGTAAAACCAGATCTGATCGCTGCAACCACCGATGAAACCATGATCGAAATTGCTGCTGGTGAATTATTTGAATGGGAAAAAGAGGTGGAATTTTTAACCTTGGGTCGAGTAGTCACGGTTAATGGTCATATCCTTTCTAATTTTCCTGAAAATATCTCTACTGGCTACGGTCTTCTCATTATTGCCAATCAAAATGCGTTTAATTCAGCTTTCAAACGCTGCATCCAGAATCAGGATATCATTGAAGCAGAAAAAATGTTTTACAGGCTTAAATTGATAGGAACATTGGTGGGCGCTGGTAAAAGCCCCAATGGGGATGGAGGATATAATATCCAAGGCAAATTTAACCAATTGGAACAATGCTCCCGCTACCGGCTTAGCTTTGATTCGGTCATGACCCAGAAATGGGGAGACGCGATGACCATTAAAATTCATTTGAAGGGCTCAGTTATCCTGCACACGATCCAGGACGATTTCTTCTTCTACTCTGGATCCGGCGGGGAGCTTACTTACGAGGCATTTTCGGTGGAGTACAGCGGGGCTTCGGCTGCGTTGAATCAGGATTGCACGGTTGATGTGACCAACAGCGGTGGAAAATTGAAGGCAGCGGTTATGCTCAAAGGCTTGAATGTTGATGTTGGTTTTGATGCAGTTCCAAGTGATTTTACCGCTCCCCTTACATTTGATCCCATGGTGGTGCTCTATCCGGTTTCCAGTACCCGCCTGCCCCAATGGAAATGCAGCGAGTCAACCAGCACACTTACAGTGAATGTGAGTCCTGATATCCCCGTCTGGCAAAACGGGTTTTATAAACTTCACGAGGATGCCATGCAAGATTTTAATATGGGTGCCGTTACTATATTGAGTGGCTATATGTTTCAAAACTTTACGATTGGCGATGGCGAATTCCATATCGGTACCCTGAAAAAGCACACCGATGTAACAAACCCGAACTATACGTACGAGGAAGACCTGACCCTCGATATTGACGCCGCCCCCGGTCAAGATAAGTGACCTGATACACATCATTGAGGTGATGTATGAATAAAACTAATCATAAGTGGTTGCTTGTATTGGCAATAACTTTGGCCGGTTCTTTCCTGTTTTTTGGTTGCCGCCTGATAGGCGGCAACCCATTCTCTCCGGCGGATGCGGGTACTGGGGACACCGGCGGCGGTGCCGTGATCAGCATCTCGAATGGAGTGATCCTGCTCACGCCCGGTCAACCATTTCCCACACGGGATCAAACCCTGATTCCTGGAATAAGTACAGAGGTTGGCACGGTGACGCCCAACCCTAATATTACCCTGTCCCCTGCGCCAACTGCGGACACTTCCTCCCTCAACCTGCCCAAGGGTCTGACTGTCTATCCCGGAGCCACTCGCCTGGATACCTCCGGCCTGACTAACGGAATGGGTGGGTCGAAATATATCATGTTCTACACCAGCGCTAATCCGACCCAGGTGATCGCCTACTACCACCAGACCTTGGGACAGGCTGGCTGGACGGAAAACCTCTCCGCAACCCCCGGACCCACCAACGGGATCGGGATCTGGTCCAGCGGGGCGTTTTTCCTCCAGGTCATCATAAAGGTTGACCCACAGACCGGCACCCTGGTGACGCTCTCTTGGCTGGGCTGATAACGGCCGGATACCAACAGTCAAACCAAACTGTTGAGCTGTCGACGATTGGCAGGTGTTAATTTAGTTGAAGCGCTGATGGTCTTTTAGTTACAAGACACTTTACACATGATATTCACAAGCTGACGATGAAACAGGTCTGCCTATGAATATTTACCAACGCCAGGGTTCCATTGTTTCTCATGAAAAGCAAAATACCACTCGACTTTGTATTATCCTTATATTCAACACCACCTTGGGGGCAGTTTGTTTTTCATGGCTCTCTCAATATCTTTTAGGTACAAGTGCCAAATACCCCTACGGTGTACAGGCCACCATTCTCTCATTCGGGAATAATAATTCGAATCTGGTTATGCCCGGGTGGGTATTCTCGCTTACGCATAAAAACAATATGAATGTTTTTACCATTCTTAATTCATGGTTTCGATAACTGCGGGAACGAATCAGAAACAAATCATTTTTCACAAAGATTTTATACCGCAATAAGTTGTAAAAGAACCTGTTTACCCAACTAAATTATAGAACTTATTTTCTATTTTGTCAAGGTCTACCTGTAATTTGGTGCATCTTCTACGGACCCTAAAAGTTGGCTGAAATTAGTTTTATGATTCGAGCGCCGAGGTTATTTCTCAATATGCTTCTGAATTCAAGGTTTTCAGCCAACAACTTTTCCTCGAAGCAGACGTATATCTTCATAGATATTCAGTCATTGAGAAGGAGTCTATTATGTCAAATGAAACGAATAATTACGGTCCTCAACGAGTAAAAGTGGTACACCGCGGCGGAGGCGGAGAAGCTGTCTACGGGTTGGGTTTCATCGGAGCCGCCATCTATTTTATCGGCCATGCCGCAACCTTTGGGTTGGGCGTGCTGGCCTTTCTCAAGGCCCTTGTCTGGCCGGTATTTGTTGTGATGGCTCTGCTGAAGTTTTTAGGGCTGTAGCCAAATTTTTTACCCCTGAATAACGGATAGCATCATTCCGTTATTCTCGCATTTAAATATCGTATGTGCTCACCCAATGACTCAGCACTCAAAGATGTATGTCTGTTCAGATCAAAACTGAAGATCCAGTAATGCAGTCCAATTCCTTCGAATAAAAATTTGTCACTTGACAGAATGATCTTATATCGTAAAATTACGATATGAATGCAACGATGGTACCGACATTCTCTACCGAGAAGCAACGCCTGGCGAAAATGCTGAAAGCGCTGGGGAACCCGGTGCGCTTTCAAATCGTCGAATTCCTGGCTAACAACCGGACCTGTATCACCAATGATATCGTGCGCAACACTCCGCTGGCGCAATCCACGGTCAGCCAGCATCTCAAAGTATTGCGCGAAGCCGGGTTGATCCAGGGTGAGATCGAAGGTCCTTCCACTTGCTACTGCCTCGACCCGGATGGTTTTGGTTGGTTGAAAACCCAGATCGATGGTTGGCTGAAGGATTACGAACCCTGCTGCGCGCCGGGAAAGGGGAAGTGATTCCGCTTCGAGTATTTTTTTTGGATCAAATAATCGTAATTTTGCAATAAGGCGTATTGGAATTGAGGAGATCAATGATGGAAAAACAACGAGTTATTTTTCTATGCACTGGAAATTCCGCCCGCAGCCAAATGGCTGAGGCTTTTTTGCGCAGCTATGCTGGAGATCGTTTCGAGGCATACAGTGCCGGGCTGGAACCGAAACCAATGAATCCGCTCACCGTTCGGGTCATGAAAGAGGCCAATATCGATGTATCAGGTCAGCGTTCAAAAGGGGTCGGCGAATATCTGGGCAAAGTAAAGTTCCAATATCTCATCACGGTGTGTGACGATGCCGAGAAGAATTGTCCGACCGTCTGGCCCGGAGTCAATAGACGCCTGCATTGGTCCTTCGAGGATCCGGCCAAGTTCGAAGGAACTGAGGAGGAAAAACTGGCCAAGTTTCGCGAGGTACGAGATTTGATCGATGCAAAGATCGTCAGTTGGCTGGCCTCTGAACCTCAAAAAGCCTGAAATGACCGCGAAAACTGAAGCTTCAGTACCACGATCCACCCCCCGGCGGATGGCTTTTCTGGACCGCTTTCTGACACTGTGGATCTTTCTGGCGATGGCTGCCGGGGTGACGATCGGTTATTTCTTCTCTTCGCAGGTTGCCAATTTCAATCTACTTGTTTCGGTTGGGACGACCAACATTCCCATCGCTGTGGGCTTGATCCTGATGATGTACCCGCCGCTGGCCAAGGTCCGATACGAAGAACTAGGCGACGTCTTTCGTAACTGGAAAGTACTGGGGCTATCTCTCTTGCAGAACTGGGTCATCGGGCCCATCTTAATGTTTGCTCTGGCAATCATTTTTCTGCGAGCCTATCCCGAGTACATGGCCGGGCTGATCTTGATCGGACTGGCACGCTGTATCGCCATGGTCATCGTATGGAATGAGCTGGCCAAGGGTGACAGCGAATATGCGGCCGGTCTAGTAGCCTTCAACAGCATCTTCCAAGTACTTTTCTACAGCGTGTATGCATACGTGTTCATTACGGTCTTGCCAAAAGTATTTGGACTATCGGGGGCGGTGGTACACATCACGATCGGTGAGATTGCCAAGAGCGTATTCATCTATCTGGGGATCCCCTTTATCGCCGGTTTTCTGACTCGCCTGATCCTGGTGCGGCTGAAAGGGAAGGATTGGTATCATGGACGCTTTATTCCGAAGATCAGCCCGATCACCCTGGGTGCACTCCTTTTTACCATCGTGGTCATGTTCTCGCTCAAAGGGCAGTACATCATTCAACTACCATTGGACGTGGTACGTATTGCCATTCCACTCCTGATCTACTTCGTGATTATGTTCCTGGTCAGCTTCTTGTTGGGAAAAGCGGTAGGGGCAGATTACAAGAAGACAACTACTTTATCTTTCACCGCAGCCAGCAATAATTTCGAACTGGCGATCGCCGTAGCTGTAGCGGTGTTTGGAATCTCCTCCGGCCAAGCTTTCGCAGCAGTCATCGGCCCGCTCATCGAGGTTCCAGTGATGATCGGACTGGTCAACGTGGCTTTTTATCTGCAGAAACGCTTATTCCGAGGGGAAGTCAGTGCCGCTCCTGAAATGATCGCTGCGACCGAAGAGGCTTGCCCACCGGATGAGCGGTTAACCAAATAAAGAAATTTCATTTCTGTGTACCATTTGAATCAGATCATCCCTTGCAGTAAACATCTATCGAAGTAACTTGAAACTTAAATAGATAGATTACGTATTTAATTTTGATGTTCATTCAAACTCACTGAACCAGAAAAAAAGTGGCTATGACGGGAAAGCGATCCCTTCTCTCTTATATAATCATGTAATGTACTATAAATTCAGCACAGGAAATTCATAGGAGAAACCATTGGACCAATCAAAACCCGTGCACGGAACCTCGCCCGCAAGCGGAATGCGAACCTTCTTTACCATTTGGTCCGGACAACTTGTCTCGCTGCTCGGCTCACAACTGACCGGTTTTGCGCTGGGTGTGTGGGTATACAGCCAGACAAAATCGGTGATGATGCTGGCTTTGGTCCAGGTGGCCCAACAGGCGCCTTACGTGTTGCTCTCGCCGATGGCCGGGGTCTTATCCGACCGCTGGAACCGGCGAACGGCGATGATCGTCAGCGATTTCGGAGCGGGATTGGCTGTGCTGGCGGTTGCCTGCCTTTACCTGACTGGCCACCTGCAAGCCTGGATGGTGATCCCCATCAACCTGTGGATGGCTTCTTTCAACACTTTGATGTGGCCTGCCCTGACCGCCTCGGTTACGTTGCTGGTGCCCAAACAGCACTACGGGAGAGCCAACGGTTTTGTCCAATTAGGAGAAGCGATTCCGCAAATTGCCGGACCGGCTCTAGCAGGTATGCTCTACGTGGCGATCCACATAGGCAACATGGCATTGATCGATTTCTCCACTTATGCCTTCTCGGTGCTGCTGATGCTCTTTTTCGTGCGCATCCCGACCCCACCGCAGACCACTGATGGTAAAGAAGCTAAAGGCTCGATCTGGAAAGAGATGCGCTTTGGTTGGGATTATATCGTCGCGCGCAAAGGACTGCTGGCACTTCTCCTTTTTTTCCTGTCGACCAACTTTCTCTCCGGAGTAATGGGCCCTCTGGTCGTTCCTTTGATCCTGGATAACTGGGATGCGAGTACGCTGGGTTTCCTCAGTACATTGATGGGGGTTGGTGTACTGGTGGGTACACTGGTAATGAGCGCCTGGGGTGGCGGAAAACGTAAAATCAAAACACTTTTAGGGGCAAGCCTACTCAGTGGATTATTCCTCAGTGCTGTGGGATTGCGTGCATCGATTCCTTTGATCGCAGCCTGTGGAATTGGCATGATGTTTTGCATGCCCTTTACCAACGCGTGCAGCCAGGCCATCTGGCAAGCCAAGGTGGCTCCGGATGTTCAGGGTCGAGTATTTGCGGTGCGCCGAACGATCGCCTGGTCTTCCGGGATCATCGCTCCGTTGCTCGCGGCACCCCTGGCTGATTCCATTTTTAAACCCGCCATGACAAAGGGTGGGGCACTGGCGACCTCACTGGGACCGATCTTTGGCGTCGGCGCTAGCCGTGGAGTGGGTGTCTTGATCACCCTGGTTGGCTTGCTCACAATGGCTGTTTCAGTGATCGCATTCCTCACTCCTCGCATCCGGCGAGTCGAGTTGGATTTGTCCGATTATGAGATCGCAGCAAACGCGTAAGACCTGAGGTGGGGTCTGAACACGATCTAGCCTGCTAATTTCAACAGAGTAAATTCCATAAAAAAATGAGTGATTCCTAGAATTTAGAAATCGTCCCTATCTGGTTAACGGGTTAAGAGGATTGGGGAGATCTTTATTTGGAAATGAAGAGGTATTTTCGGTACATATAAAGCGATTATCATTTAAATTGAAGTAGCACGCTTTTCAAATATATGTGATAATCGATAAAAGTTGGGCTTGTAGTTCCTCCAACCTCACCCTCTGGATTTCTTTTGTTTTCCTGATTGCAATTGATTCACAAGTTTTCATGTTTTGCTTCGAAATTCACTTTATTGAATTCATTGCAGGTATCCATTCATGATTGATCAAGAGCAACCACTTCCTTCACAAAAAAAACACTTCTGGCGCTATCTTCCAATCTTGATCATTCTCGGTTTGGCGGTGTACATCCTTTTACCGCAAATCACCACCCTGGAGCAATCCTGGGCAGTGGTAGAGAATATGACCTGGTGGGCCGTGGTATTGGCTTTCATGGCCGAGACCATCAGTTGGCTGGGAAATGGTTTAGTGCTCCATTCAATCTTGCATGTCAACCATCAGAAATTGTCGATCGGAAAAGGCGCCTTGATCGCAATTGCCACTCTGAGCATCAGCCTGGTAGCCGGGGGCGCCGTGGGATTGGCAGCGACGATCGGCTGGGTCAATCGGGAGAGCCATGACGGAAATACTGCCTTTCTGGCGGGGACTCTCCCATCGTTTTTGAACAACGGCGTACTGGTGTTCGTTTCCATGATAGGAACGGCTTACTTGCTCTTCATCCATGTATTAAGCAAACTACAACTGATCGAATTCAGCGCGGTATTGATCATCCTAGGATTGGTGACTGCTGCCGTGTTTCTTGGACTGAGGTCTGCAAAAATTGCCTCAAAAATCGTTGTTTGGTTTACCCGCAATTGGGCCTCAATCCGCCACAAGCCGTATGAGACTGAAAATACGGTCGCAATGGTGGAGAGATTCTTTGTAGCCTGGAATTCATTAGGAAATTGGAAATGGCTGCAACCATTATTCGGAGCGATCGTCAATGTTAGCTTCGATATGCTGGCCTTCAAATTCATGTTCATTGCCGCCGGCCATGATATATCCCTCGGCAACCTGTTTGCCGGATATGGTTTCCCGCTCACGTTAGGAAAAATGGCTTTCCTCTTCCCCGGTGGAATCGGAGTAGTCGAAGGTACGATGGTAGCCGTTCTTGGCAGACTTCAGGTCCCCAGCGATGTCAGTGTGGTGGTGATCATGGGATACCGGCTCATCTCTTTTTGGTTGCCAACCCTGCTGGGATTCGCAGCCGCGGCTTATTTGAGCGGAAGATTATTCAGCGGTAAAAAGCACTCCTCATGATATAAAAAACCTGACAGTTTAATGGCTGTCAGGTACGGTTATTATTTTGTCTCGCGGATTAAATTCACGCCGGAATATATTCCACTTCCCTGCGATCTTGTAAATCTTATAATAGCGTCCGTTGAAGCATGCCGGACTGTTCCAACTGATATGGTGCAGGTCACTTGACCTGATATGGTACTTCTGTGATGACAATATCGTCACGATGAAGCAGGGACTTACGAAGGGTTTCTGCCGTGCGGGTGTGCAGAAAGTTGGTCCACGAATGCCTGGGGATAAATTGCGGAACAACGATGATGATACGATTATTCTGTGATTGAGTGGCTGAAATCTTGTCGATGTACATCAGCAAGGGCTCAAGAAACAAGCGGTAGGGTGAATCTAATATCACTAAACGAACTCCATTGCCCCAAATCTGCCATTTTTCCTTTACTTTCGCCGTTTCTTTAGGATCGACGGAAATATGGACGACGGTTACATCATCCGAGAGGGTTTGGGCAAAACGCAATGCAGCCAACGTTCCGCTGTGAACCCCACTGATCGGCATGATCACACGGTTGCGAGTAGATATCCCGGTGAGCGGGTGGTTTTCCAGCGACAATTGTTTTGCAAGATTTTTATAATGGTGATGAATCATGAAGAAAACTGTCACCAATAAAGGAGTAAGAACGATCACGACCCAGGCACCGTCGCGGAATTTAGTGGCGGCGAACACGACAGTAACGATGGCTGTACTGAGCGCGCCAATTCCGTTAATGATCATTTTTTGTACCCAATGATCATCATGACGGACAGTGGATCCGGGTTCGACAATTTCTTCACCCGGTTTGAGGTGACCAGATTTCCACCAGCGTTTTGCCATACCAGTCTGAGATAATGTGAATGAGAGAAATACGCCAATGGCATAAAGAGGAATCAATTTTGTAACACTGGCTTGAAAAACTATAACGAGCAGTGAGGCAATCGATGCCAGGGCGATGATTCCACGTGAAAACACAAGGCGACTACCGCGGAAAGTAAGCTGGCGCGGGAGAAAGCCATCTCCGGCATGTAAGGCTCCCAAACGCGGAAAATCGGCAAAAGCAGTATTGGCCGCCATAACCAAGATAATAGTTGTGGCACTGATGTTTAGCAAATATAACAAGCCGCGACCGTCATATATTGTTCGCACCAGTTGAGAGATCACCGTTTCACTATCCGACGGAACAGCGCTGATTTTAGTGCTTAAGAAGGTTATCCCCAGCAACAGCGAGCCCAGAACAAGGGCCATCCACATTAGGGTTTTTGCTGCGTTATTACTACGCGGTTCGCGGAAGGCAGTAATACCGTTGGATATTGCTTCAACCCCTGTAAGCGAAGAGGTACCATTGGCAAAAGCACGCAGAATGAGAAATAAGGAAATTGGTTGCAAAAGCTGTGTGCCAATCGACGGGGGATCGACTACCATACCGAGGGACCCACTCAGATAGCGTACAAAACCGATGATCACCGTGGCAAACATTAAAACCAAGAAGAAGTAAGTTGGAATGGCAAAGGTAAATCCTGATTCCTTCACCCCACGCAGGTTGATCAACATAATCAGCAAAATAAATCCTACAGAGATTTCCACCCGGTGTGGGTAGAGGAAGGGATAGGCAGAAGTAATTTGAGCCACACCGGATGAAATCGAAACGGCAACGGTGAGAATGTAATCGGTCAACAAGGCTGCGCCAGCAGTCTGCGCCGGAAGTTCACCAAGGTTATCACGTGCAACGATGTATGCACCGCCACCGCCGGGGTAGGCGTGGATCGTCTGCGTATATGAAACTGTCAGGATGACCAGAAGAAGTACAATACCAATAACGATCGGAAAAGCCAAATGCAATGAACCAATCCCTGCCGCGGCCAGCACCACCATCGTTTCCTGAGGGCCGTAAGCGACCGAGGACATGGCATCGGAAGAAAAGACAGCCAAACCGATCAACTTGCCAATTGTTTGATTCGGTGCATCGGCTGTGGCCAGCGGATGACCGATCAACAAGGTTTGCACTGATTTCTTTGGCTGGTGGTTGGTGGTCTCTTCAAAAATATTGGATTGATTTTCTATCGACTTCACGAGTAATTCCCTTTAATATTTTCAATGGGTTGGTTCAGCAACCCAACAAAATTATTCAAGCCAATTTTTGGTCGGTTCATCGCTTAAATAAAAAAATAACCTTTCATTGAGGCTGATGGAGTGTAGTCAATTCGCGTTAAAAACGCGCAAGTATTTTCGTTTAGTTATAAAAAAATAATAAATGGATTTTACTCACCGGTTTTAAAACGGTAGCCGACACCAGGGTCGGTGATCAAAATTTGCGGATCATCGGGATTGGCCTCGATTTTCTTGCGCAATTGTCTGATATATACCCTCAAATATTCGATGTGATCCGATTCGACAAACCCCCAGACGTGCGACATGATGATCTGGTGGGTCAATACCCGGTCGGCATGGGCGGCCAGATAAGCCAGCAGTTTAAATTCAGTAGCGGTCAATTTGATCTCTTCTCCATTCAACGTCACCAAATGTTTGGCGAGATCAATAGCAATGGGACCGGCGGTAATGATCGTCTCTTTATTGCCAATGGATTGGTCAGCATGGCGCATGGCAACCCGAATCCGGGCCAATAACTCTTCGATACCGAATGGTTTGGTCAAGTAATCATCAGCCCCCTTATCGAGAGCGGCAACTTTGTCTTTTTCGCTGTCGCGTACTGAAAGAACGATGATAGGGATCGAAGACCATTCACGGATTTGTTCGCAGACTTGAATGCCATCCATGTCGGGCAGGGTCAAATCCAGAATGATCAAGTCCGGCGATTGCGTTGCTGTCAATGCAAGTCCCTGTTCTCCATTTATTGCAGAGATGATATTGAAATGACTGGCGCTCAATATGGTTTTTAAGGCTCTCAGTATTTGAGGCTCGTCGTCGATCAATAGAATCAGGGGATCTTTTTCCATTTTTAAGAATCCTTTGGGGTATCAGGCAGCGCTCCATTTAAGGCCAGGGGCAAGGTAAAACAAAACGAAAATCCTTTTGGCATGTTTTCAGCCCAAATTTTACCCCCGTGCGTCTCAATAATTCCTTTACAGATGGATAATCCCAACCCCGTGCCGGTGACCTTATCGGATTGGGTGATGCGAAAGAATTTATCAAAAATGTGCTCGAGGTGTTCTTCAGGGACATGCGGGCTTTGATTTTCCACTCTTACGAACAGGGCATCCTCTAATTTCTTGCCGGAGATCATAATCTGGGTATCGGCAGCGGCATACTTGACGCTGTTACTGATCAAGTTGGTGAACACCTGCTCCATCATCACAAAGTCAGTAGGCACCAAGGGGAGAGATTCCGGCAAATTTAATATGATCGGATGATCCTGTATACGGTTACGCATTTTTGTGGCCACACTCATAATGATTTCAGAAATCGAATTCCATTTTATTTGCGGATTCAAGGCGCCGGCTTCAATACGAGATATATCCAGTAAATTACTAACCAATAAAATGAGGGAATCACTTTCCTCTTCGACTGTCGTCAATAGCTCGGTCCGCGCGGTCGAATCCCAATCGATGGCACCAACCCTCAAACTGGAAACAGAGGCTTTGATGGCTGCCAGAGGAGAACGAAATTCGTGAGAAACTGAATTTAGAAGAGCGGTTTTCATACGGTCGCTCTCCTCCAGAATATGGGCTTTGTTTTCTATTTTGAGCAAATGTATCCTTTCAATCGTCAGAGCACCCTGGTCGCAAAAAGCCTTCAATAGGCGGTTTTCTTCAATCGAAAGTGTTTTCTGTTTGTACCAGAGATAAATTTCACCCTCAGTGTTACGGGCAGTAGCCATAGGAATTACCGAAGTGGCCGTTTCATCGGTTTTTACGTCCTCTGGTGCTCTGAGCAATATTGAAGGCTCGTCCATCCAGGCTTTGATATGCGTTTCAACTCGAGAAAAATGAAAGGTATTCAAAGTTTGATTTGCCAACACCTGAGCAACAGCCGTTTCAGCTTTCAGCCCTGCCAGGGCAGAAATCAATTGATACATGCAGGTTGCTTCCCGCTCGCGCAACCGTGCCAGTCTCTTGCCTTCGCGAGCCCGACCGATCAGTTGACTCATCACCATGGCCACGATCAAAAAAATGATCAAAGTGATCAAATCTTCTGTGTGGTAGACCAATAAAGTATTGTAGGGTTGTATAAAAAAATAATTAAAAAACAGAAATGACAAAAAAGCGGCCAAAATTCCCGGAGGCAATCCCCAAAGGGCGGTGCTGGCCATCACGGGTAATAAGTACAATAAAGCAATGTACTGGATGGCCAAATATGGTTCAAAAAACCGTAAAATGACCGTCACCAGGCTAATACAAAACACTGTTCCAAGAAATTGATAGGTAAAAATGAAAACAGGGTTACGTAAAACCTTCGACCCGATATTGGCTAATTTATTTCTCAGACCCATTCCATCTTCCTTATAAAAAAGCTCTAATTAGATTGTAGCATTGGTTTGCTGGAGTTATTGTCGAGTTCAATGAGCCAGCCAATTATCAAAAAAAGGACTGCAGTTCAAATGCCGCAGTCCTTATTGATGTGAATTATTTTCTTCGAATTTTGTTTATTGCATGTTTTCCAGTTGAGCGGTTTTGTTGGCGTGCATCACCAACACTTTAGTTTTGATCTCTTCCAGGTGCTTTCCCTTCAACGGGTACCAGAAGAGGATGAGAGCGCCGATGAGCATCGCCACGCCTGGAATCAATCCGATGAGGACTTTGATCCCAAAGATGGCATTCGCAGGTTGGCTTAAGTATATTTGACCACCATTGGCATCACGAGTGACAAAATTGGTAATTTCCAAAATCCAGGGGATGAGGGCAAGGGCAATGGATTGGGCAGGTTTGGTGATCAAGGCGTTCACACCAAAGAAGGCACCTTCGCGTCGGACACCGGAGCGTATCTCGTCTTCATCGGCAACCTGGGCAAAGAGGACGTTGGTCAGGGTCTGCGGGCCAGACAGGCCAAAGCCGGCCAGAGCGATGCAAGGGAACATCAACACCTGAGGGACGAAGGTCATGGCGATCAAACCGACGCCGGCGATTGCGAGCAGTAATTGCTGCGCTCCAGAGACTCCCAGTTTTTTACGAATCAGATTGGTTACCGGAACGCCGATGAGCAATGGAATGAAGAGACAGGCCAGCACGATCATCGTGTTCATCTTCAAGACGTAATCGGCCAGGTAATAGATCATCCCCATCACGAGGGATGACATCAGGATGGACATAAAATTCTGGGCGACCAAAATCAAGAAAGATTTACTGGTGAATGTGAATTTCAATGAAGGCCAAAGAGGAATCGGTTTATCCACTTTGGTGAACTCGGGCCGTTCCTTTACCTTGAACGAAGTCAGCAGAATACAAGCCATGCTGAAAATGGCAACCACGACCATGGATATTTGCAACGGGAGAATGGAAGTTGCTCCGCCTTTTGGGCGAACCATGTCAGGAATAATGAAGCCAAGGAGCATGCCGAGCAGACCAAACAAGGCGGAGGAGATCTGCAGTCCATTGCGCTCACTATCTGATTCGGTCACTTCAGGTAATAAAGCTGAATAAACCAATCCGATGATGGTATAGGCACCATCATAAAAGATCATAGCTCCCAACATCCAAAAGAAAAGTACGTTCTGCCCGGCACCTTTTGGAGCCAACCAGACCAGGACAAAGGAAAGAGCCAAGAACGGAGCTGTGAAACGCATATAAGGAATGCGGCGACCATTTTTAAAACGGGTGCTGTCAGTGATGTAGCCAAAAATCGGGTCATTCAGTGCATTCCAGACCCCGTAGATGGCCGAGGCAATGGCAATCCATTTTGCTGCCAGACCCAGGTAATCCTGATAAAAAATGGGTAACAAAGCTGCAAAGGTGCCTGAGATGAAGGACGTGCCCAGCGCTGCAATTCCCCAAGTAAGTTTATACTTGAAGCTGAATTTGGCGGGGGAGTGAACTGCTGTTGCTGATACTTGAGCCATAGCCTTACTCCTTTCCTTCTACTTTGTGATGAGTTTCATCGCAACCTGGCGGGCAGGACTGTTCACAGCCGCGCCGGCGCGTTTATCCATAAAATCAGCCTGTTCTTCCAGAAGTCTTACTGCTTTTTCCGAATCGAGTTTATACGGGCACTTCCCAAACAAGCGTTCAAAATTTGACCAGTAAATATTCTCAAGGACATCTTCTTCCAAATCCAACCCGAAAAGCTCTTTGCCGGGTCGTTTCCAGTGAGCCACTCCCTGAGGAATTTCCAGGCGTCTCTCTTGTTCCAGGAAGCAACGCAGGAAATAGGTCCGTCCCAGAGTTTCTTCCCGGTTCAAGGACACGTCCGGTTTATTGACGGCGCTGGCCCCAGTATCGGTACCAAAGATGAGCCGGTCTTGATACCGAATAAAGAATTCTTTCGTCGCTGCCAGGTCTGCCATGAAGTTAAAGAACATCTCCGATCCCGGGGTCAAGTCGAAGCATACGTTTGGGTGCGCATCCAAAAAGGCCCCCGCACGAGGAAGATCCGCGGACAAGAAAAAGAAATGGGCCAGAATTACTTTTAATTTCGGATAACGGCTGACGATGGCCTCTACTTCGCTATACAGGGTTTCTTTGAGCGGGTAGGTGCCATCCCCATAAAACCAGCCGGATTTCTTGACCCAGTCCGGACACTTTTCAGGATCCCAGAATTCTTCGGGATCTGCCACGTGCCAGATCACCGGGAATGCCAGTTTTTCCATTTCAGCCCACATCGGTGCGTAGATCGGACCATCCAAAGGAATATTAATCATTTTACGAGCAATTGGTTTACTTTCCAATAATTTCAGGCCATCAAATCCGGCAGCGGAAAGAGCAATTACCTGCTGCGCAAAAGCTTCCGGCATCCTTGCAGGATTCGATTGCACCGAAAAATGATCCAGTCCACCGCAAATATAAGTGGTGGTCGGATGCAGTGCTTTGTATTGCAAAACAGTAGGATTATGGTTGACGGCTTCAATATCCGGTGTAGAGACCAGGTTGATCCGATCAATTCCCATTTCGTGGGTGAGCCGTTCAAGATCTTGAATTTGAGAGGGGTACGGTAAATGAATATGAGCATCCAGAACGGGAATATTGCGTAAAGAACAAAAATCCATCGAGCCTCTCCTTAATTGAAGAAATCAACCGTTGATATGAAATGGGCTGGAATCACGCACGATCAACTGCATCGGGAAGTAAACTGGTGAAGCCGGGGTTTGACCTGCTATCACCTGCAAGAGCAATTCAACGGCATGCTTTCCCATTTCGAATTTCGGCGAGCGTAAAGTAGTGATAGGAACTTCAAGAAACCCGGCGGTTTCACTTTCGTCCAATCCAACGAGGGAAATATCTATGGGAACGCGATATCCAAGTTCTCGCAGCAGCGAGAGAACAACCAGTTCACGGTCTGTGAGAATGGCATCGGGAGGATCGGAAAGGCTCATCAGGGTTTTTATTTCGATCAGGGAGGGATCGTCACGTGATGTGGCGGGGATGCTGATGAGCCTTTCTTCCATGGGGAGTTGGAACTCAGCCAATGCCTGCTGGTAACCGGCCAGGCGTTCCTGACCATAGCTAAACTGCAGGGATTGACCAAGGAATCCAATACGTCGGTAGCCACGTTTTAAAAGATGCTGCGTGGCTTCGTAAGTACCTTGTCGATAATCTTGTGAAACGCTATAAATCTGCGGGTTACTCGAATGACGGGCGATCAGCACCTGCGCGAAACCGGTTGCCTGGATGGCAGACATAACATTATCCGGAATCGAGCTACCCAGAAGCAATAACCCATCCATTTGGTGAGAGCGCGCTAAATTAATGAAATAAGATTCAGATTCTTCCTTTTTATGGTTGGTCAGCAGGAGCAGATTGAACCCATTGGCTTCGGCAGC
>Ga0182011_10002413_pt1 | contig 15772 bp, 16 predicted proteins | sample 711E1DmetaG_FD_120481 | JGI IMG/M metagenome (GOLD analysis project Ga0182011, IMG submission 120481) | Permafrost microbial communities from Stordalen Mire, Sweden - 711E1D metaG | ecosystem: Environmental > Terrestrial > Soil > Wetlands > Permafrost | place: Sweden: Stordalen | collected... | reverse complement strand
TTTTTTCGTTAAGTTCTCAAGAACGGGACCGGAGAAGAACCCGGAGGGTTCTTCGGCTTATTACGTTGATAAGACCGAAGCAGGAGAAGATCGAAGTTCATTTACTTGTTGCATCCGGTTGAACAGGGCCGGTTCTTTTTTCGTCCCTCTTTTTATTTTTAAAAAAACTTCCTGGACCAGTACCGTGTTTCATCGAGCCGGTTTCCTGTTGCAGAGAGATCAGGCTCCCGAATCCACAGGAGGACTTACCCGGTAACCGACAGAAAAATTTGCTCTGGAGAAATCCTCTTTTCAGGTGATGATCTCCCCCCTTGCGCAAGCCCTGCCCCCATGGGGGGCTCATAGCGCATTGCGATGCCCCGGCATGAGCTGAACTGAAAATTTCTCTCCGATTGCATGCAGGTGATACGGCACAATCGCAACCGGGGTATGGCATAGCAGCGGGGGCAGAGCCCAAAAGAGCGTCATAATTCATATCAAAATGATTTCCCCAGAGCAGAAAAATTCAAAAAAACAACGTTTTTATTATCGCAGATGAAATGGGACATTATTACCCACAAACTATAATCGGGGAAACCAGACACACAGGACCTGACATCTATGATCAATGTTGCAGTACTTGGAGCTACGGGTAATGTTGGCCAGCGGTTCGTCGAACAGCTGGCAGATCACCCCTGGTTCAACTTAACAACACTCGCCGCTTCCGAACGCAGTGCGGGAAAGCCCTATGGATCGATCGTAAAATGGCGCCTTGACACTCCATTTCCCGAAAAAATCGGAAAAATCAAGGTTGTACCCACATCACCGAGGGCGATGAAGAACGTGGACCTTGTTTTCTCTGCCCTTCCGGCCGAGATCGCAACCGGTGTGGAACGTGAATTTGCGGAAGCAGGCATTGCGGTCTGCAGTAATGCAAGTTCCCACCGGATGGATCCGATGGTCCCGCTTGTTGTTCCGGAAGTGAACCCGGAACACCTTGGCCTGATTGATATGCAGAAAGATGCCGGCAGGGACGGGTTCATCGTGACCAACCCGAACTGCTCTACCATCGTGATGGTGACCGCACTCGCACCACTCCGCCAGTTCAGGTTTACGGATATCCGCGTTGCGACCATGCAGGCGATTTCCGGTGCCGGGTTTGAAGGTGTTCCCGCGATGGCAATCTATGACAACGTCATTCCCTATATCGGCAAGGAAGAAGAGAAGATGGAGACCGAGACCCTCAAGATCATGGGGACGCTGAAAGGCAAAAAGGTGCTCAATGCACCCTTCAAAGTCAGTGCAAGCTGCCACCGCGTGCCGGTTATCGACGGGCATACCATGGCCATCTGGGTTGACATCAAAGAGCCGGTCGAGACTCTTAAAAAAGCATTCCGGGACTACAAGCCCCCGATCCGGGGACTGCCGACCCAGCCGGCGGAATCAGTCCATTTCTTTGAGGAAGAACCCGATCGTCCGCAGCCACGTCTCGACCGTATGCGGGGGAAAGGTATGACCGTCTCTGTCGGCCGGCTGCGGGAAGGTATCCGCTTCATTGCCATGGGACATAACACCATACGCGGTGCGGCCGGAGCAAGTGTGCTCAATGCGGAACTGATTGTGAAAAAGAAGTATCTCTAAAGACGGGGGACACCATGCAGCAGGTAAAAGAGAACACGGTATTTGTCGGGAATAAGCCGGTAATGAACTACGTGCTTGCCGTAGTGACACAGTTCAACAATGGTGCAGAAGAAGTGGCGATCAAGGCACGGGGCAAGGCAATCTCCCGGGCCGTGGATACGGCAGAGATCTCCCTGAACAGGTTTCTTGAGGGAGTAGTTAAAAAAGAGATTATCATCTCAACGGAGATTATCGACACCGATACGGGAAAAACCAACGTCTCCAGTATTGAGATCATCCTCACAAACAAAAAATAATTTTTACGCTGGAGAAATCCTCTTTTCACGTGATGATCGCCCCCCTTGCGCGAACCCAGTCCCCATGGGGGGCGGTGGCGTATTGCGATGCCCCGGCACGAGCTGAACGGGAAATTCCCTGCGATTGCGTACAGGTAATACGGCACAATCGCAACCGGGGGATGCCAGAGTGGCCGGGGCAGAGCCCAAAAAAGCGTCATAATTCATATCAAAATGAGTTCTCCAGAGCAATAATTTTTTTATATCCATGACTGTTTTTTAGCCGATACGCTCACAAGACAAGACCCAAAACGATTTAAGCAGAATTCACGTACTTATTCAAGGATGAGAGCCCGGGCTGTGGTTTTGCTGATACTTCTCCTCATGTCATGTGCAGCGCCGGCTCTTGCAGCAAGTGACGACCGCTATAGTTATATCACTCTGGAGGATGTCCGGATCAGGCTTGATAACGGGACTGCAGTCATCCATGTAAATTATACCGTGGATGACGGTACCCGCCTTTTTTTCTTTTTACTGGGCAAACAGGATCTCAAGAACAAGCTGTTGAAAATCCTGAATTACGATGATGCAAAGATCCAGCGTATCGATCTCTCGAGTGCTGATCTCATTGTAGATAATGCCTCAATTTCCTATGGGAAAGGGATCTACTGGTATCCCTCCCATGATTTTAATGTTGTTATCCCGTCACTCACGGTACAGTCTCCGCAGGCTGCCAGGAATTTTATCAATACAACGCACTTCCCGGAGGGGATGGGATTTTTTGCAGAACCGGGTCCGGAACAGATTATAGAAGCAGCGGAAACAGGATCAACACCGTAAGTCAGGACCGGGCAATTCCGGTTGGATAACCAGGATTCAGACAATTATTTTAGGATCCGATACCAGATAGCCGGGTTTTGGAGTGACACCAGGAGAATCTTTCTGCTCTGGAGAAATCCTCTTTTCAGGTGACGATCTCCCCCCTTGTGCCAGCCCTGCCCCCATGGGGGGCGGAGGCATATTGCGATGCCCCGGCATGAGCTGGACTGAAAATTTCTCCACGATTGCGTACAGGTAATACGGCACAATCGCAACCGGGGGATGCTATAGCCGCGGGGGCAGAGCCAAAAAGAGCGTCATAATAAATATCAAAATGATTTCTCCAGAGCAAATCTTTCAGAATTTCCGTATCTCAAAAAGAACCCGTGACAACCAGAGGAAAAACTCAGATGACCTCAATAATTTCCTGTTTGCTGAGTTCCGCCAGCTTCCGCTTGATCAAAAACTGGATAATGACACCAGCTATTGCCGAGATGATACCGGCTATGGCGAGATAGACCACCTGCGTGGCTGCATCTTCCGGTGTATAGGGAAAACGGGACATTTCTTTCACCGGAAGGTAAAACAGGCTGGCACAGTACAGGATCAATCCGATAGCAGTGATAAAGAAGGGATATACGATCACTTTTCCCAGCCCTTCCCGCTCATTGGCATATACATCAACGATAATCCCGACGGACATGATAAGGCCTCCCGCTATCAGCCATTCGATTGCCCCGTAGATAAATAACATGAGGAAATAGAGAACACCAAAATCCGTGGAATAATATTGCAGAATCGCAAGGAATCCATTGATAATGCCCATCAGGACGAGGAGGATCGTTATCGTATAGGTGACAAATGAGAACCGCCCGCGCTGCAGGGACACCCGGAGGGTATCGATAATACCATGGACAAGTTCATCGAACCCGAAACCTTTGTAGAGCATATAGGATCCAATGACCCCGATAACAATGATCGTGGCGATTCCCGGGGCATTGAGAAGGTACGCACTGGCATACAACAGCATGGCAAGGCCCAGCGGTATGAAGATCATGCGGGATATCTTCGGATCGTCAAGCAGTTTTTTCAGGATATAGTACGTGCCTTCGAGATTTGGCATCTGGTTGACAATCACGCGGCGGATGCTCGTTACCGGGATCTGGGACTGGATGATCGGGATGACATATTCATCTTCTGCGCCATCGGTAACAAGGATACAGTTCGTTGCGCCGGTCTCTTTGACTACCTGTTCGAGAGAGGTCGCAATCCTGCGATCACCCTCTATCATATGGAGGTGATTCCCTGCTACCACGGCAATTTCAGTATCTTCGCCTTTTGCAGTGAGCTCGTCATATATTTTCACCGCAGAAAAAATTGCATTGACATCGGAGTCTTCGGGATCCGCAAGTGCCAGTGTGTTTGCCGCTTTCAGGCAGGCTTCCCTGCCAACCGCCGGGCTATCGATCTTTGCCTTCCACCCGATATCATCGTCCCGGTCAACACTCAGGACCAGCGTCCGCCCCTGCGTCATTATCGTTATGTATAAAATCGCCGTAAATCTATTAAATTATTCCTCACCGTCAGGAAATCAGATAAAAAAAGAAATCAGATGAGTTTTGAGCGCTGGAGGAGTAAAATATCGTCGGTCGTGAGTTTTTCTCCCGCCCGGAAATTCTTGAAGAGACTTTCGGCTTCCTTCCTGACGGCCTTCTGCTCTTTTGTGACCTTGACCTTCTTGGTCTTCTTGCGAAGGCCCGAGATCACCTTGTCGTAGTCACGAAGCTCCTTCTGGCAGGAGATGAAGAACTTGTGCTCGGCATCCGCGGATTCCTGCGCTTCCACAAAGTTCTTGTGGGATGCATCAGCTGCTTCCCGCGACTTGTCGGCCTTGCGGTAGGACTCGACCATGAGGTCATGATGCTTCTGGGCGAGTTCTGCAACCTCGGTCACTTTCGCGTGCAGGTCGGAGGCCTGCTTGCGGAATTCCCGGGCCTCGGCGATCTTCGTGCGCATCTCCTTGTTCTGTTCGAGTTCGGCTTCCTGCTCGCGGACCTGGCCCTTCATCTGCTTGATCTTGTCGATCAGCTCACGTTCCTTGTCGGTGGTGAAGACCTCGGTCTGCTGGCGGTACTCCATGTATTCGATCTGTTTCTGGAGTTCCTTCATCCCCCGGTTTTTTAAGGTACCGTGCTCTTTTTTAAATGCCTCAATATCCTCGAACAGGACATTTGCCTTGTCATTGAACTCATTGCGCTGGACTTTGAGATCAAGAACCGACTGGTTGTAGGTGTCCCGGAGATCCTTGTTCTTCTGGGCTTCTTCCACGAATTCGCGGGTCTGGTTATTGAGGGTATTACGGTCCCTCGCAAACTTGCTCGCGGATGCGTTCAGCTCGTTCCGTCGGTTTTTATGCTCTTCAGACTCTGCAAGAGTTTTTTTCCTTTTTTCCATCAGGTCATTCAACATGCGTTACTGCTCCTCATCAGATTCTCCTTTGCGGGATGCACGGGATTTTTAGTACCTGCTTCATACAACCGGAAGGACCTGCCGGCAGATTCTTCCCTTCCATTCACAGGATACTTCTGCATGCAGCATGCAGGATGAAAAACATCAGAAAAGACAATCAGCGCAGAATTATTGCAAGAATTGCAAGACTTCGCTTGGAAGTCTTTGTTCAACACTCTGTTCATGATGTTCAACTCCCGGTACCAGGGCAATACCTTCCACAGGGTTCTGCCCGTAATCACCCGGCAAAGGATTGGCCGAATGTACTATATATTAAAGGCAGGGGGCCCTATTAAGGATTTCGCCGTAAACAAGGGGGTAGGATCAACCGCGGAACGTGAATACAACAAGCGATGGAGAATAGAGTCCGGGCAAAAAGGAAGTTGGTGGTTGGATGAACCAACTGTGTCCTTGATTATTTCCTGAAATTTCTGGTTTTTTTAATTTATGTTCGTTGTGTGCGGAATTAGCCGACCCATTCAAGGACGCCGCCGCCACTTGGCTGGTCCCTGCCGCCGCTTCTCTTGCTGACGGGCATTTCAACTGCCTTGGGGTTGGAACGTTTGTTCTCGATGTCAGAAATCATCGTCTTGTAGGACTGGCGTGTGCCGAGGATCTGCGCGCTCTTGACACCGGTCATAATGGCGAGAACACGGATTTTTCCTTCCATGTCGCTCCTGACGCGGGCGCCCCAGATGACATCTGCGTGGGGGTCGAGCTCGTACGTGAGCGAGGTTGCGACCTCTTCTGCATCCTGCAGGGTAAGATCAGTGCCACCGGTGATATGGATCAGGCTGCCGGTTGCGCCACGGTAGTCAATGTCAAGCATCGGGTTGGAAAGACACTCGCGGACAACGCTCTCCGCCTTGTTCTGCTGCTTGCTCTCACCAACGAGCATGACTGCGACGCCGCCCTTGGACATGATAGCCCGGACATCGGCATAGTCGATGTTGATGAGCGACGGTTCGGTGATCGTTTCCGAAATACCCTTGACGGTCTCACCGATCAGCTGGTCCATGACGGAAAACGCCTGGCCGAGCGGGAGGTTCGGGACGAAATTCTTCAGCCGGTTATTGTCGAGGACAATCACGGAGTCTGCTGCGGAGGCAAGTGCCTCGAGACCTTCTTCTGCACGGATCAGGCGGGCCTTCTCAACCTGAAACGGGTAGCTGACCATGCCGACGACAATGGCACCCTGTTCCTTCGCAATCTGTGCAACAACGGGTGCGGAACCGGTACCGGTACCTCCTCCCATACCTGCTGTGATGAAGACGAGGTCTGCTGATTCAAGAATTGCTTCCAGGGTCGGACGGGCCATCTCGGCTGCTCGTTTACCGACATCAGGGTAACCACCGGCACCGAGACCTTTTGTCAGGGACTTGCCGATGAGGACACGCTTGTCGGCCTGGATCATGTCCAGGTGCTGCTTGTCCGTGTTGATCGCAATCGTTTCTGCACCGGACACACCCATGTGGTGGATACGGTTTACGGTGTTGTTTCCTGCACCCCCGCAACCGATGATAACGATCCGTGGCTGGCCAACGAAATCATCATCTGTTGCATTGGCGCTGCCGGGCTTGTTGATCTCTTTTTCAAGCTCGGCATTTTTTAAAGCGTCGTTGATAATACTCTGCATTTCTACCCTCTCAAACCTTGAATGAAACCTGGTCGCTTTCCTTCAGGACACGGCTGGCGCGTTTTTCAACAAGGTCACGTACCGCCGCCCTTACAGCCTCTGAAACATTGGGATACTCCCCTGAATCAACCAGCTGCTGGAGCATGCTGATCTGCTGTTCGGGTAACCGGAGCGTGATCCTTTGCATCATGGTATCTCACATTTCTGACATATGTCTGGCTTATGTCATGCATATGTCAGACATAGAGAACTCTCGTGTCTGACTTAACCAGATAAGATAGAATAAAGCAAGTAGATATAAAAACTTTCTTCTTTGAGATCTCAGCATTCCGCACAACGCATTTATGACTGCTAAACCAAGTATTCAGGGAAAAGAGCGGGTTTTTATGGCTGTTGACTTTCCACAAAGAGTGATTCATGGGGGTACCGGAAAACGGCAGCGGGAAAAAACCAGAGAAAACGTGCTGGATTTCAGCGCGAGCGTTAATCCCTTTCCCCCTGAAGTCAACTGGCACTGCGACCCTCAGGACCTGTCCGGGTATCCCGATGATACCTACAGCGGGCTCAAGGAACGGATCGGGGAGGTTTTTTGCCGCGATCCCAGAGAGATCTGTGTTGGCAACGGATCCATAGAGATCATCCGGGTATTCTGTGCGGTCACGCTCGGCCGTACCACGGGAACTCATCATTTTTTTATCGAGCCCCCTACTTTTGGCGAATATGAACTCTCCGCCCGGCTTGCCGGTGCTGAACGCACTGCAAATCAAAAGAAAGCTGATGTACGATTCATCTGTAATCCCAACAACCCGACCGGCACCCTGCTCCACCGGGAAGAACTGCTGCATATGCTCGAAACAGTGAAACACAATGAGGGAATTCTCTTCTGCGATGAAGCTTTTATCAGTCTTGCTGACCCGGAAGAGAGCCTTGTTGATATCCGTGATCCCCACCTGTTTGTCCTCCACTCCCTCACCAAATCCTTCGCGGTCCCGGGCCTCCGTATCGGGTTTGGTTTTGGGGATGCTGATCTGGTAGAGAAGATCGAGACCGCCCGTTCCCCGTGGTGCGTGAACGCTTATGCAGAGGCATTTGCCATGAAGGCGCTCCTGCATATGGGAGAACTGTCTGATTCGCGCAAGGAGATAGCAGGAGAACGCAACCGCCTGATTTCTGCCATCAGCGATCTGGGCCTGACCTGTCACCCCTCATCCGCAAATTTCCTCCTTGTTGAGTGTGGCAGGGATGTTTCTTCTCTCTGCGAAGCTTTTGCCCGAAGGGACATCCTTGTCCGGAACTGTGCATCATTTGGCCTCCCAACCCGAATCCGGATCGCGGTAAGGACACCGGACGAAAATACACAACTCCTGGAAGCACTGAGATCATGCGTGCGCTGATCATGGCTGGAGGCGCCGGCAGTCGTCTTGCCCGGGGAGAGAAACCCCTTATCCTTGTCTGTGGCAGCCCGATGATATCTTACATCACCGGTGCGTTCCGGTCCGCCGGGTGCGAGCCGGTCGTTGCCATATCCCGAAAGACCCCGATGACCGCAAACTGGTGCCGGGCACATGGCGTTGCAGTTGTACGAACGGAAGGAGACGGATATGTCAAGGACATGGTGAGTGCAGTCCGGAACCTGGAGGAGAATACACCCCTGATCATCAGCGTTTCCGATATTCCCTGCATAACCCCGTCAATTATCACGACAATACTCCGGTCCTATCATGATTGCGGAAAGGATGCCCTCTCTACATGGGTGCCAGCACACCGGGTTAAATCCTGTCGCGGGGGCATGCCCTACCATGAACAGATTGGGGGTGTTGACGCCTGCCCTGCCGGCGTGAACATCCTCCGGGGTGACACTATCTTTGCAGAGCAGGAGGAATTTGCACTCCTGCTCGACGAACCGCGGCTTGCCCTGAATGTCAATACCCGGGAAGACCTTGCCCGGACCGAAGCGTTTCTTTTTGCGGGCATATCACGCTAAATACGGCAGCAGCCTGATCCAATACTTCCCATTTTGTGACAGTTGTCTCAAAATACGGGTAATTCAGCGGTATTTCTGGGTAATGCATATTAAGGTTGATCACTAAGATCTTGATATTATGGGAGAATCGCAGGAGATAGAGCTGCGGGGCCATATCATCGACTCAGGGATCATGACCCAGCTCTTCGACCGGGTTATGGATATGGACGGCAACTTCGAGATCCTTGTCTTTGATATCGGCAAGAAGAAGACCGATCCGAGTTATGCCCGCCTGCGGATCAATGCCTCAACCAAAGAGAAACTGCGTTCTATCCTTTCCGAACTCCACCTCCTCGGCGCGAGACCCGTCGAAGTGAAGGATGTCCACCTTGTTGCGGCCGAAGCGGATCGTGTTGTCCCCAAAGGATTCTACACAACCTCCAACCACCCCACCCAGGTGAAGTACGGGGGAGAGTGGATCAATGTCGCTGCAATCGAGATGGATTTTCTTGTCGTTGTCGATCCGATGCATAAAACCGCAACGGCACGGGCTTTGGGGAAAATCCGGAAAGGGGATCTGGTTGTTGTCGGGGAACAGGGAGTAAGTGTCAGCTATCCCGAAAGGCCACGGGAGCAGAGCACGTTCGAGTTCATGCACGGGACGGTATCTCCCGAACGCCCCAGCGAAACCCTGATAGCCAAGATCGCAAAAGAGATTCTCGAAGTCCGTAAAAAAGGAGGCAAAATAGCGGTTGTCGGAGGCCCGGCTATCATCCATACCGGTGCCGACAAGGCACTTGCCGGCATGATCCACAACGGGTACATCGATATCCTCTTTGCCGGAAATGCCCTCGCAACCCATGATATTGAATACAACCTCTACGGCACATCGCTGGGCATGGACATCTCCACGGGCAACCCGGTGATGGGCGGGCACAAACACCATATCTATGCCATCAGCGAGATCATGCGGGCCGGATCCATAAAAAATGCGGTTGACAAAGGGGTTATCACCGGCGGGATCATGTACGAATGCGTGAAGAAGAATATCCCCTTTGTGCTCGCCGGTTCCATCCGTGATGACGGACCTTTACCGGATGTCATACAGGATGTCATGGAAGCGCAGGATGCAATGCGAAAGCATATAGAAGGGTGCAGCATGGTGCTGATGATCGCAACCCTCCTCCACTCCATTGCCGTGGGCAACTGCCTGCCATCGAACGTGAAAACAGTCTGTGTTGATATCAACCCTGCCCACCTGACCAAGCTGATGGACCGGGGCACCACGCAGGCAATCGGTATTGTATCCGATGCCGGGACATTCCTGCCCCTGCTGGCACGCCAGCTCGAAATCCAGAGCAGCCACCAGAAAAAATAAATTTTTTTACCGTGTCAGCGGCATGCAATACGGCTTTTCTTTCGCAAGCACGAATTCCCATTCCTGTTTGCACCCGCATGCGATATCGAGAAGGGCACCGATCAGGTCGCGATCTCCGGAAAGCGAATAGTCCCGGATCCCTTTGACAATCTCATAGTCGCAGGTCCCGCAGTTGTGCGGTCCGCGTTTCTGTCCGCCTCCAAGGGGATCGCAGGTTACAAGGACCGGGGCAGCAGCAAGAAGGGTGAGCACACTCCAGAGATAGGGTGGCCGGTAAGCCCCCCGCTTCCAGTAATACTCGAGTTCGGTGTTCCGCTGGACCGTGCAGGGGTTCATGGAGATCATGTCTGCAAAAGGAATCGTATCCGCAAAAGAGGTCTTCATATCCTCAACGGCTTCCCGTTCGCTCAGGAAAAGCGGTTTGAGGAGGAGGTAGGCTTTCACGCCGGCACCGGCAGTATGGGCACGCCCGGCAGCATCCCGGAAATCCTGGAAGGCAAATCCCTTGTTGATGCACTTTTCCCGGATGGTATCATTACTTGTTTCAAGGCCGATGGCACAATACAGGGGTATCTTCCAGCTGCCATCATCCAGCGTTTCGATGAACGGGCCAAGGACTTCTTCCGTGACGAATTCCGGCCGGGTTTCTGCAATGACTAATTTGCCCCGGAATGCGGATGCGACATCGGCCAGAAATGCCGGAGGCACTTCCTGGGGATCAAAAAAACTTCCCGAGGTAAAAATCTTGACCATCCGGTATTCTTTTGGATCATACTCGTTCATCACCCAGGCCAGCTGGGCTCTGAGATGGTCAAGCAGGAGATCGCATGACTCTGCCTGGTAACGCTCGTGGCGGTAACTGCACATGCGGCAGGCCGACCATGTACAGCCGCCGCTTTTGAAAATAACCGTAAGACATTCCAGCAGTTCATTCTCGTACCGCTCGTTTCCCCGCCACGACGCCAGCGGTTTTTCCAGCCTGTCAGAAATCATTAACATCCTAATAGTTGATCTGATATAGATGAAAAAGATCGTCCTGCTGGTGTTGGGACTGCTCTTTTTACCGGTAATTGCTGCTGCTTACCAGGTGAATATTTATGCCCCTGAAACCCTATCGGTAGGAAAACCGCTCGTTGTAACCGGCGTAACCACTTTTCCCCCCGGCATGTCAGTTGATGTTGTCCTTTATTATCAGCTGACAACAACAACGGAGATCAAACGCCAGGTCGTTAGTATCAGACCGGATCAGACCTTCAGGGTGGTATTCGATACCACCGGTCTGAAGACCGGGACGTACAAAGTTGAAGTACCGGTGAACGGTATGGGGGATTCCATTACCATGCGGCTCGTCCAGATTGTTGACCGATCCGAGGAGATCCGGATGGATTCCCCGTTACTCCAGCAGGTTAACGGGACACTGGTTGTGGCCGGTACCATCACGGGCGATGAAAATTCCGGTGTCCAGATTGAGGTTGTCGGCCCGGATAACTCGCTGGTATTCGGCCCCCAGTTTGTGAATACGAATTATCAGGGTGCATTTTCCACGGGAGTACCGATCAGTATTCCCGGGGAATATGAAGTGAGTTTTACCGATGCAAAGGGATTCATCGGGACCCGTATCATCACCGCGACGGGCCTGCAAATGCCGGTTGCAACTCTGTATGAGACAGCTCCTAAAACGGTGGTATCCGCACATGCGAAAGCTTCCCGGGATGCTCCTGCTTACTTTACCGTGAAAACAGGTACCGGACCAGTGATGCTGTATACCTCCTCTTCCATTGACTGGGTCATAGAATATGTTGATGAAAACGGTGTCCTGCACGTAGAGAATAACCAGGATGAACAGAACCCGGAAAAGGCAGCCATCGCGGGATCGGGAAATACGATTTACGTGAAGATCTACCCGTATAACTATTCGGAGCAGGGAGATGTATTCCTGTACGCGGAGAATGCCGACGCAATTTCCGTGAGCCCGACGGTGCCTGCCCCCTTTACTGCAGCGGGACCGCAGGCATCCGGGGGAATTCTGGCTGTTCCACTCATGCCGTTATCAGGACTGGCAGCGCTTGGAATTGCCCTGCTGCTGCGCCGTTAAATTTTCCGGGAATGAAAAACCGGATTACGGGATATCCAGAATTAAGAAGCCTTTTTTATATCGCAGATCCAACATATGGAGCACTGCCGGGGTAGTCTAGTCCGGGAAGGCGGTAGCCTTGAAAGCTACTGGTGCTTCGCACCTCAAGAGTTCAAATCTCTTCCCCGGCGTAGTGCCTGTTTTAATCAGCAAAAAAATTGATAACCCCGTTGGTTTTCAGAAACTCCAGATCCGTTCAACCAGGATCCCCATAAGCGGAAAATATCCCGGTAATTCTCTATCCGGAGAGAGACGAACTTCATATCCGTATCACTGTTTTTATGTGGTTGAACCACGCACAGTACAAGGTAGGATACATTACGAGGAATTCTCAATGTGCGTTGCAGTGCCGGCCGAAATCATTGAAATAAAAGAGGGAAATATCGGACTTGTTGATTATGGTGATCTCCGGCAGGAAGTCAGGCTCGATCTTGTTGACGTGAAAGTGGGGGAGTTCGTGCTGGTTCACGTTGGATTCGCTATCCAGCGGCTTTCCCGTGAAGAGGGGCTGGAAACCCGGGAAATTTTCAGGCAGGTCTACGAGGCTCTTGATAACTGATGCACGAGTATTCCATTGCCTATGACCTGTATGCTACCGCACGCACGGCAGCACAGGAACACAAGGCCACCAGGGTAAAAAAAGTAACAGTAGAAGTGGGAAAAATGGCGATGGTCAACCCTGAACAGGTCGTTTTCCTTTTCGATACCATCAAGGAGGAGGATCCTCTTTTCCTGCATACCGTCCTTGAGTGCCATGAGATCGACCCGCAGACAAAATGCCCCTGCGGGTACGCCGGCAATGAGGTGTATGTATGCCCGAAGTGCGGGGCGCTGCCTGAGCTGGTCAAAGGCCGGGAGATTGTTGTCACCAACGTGGAAATTGAGGTGGATGATTAAATGAAAGTGAATATGATGCACGGTGCCGGCGGCGAAGTCATGGGGGAACTCCTCCAGACACTCACGAAGTTCCGCCACAACAATGCCGGGGGTATCGGGCTGGAGGCTATGGATGACGGAGCGGTCATCCCGTTCAATGGGGAAAACCTGGTATTTACCACGGATTCCCATGTTGTCCGCCCCATCTTTTTTCCGGGAGGGGATATCGGGAGGATCTCTGTCTGTGGTACCATCAACGACCTTGCGATGATGGGGGGCAAACCGGTAGCACTCTCCTGCGGCATGATCATTGAGGAAGGGTTCGAGATCGACGACCTTGCACGGATCGTTGCCTCCATGGATGAAGCGCTGGGAGAAGCAGGCGCAAACCTTGTCACCGGAGACACGAAGGTGATGGAGCGGGGCGCACTGGACGGAATTGCCATCAACACCGCGGGAATCGGTGTTGCAAAGACTATCGTCCGTGACAATGGTCTCGTTTGCGGGGATGTAATAATCGTTTCCGGAACGCTTGGCGATCACGGGCTTGCCATCATGGCCCACCGCGAGGGATTCGATCTGGGGGAACAGATCAAATCGGACGTGTCGCCGCTCTGGGGCCTGGTCGAAAAAGTGCTGGATGCCGGTACGGTCCATGCAATGAAGGATCCCACGCGGGGCGGATTTGCCAGCGCAATCAACGAGATGGCAAGAAAAAGCGGGGTCTGTGTCCGGGTACAGGAAGAGAAGATCCCGATCCGTAAAAATGTCCGGAGTGCTGCCGGTATGCTCGGCATCGACCCGCTGGAAGTGGCGAATGAAGGAAAAGTCGTCATGGGAGTTCCGGCAACCTGTGTTGACGCGGTCCTTGAGGCACTGCACTCACATAAATACGGGAAAGATGCAGCAGTTGTCGGTACCGTGACCAAAGGGGCCCACGTGATCATGGAGACAGCGATCGGCGGCGAACGGTTCATCGAGCCCCCGATGGGTGACCCGGTCCCAAGGGTCTGTTAGCTGTTCTTTTTTAACCCGTATCCCGGTAACAGGGCCTGCTCTTACTCGCCTTTCTTTCTTTCACTGCTGCCGTAATCCTCAAGCAGGGTTGCATCATAGGGACAGACGCGCTCGCTGCCGGAAGTTTCCCACCCGCACAACGGGCAGCACCTGGTCTTCCTCCTGCCGGAAAGAAGAGGAACCAGCGGTACAAACAGGAAGAGAAAGAAGAATGGCAGCCCTGCTGACCAGAAGACTGCACTGATTGCAAGCGATATTGCCAGCAGGACCAGACTGAGTTTCCAGGAGTCCGTCAGAACACCGCCGGATCTGCAGCCATTTTAAAAATATTCTTCGCAACCGCCAGATCGCGGACTGCAAACGCCGGCAGGGCATCCGCGACCGGCCCGAGTTCGCATGTCAGGTCCGTTGCGCCAAGTTCCTGTGTAAAGAGCGGGGCACCGATACCCGCAACAATGATCTCCTTTGCACCGGAAGATTTTACGATCGTTTTCACCTGGCTGCATATCATGTCGCGCTGGACAGCCCAGAACTGTTCTGCGACCTGCTGTGCTCCCGATGTCCCGATCTCATCAAGGTCGGCACAGACCACGCGGGCGAGTCGTCGCAGGGATGCCGCACGGGTCTTCTCTTTCCGGTCCGGGGTGTCGCAGGTATAATTGTCGGGAGTGATCTGCCCGAGGACAAGATGGACATCGGCGCTTGCAGCAAAATACTCGGTGCTCACGGGAGTGGATACTCCAGACAGATTCACGGAGCGGAGGAGTGTTGCAACGCTGGTGCGGAGCATGCCGGTATAGATAAGGTACCCGGCCTGCAGCCTCTTCGTGTCGGTCATCCCCAGGAGACGGTTGAACTGGTTGAGCGGGATGATATCTGTGGTCGTGCTGCCAATATCAAGGAGGACGGCATCCGCGTGCCGGGACCTGAGATAATCGGCAGAGGCAAGCCAGTTGGCCGCGGCAAGTTCCAATACAGCACGGTCATGGAACTGCGCATCCGTACCGTAAAACCGGGCATCGGGAAATGCCTTCCTGACCGCATCAACAATAAAAGAGATCCCCTGCAGCTTGTTTTCAAAACAATCGGCAAGCTCCCCGCTCATCACAACTGCGGCAGGTTCATGATGGTCGCCTCGTGCATACTGCAAAAGCACTCTGGTGATGGGTGATTGTTCCCAGAGCGGGCAGTATTGGATATGGACACCAGTATCATCCACAACCTTGATGTTTGCCCCGCCGACATCAATCCCGATCATACGCGGGTTACCGTTCCGTTCGTATCAAAGCGAGCCCTGCCGCTGAAGTGGACCTCAGCCGGCCCTGCTCCCTTCGAAGCTGCAACAAGCAGATCTGCTATCTCCTCGTCCATGCAGGCTGCAATGCCGACAAGGCTTGTCGTTATCCGCGGGTTGACGTCCACAACGTAAACCTTGTCCGCCACTACCATATCCACGCCGCAGTATCCCTGGCAGCCGAGTACCTCAACCGCCTTTTTGGCCGTACTGATGATCTCCGCTTCCTGTGGGGGGTGGACCGGGGTCTCG
>Ga0182011_10002411_pt1 | contig 15783 bp, 15 predicted proteins | sample 711E1DmetaG_FD_120481 | JGI IMG/M metagenome (GOLD analysis project Ga0182011, IMG submission 120481) | Permafrost microbial communities from Stordalen Mire, Sweden - 711E1D metaG | ecosystem: Environmental > Terrestrial > Soil > Wetlands > Permafrost | place: Sweden: Stordalen | collected... | reverse complement strand
TCCATCATGGACGCGCGCAGCGCGGCCGTTGATGGACGTCCCCCGAGGAGCACTCCTGGCCGACCGCCAGCGCCGAGCGGCCGCCAGAGTCAATGGCCGCCGTCAATTAGGGACACCCCCTAGCCCGAAGCTAGCTTTTTCACCACAGTCTCGCCCCCGGGCCAGCGGCCCGGGGGCGAGACTGTGGTGAAGAAGCTAACCCACACGGTTTGCATCTGGAGCCTGTGCCACGTAGAACAGCCGCCACGGGGGAGCCACCAGGCTGAGAGGCGTCGTTTGTGACGCGACCCCTTGAACCTGATCCGGGTAATGCCGGCGTAGGAAGGAGACACCTTGAGCAGCAACGCGAGCGAGCGTGGGCTTCCACCCCTTGCAGAAGATCTGCCGTCGTCACGCAAGGTTTACGTGGAGGCAGACGGCCTGCGTGTGCCCATGCGCGAGATTGCGCTGTCGGGCGGGCTGTCCCCGGTACGCGTCTACGACACCACCGGGCCGCAAGGCCACGATCCGCACCAAGGTTTGCCCAAATTGCGTGCGCCGTGGACCGCCCGCCGGGTTAGCCGCGGGGATCAGAACTTCTCTCAGATGTGCTGCGCCCGCGGCGGTGAGATCACCGAAGAAATGCGCTTCGTGGCCCTGCGCGAGAACCTCGCGCCCACCTTCGTACGCGACGAGGTCGCCGCCGGCCGCGCCATCATCCCGGCCAACATCCGCCACCCCGAGCTGGAGCCGATGGCCATCGGCCGCAACTTCCTGGTGAAGATCAACGCCAACATCGGCAACTCGGCCTTGTCTTCGTCAGTCGAGGAAGAAGTGGACAAGCTGCAGTGGGCGACCCGCTGGGGTGCCGACGCGGTGATGGATCTGTCCACCGGTCCCAACATCCACGAGACGCGCGAGCGGATCATCCGCAACGCGGCCGTGCCCATCGGCACCGTGCCCATCTACCAGTGCCTGGAGAAAGTCGGGGGCAAGATCGAGGACCTGTCCATCGACGTGTTCCTCGACACCATCGTCGAGCAGGCCGAGCAGGGGGTGGACTACTTCACCATCCACGCCGGGCTGCTGCTACGGCACGTGCCGCTCACCGCGCGGCGGGTGGCTGGAATCGTGTCCCGCGGCGGCTCGATTATGGCCAAGTGGTGCCTCTGCCATCACCAAGAAAACTTCCTCTACACGCATTTCGAGCGGATCTGCGAAGTGGCCAAGAAGCACGACATCGCTTTCTCGCTGGGGGATGGGCTGCGGCCCGGCTGTCTGGCCGACGCCAACGACCAGGCGCAGTTCTCCGAGCTGGAAACCCTGGGCGAGCTGACCAAGATCGCGTGGCAGCACGACGTACAAGTGATGATCGAGGGACCGGGTCATGTGCCGGTCCACCGAATCAAGGAGAACATGGAGCGGCAAATGGCCGCCTGTCACGGGGCGCCCTTTTACACCTTGGGCCCGGTGGTGACCGACATCGCCCCGGGCTACGACCACATCACCTCGGCCATCGGCGCGACCATGATCGGCTGGTATGGCACCGCCATGCTGTGCTACGTGACGCCCAAGGAACACCTGGGGCTGCCCAACCGCGACGACGTGAAGGCCGGAGTGATCGCGTACAAGATCGCGGCCCACGCCGCTGACCTGGCCAAGGGCCACCCGGGCGCGCGCGAGCGCGACGACGCCATGGCCAGGGCGCGCTTCGATTTTCGCTGGCCCGACCAGTTCGCCTTGGCGCTCGACCCGCCCACCGCACGCGCTTTCCACGACGAGACGTTGCCGGACGAAAGCGCCAAGGAGTCGCATTTCTGTTCTATGTGCGGCCCGGCCTTTTGTGCCATGCGGATCACCCAGGATGTGCGCGACTGGGCCAGCCGCCATGGCGTTCCAGTCGAGCAGGCGACAGAACAAGGTCTGCGCGATCGCGCGGCCGAGTTCCGCCGGCAAGGTGGCGAGATCTACTTGCCCACTCGGGCCGAGGGGAGTGGCTCGGGAGCGGGAGTGAAGCCGCGCTAGCTATGCCACCTGGAACGCGCTCGGGCAGTTCGGAACCAGGGGACAGTGTTCGCAGTCCGGCCTGCGGGCGAAGCAGCAGCGGCGGCCGTGCCAGATCACGTGATGGGAGAACTGGATCCACCATTCGCGCGGGATGATCGTCATCAGATCCTGCTCGATCTTCTCAGGGGTGGACGAGCGCGTGAGTGCCAGGCGCTGGGCCAAGCGCTGGACATGCGTGTCCACCACGATTCCCTCGGCCAAGCCGAAGGCCGTGCCTAGCACCACGTTGGCAGTCTTGCGGGCCACCCCCGGCAGCGCGCACAGTTCGGCCATCGTTCGTGGCACCTGGCCGCCGTGACGTTCCACGATGGCGTGCGATGCCCCGATAAGATTCTTTGCTTTGTTGCGGAAGAAGCCGGTGGAGTGGATGAGTTCCTCCAGGACCGGCGGGGGCGCCATGGCCATGGCTGCGGGCGTTGGGAACTGCGCGAAGAGCAGCGGGGTGACCTGGTTCACCCGCTCGTCGGTGCATTGGGCCGAGAGGATAGTCGCGCACAGGAGCTGGAAAGGGTTGTCCCGATGCAGCTCGCAGTCAGCCTCGGGATACAGGCGATCGAGGCCGCGCAAAATGGCCGCCACCCGCTTGCGCTCGGGCGGCCACACGCTGCGCGCGGCGCTGGGAGTTGTGCTGCTGCCAGGATTGGACCGAGCCATGAAGGATTTCTAGCCTACTTTGCCCCAGCCAAGGCGAGGAACTGCGCCGATGTCAGGACACGCACGCCGCGGCAGGCCGGCTTGGGAAAGCGCCGCAGGTTGCCCGTGACCAGTGGAACCTCGGCCTCGTGGGCGCATTCGGCAAATGGGAGGTTGTCCGGGTCGGGCAGCAGAATTCTGTACCCCGCCCCGACTTCGGCCCAGGTGGCCCGCGCCCGAATGGCATCAAGGACGATGTTCACTTCGCTCGTCGGCAGGCAGAAGGCCGGACGTGCCAGCACCTCCGCGTACTCGGCGAAAATGCGGTCATCTAGCACGGCAACCACGGAGCCGGCCCGCAGCCATTCGACGATGCGGCCCGGCGGACCAGCGGGCGAAAGGAAACCCGCCACCAGCACGTTGGTGTCGAACACCGCCCGGTTCATCAGCGTGCCTTGCGAGCCTTGCGCACAGAGGCGATCTCTCGCTCGATGTCTCGCATGTTCATGCCACTGGTGGCGGCGCGGCGCGCGGCGTCCCGCGCCGCGCTTAGGGCGAGGCGGCTACGCGAGTCCCGGATGGCTTGGATGACCCCTTCCGGATCTTCGGCCGGTCCGATGTCGACCAGCACGGCCACCGGCCTGCCGTCGCTGGTGAGCAACAGCTCCTTCTCCGCCCGCAGACGCTGCTTGAGCAGACGCGGCTGTTTGAGGTCCTTGATTGCGATCAGGTGCATCTTGATGTCCTTTTAAGGACAGTTTACTCTCCCCAAGTGTCTTCGTCATGCGTGTCTTGTGATCGGTCATGGCGCCTGGGGCGACCGCAGGTCGCCCCTACCCAAAAGTGCCGGTTGGCGTCTATGGCCCCACCCAGGCCGCTCGTGCGCCCGCGGCTTGCGCAGGCCAGGCGGACAGGCTCTAATCCGCTCCCATGGATGAGACGCCCGAGGAACTCGAGCAGATCCGCCGCGAGGCTGCCGAGATCGATCCCTATCGGTACCGCCGGCACAGGCGATGGCTGATCACCGTTCTGATCTTCGCGGCCGGGGCGGGAGTGTCCTGGCTGGCCATCACGATGGCTTCTGCCGGACGCAATCCCTGCGAACGCGTGCGCGACCACTATTGCCACCACGCCAAAGACCAGGCCAAGTGCGCCAGCTATGAGAGTATCTTCCGCGAATCCGAGCAGGACCAAAGCCCCGCCATGCGCAGCATGATCCGGGACCAGTGCCTGACTAAGATCAACCGCCTCAGGGAGGAGGACGGCATCACCGTCCACTGAATCTAGCTGTCACACCGAGAACGAACTGCCACAGCCGCAAGTAGACTTCACATTCGGGTTGCTGAACTTGAAGCCCGAGCCCTGCAGGCTCTCCACGTAGTCAATCTCGGTTCCCATCAGGTACATCAGGCTCATCTGGTCGCACAGCATCTTCACGCCATTCGATTCGAATGCCTGGTCGATGTCTTGCGGCTGGTCAAAGTAGAGGTCGTAGGCGAACCCCGAACAGCCCCCGCCCAGCACCTTGAGCCGCAGCGCATAGCCATCCTGGATCTTTTCTTCGACCCGGATCTGCTTGACCTTCTCTGCGGCTTGCGCGGTCAGGGTGACCGGGGTTGCAGGCGTTTCACCCAATGTTTCGGCGGTCTTGTCGGCGGCAACAGGCATATGAGGACTCCTCTGAGGGCTAGTCTAGCCCGCTCCTATGATGCCGGCCACCCCCTCTGGGTTGCTAGTTTCCAGGTCAAAAAGGCTTCGTGGATTCGCCCTGCCAGCCAGGCGAACGGAGGCCGGTGACGTTCCACACGCGCAAAGGTTCGGCTTTGCCCTTCACCCGCACCGGCGGCAGCGCGGTTGCGGCTATAGCGCCCCCGACCTTGCCAAAGGTCGCCTCAGAGATCAGCACTTCTCCGGGCTTGGCCACGCTGCACAGGCGCGAGGCGGTGTTTACGGCGTCGCCGATGGCCGTGTACTGGAGCGCGCGCGAGCTGCCGAGAGCGCCGGTCACCACCGTGCCGGTGTTGATGCCGATGCCGATGCGAATCTGCTCCTGACCTTCTGAGGCACGGGTGCGGTTGAACTCGGACAACACTTGCAGCATGTCGAGCGCACACTCGACCGCTTTCCTCTCTGCGCTGGGTATGGCCACCGGCGCTCCGAACAGGGCGATGATCTCGTCGCCCACGAACTTGTCCAGGGTTCCTTCGTGCTTGAAGATGACATCCACCATCAACTCGAAATACTCGTTGAGCATGCGCACGATTTCCGGCGGCTCGCGCTTCTCGCTCATCGCAGTGAAGCCGCGGATGTCCGAGAACAACAGCGTCACTTCGGACAGGGCGCCGCCTTTCTCGAGCTGCAACTTGCCGGACACCACTTGTTCGACCAGGTTGGGCGAAAGCAGGCGCTGGAACTGGGCGCGGGTCTTCGCCTCGTGCTCGATCTTGCGCGCCAGCATGGAGTTGTGAATGGCGGCGGCGGCTTGGTTGCCGACGCCGGCGAAGATCTGCAGATCCTTCTCGCCGAAAGCGTTGGTCGCCACCATGGAATCCAGGTGCATGATGCCGAGAAGCTCGTCGTGGTGGATGAGCGGCACGGTCATGGTGGAGCGGATGCCCTGCATGATGATGGAACGCGCGCCCTGAAAGCGGCTGTCCATGCTGGCGTCCGAGGACAGCACCGCAGCCTTCTGCGTGACCACCTCGCTCAGGATGGAACGGGAGAGCACGATCTGCTCGGTGCGCCCGTCCCGCGTCTTGGCCACGCGGGGCTGGGGAACCCCGTCTTCCATCAGAAGGATGACCCCGCGATCAGCCGGGATCAGATCGAACGCCTTCATGATGATCTTTTCGAGCAAGAGGTCGATGTCGACCTCAAGCCCGATGGACCGGCCCAATTCGTAGGCCAGGCGCAACTTCTCGTAGTCGCGGCGCAAGGTTTCTGGATCGGTGATCTGGCGCTCGGGCAAAAACTCGGCGGCGCTCGCGGCCTGGACCTTCTGGTGAATCAGGGCATCGGCAAGCGCAGCCTGCCGAATGCTGACCCGCTGCGCTGCCTGGGAGGCCTGGCTGGACTGTTCCTGGAAGATGAGCTGCGTCCCGCCCAGCACGATTTCGTCGCCTTCGGCGAGTATGCGTTCATCGAGACGCTCATTCTTGAAGAACGATCCGTTCAGACTGCCGAGGTCGCGGTAGAGGAAGTGCCCGTCAGGCTGGCGGATGATCTGTGCATGTTCCTTGGAAACGATGCGGTCGAGGATTTGGATGATGTTGTGGGGATGGCGACCAATGGTGGTCATCGCGCCCAGCTCGTATTCGCGTCTCGCGTTGCTTGCTTGAACGATCAACTTTGCCATGCGCTGCCTTGGAAGCGGCCAATTGTATCACGTCACCATTCGATGCGGGCAGAGTCGGTCACCGCCCGCGGCGAGAGGTGGAAGTCGTAGGTCTTGTTGATGACCGGAAAGAAGGCCGTGGCGACGAAGTGCGCTTCGATCGATACCTCTTTCTTGCTCCGGGAGAAGACGACCTCAAGGTGCGGATCCCGCACGCCCTCTGTGCGCAAGTTCTGAGGCACCGATTTCTTGAGGTCCATGATCATGGCCGAAGCAGTGGATTCCGGGCGCAGGTTGGCGCGATAGAGGATGGGGAGCGCGTCCAGCAGCACGCCCTTGGCACGCGAAGAGAGCGAGTAGACCGGCCAAGTATAAACAATCACGTACACCGCAAGGCCGAGCAGCAGCAGAAGGGCAAGGGAAACCGCATTGATTGAATGGGGCTTCTTGTACCTTATCGCCATGGCACAGGCCTCGTTATGCCGTCGAAGCAGGCTGTCTTAGGTTGCGGGCGAGCTGGTTGCGCATGCAGATGGCGCCAATTATGACCTGGATCACAAGGGCTACCGCCTGGCTGCCGAGGCTGGCCGCCACGATGGCGGCCTTGGCCGCGGCGGGTGTGGCGCCGGGCACGTATCCGGAGAGGAAGTAGATCAGCGCGGCCTGCGTGGTCCCCAGTCCCATGACGGCGATGGGCAACACGCTGATGAAGTAGACAGCCGGGAGGTACAGGATCGCTTGTGAGATCGGCACCTGGACGCCAAAGGCGCGCAGCGAGGTGTAGCTGAATACCATCAGCACGCTGAGGTGGGGAACCCGCACCAGCAGAGCCCGAAGATGTCCGGACACGCCCGCGGCGAACAGAACATCGAAGATGGGGCGCGAAGTCAACCAGCTCGGCCTGAGCACAAGCAGGACAAGGTACGCGGCCAGTGCGATGTACGCGCCCAACACGATTCTGCGCAGGGCAGGGGGCAGGTCCGGGGCTATCAGCAGGCCGATGGATGCGAAGACCAGCAGCAAGAGAATGTTGGTTCCCATCACCAGCAGCACGGCCGCTGTCCCGCGCAGCAGGGGGACCCCACGTGACCGGTTCACGAAGTAGACGATGGCCCCTTGGCCTACCGTGTAGTTGACCAGAGCGAGGAGATAGGTGGCCCCGCGAACTACCATGACCTCGCGAAACGAGAGCCGGGCCACGAACCAACCGAAGGTCTTCCAGATGGCGAAACAATCGCCTAGATAGATGGCCAGGATGAGCGGTACGAGCGCAGGCACGGTCCAAGCCGCGGCCGACCCGAACGCCGCCATGATCTGCGGGAACGAGATGCTGCGGAACACGTAGCAGAGGAGACCGAGGGTGACGACCCACGCCAAGATTCGGCTGAACTTCTTTCGCATGTGCCGCCACTATCGCACGAATCGCCGACGGTCGCGCAAGCGCGCGCGTCCTGTCTTGTGTATTTGACGCCGGGAAGCGAAACTCAGGCCGAAGTACTCATGACCGCCTCGGGATCTTCTCCGGTTCCACCAGCCAGTGACAGTCCGGACAGCAGTCGTCTGGCGACGACGCTGGTCGAGTCGCTGCCGGTAGCGTTCTATTTGCTGGTCGAGCCCATGGTGTCGGGCAAGCAAGTGCTCGATGTCGCAACCAGCGTGGGTGGGCCGGGGCCGGAGTGTCTTAGACGCGCTGGGGCAGCGGAGGTGATCTCTTGCGCGCCGACCGGGCCGTCATTTTCTGTGCCCGACGCGGGGGTGGACATCGTGCTCTGCGGTCTGCCCGTGATTCGGTCGGATGCGGATCGCGGTCTCTGGATGGCCGAGATCCGCCGCGTGCTGCGCCCAGAAGGGTTTTGCGTGTTGCGCTTGGCTGCCGCCGCTTTGCGGGACCATGCGCAGGCAGGCGCGGGCATGCGCACGGCCTGCATGGACCTGTTGCTCGCGTATTTCGCGACCGTGGACATTGTCGAGGAGACGCAGTTCGGTGGCGTGGCCTTCCAGGTGCCAGGCACGGACGAACTGGCGGTCAACGAATCCTTGACCAGGCTGTCGGGCGCGTCTGGACACCTTGTTGCCTTGTGCGCTGATTGCGCGGAGCGCCCGTGGAACCTGACCGAGAGTCTCCTGGTCCCGACCTACGCTGGCGCCCCAACCGAGGCAGGCGCAGCCGGCGCGCCAATGGGGGAGTTGGCTGCCTGGCAAGGCGAGGTAGCGCGGCTGGAAGCGCGCTGTGCGGAGTTGAGTCGCGAGCGTGAGGACGCGCGCGAAAGCGCCATGACCCTGCAGGATCGAGCCGATCGGCTGGAGCGCACCGTCGCAGTCTTGCGCAGGGACGTCGAACGCTACCTGCGCCAGATCAGCGACGACGCGGCCGCACGCGAGCTGCTCGCCCTGGAGCGCGACAACTTGCGACGGGATTTGGCTACGGCGGCCCAGCAAGCCGCGGACGCCTCCCGCGAGGTCGAAAGGCGACAGGTCGCCCTGCGCACACTAGAGAAGGAGGTTGTGCGTTTGCGTGCGGCGCGCGGGGGAGCGGGACGCCCGACCGGGAAGACCTGACGACCCACGGCGGGACGACAGCGGCGAGAGCGACGGTGTGAGGACACCTTGACCGGGGCCGTCCCGTCCACTAAGTTTCTTGCTCCTCGCGGTCGTGGCGGAACTGGTAGACGCGCCAGATTCAGGTTCTGGTGGTAGTAATACTGTGGGAGTTCAAATCTCCCCGACCGCACCAGTAACCCCCGGATATTACGGGGTTTTTTATTGTCCGCAGCGAGATGCGCAGCGTTGATTTCGGCCAGATCGGCCGCAGGTATCAAATTGGTACCAATTTCAGGTACCAGTCATGTCACCAGAACAGATCATCTGGTGTCAGTTCGGGGCCAGCGCGGCTGTGGCCCGCTGGTGGTCGTTCTGCTCGGCCAGATTCGCGTCGACGTAGTGTTTGAAGGTCGTGCTCGCCGACTCGTGGCCAAGGGCCTGCGACACCGCCAGCGGCGTGGATGCCGCCACCAACGCCAAGTCGCTGTGGGTGCCGCGCAGTCCATGCGTCGGCACCTTTAGTACCCCAGCCGCTTCGCAGATTTGACCAACGTGGCGATGGAGCCACGTACGCTCGTGCCCAACCAACAGGTCATTGGGCTGCTTGTTGGCCGCCAGGGCTTGCAGGTGGGGCTTGAACCAGTCCGGTACCTGCAGGCTGCGGATGCCTGCTCGGCTCTTGGCTCTGGTCACGCGCAGGATCGCGCCCTGGTCATCCAGGTCGCGCACCTGGCGCTCGGTCACCTCGGATGCCCTGAGCCCGAAGACCAAGGGCATCGCCGCTGCCACCGCCGCCACCCGCTGCTTCTCACGACCACTACTGGCAAGTTCGAGACACTTGGCCAGGAACTTCCTCGCCTCATCACGTGAGAGCTTGGCCTTGCCATAGTGTCTGCGGCCTTCGCCCTTCACGCCTTCCAGCGGGTGGACCGGAGTCCCCCTGGCTTTGGCGAACTGGAAGAAGGTCTTGGCCTCGGCCAACGTGTTCATGCGCGAGTCGACCGCGCCGGTGAGGCCGAGGTAGAGCTCCTTGGCCTTGGCCGGCGCGATGGTAGCGATGGGTTGGTCAATGGCTCGTCCGAACAGCCGGGTCAGGCGGGGGCACTGGCACGTGAGCGTGGTGCTGTCCGGCGCCAGGCACGACATCACCCCGTTGCAGAGCCCCATGCAAGCGCAGGTCGGGTTCGCGACGCACTGGGGAGGCGTGGAGACGCAATGGTAGGAGGGGGGCCGGGTCTGGAATGTCACACAAGACAACCCTCCAGCCTTGCACACGTCGCAAGAACCGACGTCCGAGCAATCCTCTACCGGCACACATCCCCCGGAGTAGCAAGTCCCGACGATCAGGTTGGCCTGACCGGCGGGACACACGGGAATGGGGATGGTGCAAGTGACCCCAGCCGGGTTGCAGGTGCGGCTGAACGTGCAGCGACCGGCGATACACGCGACGTCGCTAGCTCCTACGCTACGAACCTCGCAATTGCTCGCAAAGCATTCCCCAGCACTGCAGAAAGGTGCGGCACTGCCTATTGGCATGGACAAGCAGTTGCAGCAGTCGGCGATGAGCTGGCACTCCTTGGACGTCGTGCACTCCGGGTATCCGCCGGACGACCCTCCGGCTCCGCCGGTGCTCATGCCTCCCGCGCTCGTGCCACCCGTGGCCGGACTGCCGCCTGTTCCGGTGCTGCCGCCTGCTCCCGCATCTGCTGTTGCGCATGGGCCGTCGGATTCCTTGTACACCCTGGCGCGTTGGCGAAAGCAGTCGCTACTATATGTCTGCCCATCGCAGCCGCACACTGGTGGACCTGGGGCGCAAGAAACACCCCCGAGAAGCACGCAGTTTCCGTACACGTCGGCAGCGCCAGCGCTGCAGAGCCCTGCCGGAATGTCGCAAAAATCCCCATTCGCGCCGCAGCTCATGCCCCCGCAGGTGTTGCCTGTACCGCCAGCGTCGGGTGGGCCGCCTCCGGCACCCGTGGTCGCGCCAGCTCCCGTGTTCCCGCCAGCAACTCCACCACCGGTGCCACCGACAGCAGGAGTGCCTCCTGCACCTCCGCCGGAGCCACCGATGGGAACATCCGGCTGAGCGCCAGGGGCGTCTGGCACCCCGGCATCACCTCCGCCCGCACTGCCTCCTAACCCGCTCCCGCTGCCACCACTGCCGCCCAATCCTCCAGTGGTTCCAGTGCCGATGGTGCTGCCTGCCTGGCCTCCTCTTCCCGCTCCACCATCTGCGCTCCTCTTCAGACCGGAACTGCTACACGCCAAGCTGATCAGGCCAGCCACGAACAGGGCTGCAACGCATGTAGAAGCCTTGAACATGGAATCCTCCGCTTGATCTACGACACAGCAATATGCGTGCCCAGTCTCGCGCCGCTGATGTTGGACTGATTCCCTCGCAACTACCCGAAGAAGAGCACACGTGGCAGGCGAAAACACGGCCATGGAGTCCGTCAACTATCAGAATTCTGAGGATACCCGCCCATGATCTGGCGTAGTTCCCGGTCAGGGGACAGACTCGCCCTTGGCCTCGAACTTGCTGATAACCTGCTCACTTGATCTTGAGGCAGCCATGACTCGTTCGATTCCAGGCACTGCCGCTCGTAGCATCCTTTGCGTTCTTTTCTTCGCCGCACTCGCTGGGTGTGGTGGTTCGGGCAGCGCGCGAACAGATGGCTCTGTCTTGACAGGTGGCAGCGCCATTGGAAGCGGAGGAGTAGTGAGCAGTGGCGGAGTCATTGGAGACCTCGGTCAAGCTGGTTCCCCGAGCAGTCCTGGTGGCAGAACCGGTGCCGGCGGAGACGGAGGCACAGGGGGTATCGTAAGCACTGGCGGCACCGTGACCACGGTTCCCGGAAGCGGTGGCTGCTGCTATGCCATCTACTGCCCCAGCGGTGACACGATGGTGACAACCTGCCCGACAGGCGCCTTCTGCTATGAGTATACCGCCTGCGGTTGCAACCAAGTTCTGTGCATGGCTGCTACGGGAAGTGGTGGCACGGGCGGGTCCTCGTCGAACGGCGCGCCCGACGGAGGCTCGTTGGATTCTGCGCCCCACGACGTGGCGATGGACGCATGCGCCGCACAGGTCGGAGACACCGGCGGGACTGAAGGGCGGGATGCACCTGCCGCAGAGGCCGCGCAAGCCATCGGCATTCCGATGTACGTGGACCCTTCGGCATCGCCCTCAACTTGGGCGCAGGTAGCAAGCGCCGCACCGACTGTGGCGCTGCTTGTCGCCAACTCCGACAGCGGCCCAGGCGTCTCGGTTCAAGACTCGTACACGCAGGCAATCACTGCCGCGCATGCCGTTGGACAGATAGTCGTCGGCTACGTCCACACCGCTTATGGGTCGCGCAACATTGCGCAGGTGGAGGCCGATGTGGATGCCTGGTACTCCTTCTATCCGATGATCGACGGTATATTTTCGGATGAGACGTCGACGGATGTCGGGACCATCGCGCTCTACTACCAACCGCTGTTTCAGTATGTGAAGGGCAAGACCGGCGGTCAGCGCCTCGTCGTGATTAACCCCGGAACCATGATTGATGAACCATTTATGGCCGTGGCGGATATCGTCGTCACATTCGAAGATACGTATGCGCACTACACCGACGGAAGCTATCCCGCGAACCCGACGTGGATGGCTGGATACTCTCGCCGGCGTTTTTGGCACCTCGTGCTCGCCGCGACGACCGCCGCCGACATGCAAAACGCCATCTCCATCACGCGCCAACGTAATGTCGGGTATGTGTACGTCACCAACCAGCCGCCCACAACAGCGTACTCACAGATAGTCAACGGCGTGTACTGGCAGACCGAAATTGCTGTCACATCGGCACCATAGCCTGACAGCTTGGAGTTCATTGCACCGCCGGTGCGTCGGGTGCCTACGGGCCCGTGGTCGTCGAATGGACAATCGAGTCGGTTACTTCGATCTCCCCGTTCGCTGCCGCAGAGCTAGCGGGATGGCCTGAAGTGTGTTCTGCTTTCGTGAGGCTGACCGTGGTGTCTATTATCACCACGGTTGCAACCGGGTGTAGCAGCGGTAGCGGAGGCACGACCAGGACCGCAGGAGGCGCGACCATTGTCGCGAGTACAACCGGCACCACTGGTGGCGCGATCAACTCCGCCGGAAGTGTGACCAGCCCCACCGGAGGCACCACCGGCGCCGTCGGAGATGCGGGTGGAGGAGGCATGACCAGCGCCACTGGAGGCATCACCAGCTATGCAGGCACAGTTGCCACCACGGGAGGAACCATAGGCTCCACCGGAGGTGCAGGTGACGGCTCACTAGCGACAATCGATGGCACCTTCATATTGGTAAGCGTCGGCGCTGACGGCAACGACGTCTGCGGAATAAGGACCGACGGCACCATTGCTTGCTGGGGCGACAACATCTTTGGCGAGTCAATACCTCCGGCCGGCACATTCGCTTCGGTCAGCGTGGGCATAAACGACGCCTGCGGTGTCAGAACAAATGGCACCATTGCCTGCTGGGGCAACGACAACTTCGGACAAGCCACACCGCCCATAGGCACATTCGCTTCCGTCAGGCATCGCCGGCAACTACACTTGCGGAATTGAGGCGGCAGGAACTCTCCTTTGCTGGGGTGACAACTTCGGTCAGTTGACGCCGCCCACAGGCACGTTCACATCAGTCAGTGCAGGGTTTGCAGGCGCGTGCGGAGTGAGGACCGATGAAACTATTGTCTGCTGGGGGATCGGTTTCAGCGAACAATCCATACCGCCGCCAACGGGAACCTTCACCTCCGTCAGCGTCGCCGATGGTCGGGCCTGTGGGGTAAGAACAGACCAGAGCATCGAATGCTGGGGGCCAGGTTCGTCTTATCCACCGCCTGCAAGTACCTACCTTTCCGTCAGTGCTGGCAGCGAGTCCTTTCCGTGCGGAGTCAAGACCGATGGCACCATCGCATGCGGAGGTGACACGAACGACTTTCCACCGCCCGCAGGCGCTTTCACTTCCGTTAGTTTGGGTGGTATGGTTGGGTGCGGGGTGAGGACCGACGGAGCGGTCAAATGCTGGACTCTCGAGCCGCCGCCGATTGGCTTCATTTGATCTTCCTGACTACCTCCGTCGTCGTTCGCACTCCACCCATGGCTGCCCAGTCTGGGCCAGGAGACGTGGACGTCTCCATCATTAGATCGCGTAGAATACGCCCATGCAATCAATCGGAGTTCTCGGGCTGGGCATCATTGGCGAGATCTGGGCCGACCGCTATCAGACCGCGGGCCGGCTGGCTGGCACCTGGAATCGCACACCTAAGCCACACTGCCCACGCTGGAAAAACACCGCGCTCGAAGTCGTGGCTGCGTCCGACGTCACCCATATCGTCGTCGCCGATCCCCCCGCGGTGTCCGCCGTGCTCGACACCATTCTGCCTGCGCTGGGAAAGGGCAAAGCCGTTGTCCAATCCAGCACTATCGATCCGAAGAGCGCGACGGTTTTCGAGACGCGGGTTCACGCCAGCGGGGCCGCCTATGTGGAGTCGCCCTTCACGGGTAGCAAACCAGCCGCCGAGTCTGGCACTTTGGTGTTCTTCATGGGCGGCGAAACGGCGGCGCTAGATGCCGTAGAGTCTCTCCTGGCCCATGTATCCGAGACACGCTTCCGCCTCCCCACCGTCGGTCAAGCGGCGGCTCTCAAGCTGGCCATGAACCTCAACATCGCCGGGCAGATGCAGGCCCTGGCGGAAAGTCTGACCTTGGCCCGCCAGGCCGGCATCGGCGACGATTTCTACTTTCAAGTGTTGGCCAAGAACGTCTCCTGCTCGGGGCTGTCGCGCCTCAAGGAGACCAAGCTCAAGACGAGCGATTTTGCCCCGCAGTTTTCCGTGAAGCACATGCACAAGGACATGCGCCTCGCAGTCAACACGGGCCACGGAGAGCTTCCCTTGCTCAAGACCCTGTGCGGTTGTCTGGCCCGCGCCGAAGACGAGGGCATGGGAGATGACGACTTCTCGGCCCTCATTCGTCTGCTTGCCGCCAAGTGATTCGGCGGGGAATGACTGCAGCTACTTCACTTGCTGCTGCGATCTAGAGCCCACTTTCCGGAGCCCTGGGTGGCGACGAAAAGAAAGACGAAGCAATACAGGGCAGCAAGCTCGCCGTGATTGATGGCCGGGAAGAATCCACGGCCGAAGTGACCTTTCCAGTGAAACTGCATGTAGGCCACCGCCATTTCGCCGCTGCAGAGAAAGGCGGCTAGGCGTGTCCGATAGCCCAGCAGAATGGCCGCGCCGCCGAGCAGCTCCAGGAGCCCGCCGATCCACAGTTGCGAGCCGATGGCGGGCGAGTGCATCTCGCTGAACAGGCCCAGCACCTTCTGCATGCCGTGGAAGCTGAACATGAAGCCGCTGACGATGCGCAGTAGCGCGTAGGCTTCGGCCTTGAACCTTTCGAGAAAGCTCAGCATGAGGACCTCCTGACCGTTTGGGCTGGTAGCTTATGCCACGCTCACGGTTTGGTCCGCCCGAGAAACTCTCCCAGAGATGACCCACGACGGCAGCGCAGATGTCATGGCCAAGCTGGCCTAAAGCGGAGCAGCCAACACCCGCATCCACAGCGGACACCCCTCAACGCTTCGGTGCGCTATTTGCGCCCATGGCGACAGAAACAACCCAGAACCCTCAGAATTCTGAGCCTGCACCGCATCTGCATCCACGTCGTTGCGAGAGAATCGACTCTACAATGGCGGTGCTAGACTAGGCATGGAGCTTGCTGTTGTTGAGCACACGGAGGACCCGATGTTCAAGATGTCAACGGGCGTTGCAGCCCTGCTCGTAGGTGGCCTACTGGGCTTAGCCTGCACCAACCAGGCCAGCCTGAATCCAGGTGAGGAACCGGGAGGTGCTGGGGCTGCGGCCAAGGGAGGCCAGATGGGTGGCGTGGCCGGTGGTTCGGGTGGCACCATCGGTGCCGGTGGAATCGTGGTGGGCGGTGCGGCTGGAGTTGTTGGTGCCGGCGGAGTCGGGGCTGGCGGAACCGGCGGCGCGACGAGAACTGTCGGCTCGACAGGCACGGGCGGCACGACAGCAACCGGTAGCACGACAGCAACCGGCGGCACGACAGGCACGGGCGGGTGTACATCGGTCGCGTGCCCCACTATGGCTTGCCTGTACGGGTACCTGCCGAGTTCCGATCCGTGCGGCTGTTCCGGCTGCGCTCCTCCTCCTGATGCAGGCGTGGCGAAAGACGCTGGCAACCCG
>Ga0182011_10002410_pt1 | contig 15790 bp, 14 predicted proteins | sample 711E1DmetaG_FD_120481 | JGI IMG/M metagenome (GOLD analysis project Ga0182011, IMG submission 120481) | Permafrost microbial communities from Stordalen Mire, Sweden - 711E1D metaG | ecosystem: Environmental > Terrestrial > Soil > Wetlands > Permafrost | place: Sweden: Stordalen | collected... | reverse complement strand
TTCTTCGGCTGGTACCCTGCTCGGAAAGCTGCAAATCTTAATCCGATCGATGCTTTGCGTTATGAATGACCTTTTTTGTTAATTTTATGGGCAAAATCGGAACCATGCGAAAGATCATCTTTTTTTGCTTAGCAACATTTACTGCCTTGTCATTGCTCACTTCCTGCAAAGACGATACATCCGGCGGAACAGATGTCAATATTTATAAGGTACCTGCTGATATCGCGGTACGGTATCTCGCCCTGGCATTCAGCAATGCCACGACGGGGATCAATTTCCACATGGAAAACCTGGCAAAATCTGCTGCCGCCGGCAGCGGGAATTTTGATACCACCTTTGTGCTCAAGAAATCGGATACCAGCGCAGTCGTGAAATACCAGTATATCGTGGATTACCAGTATACCAATCTTACCAGCCAACCCCACAGTGCCGATCTGGAATATTCAGCCAATGGCAATTTTTCAGCCTCAAATCTCCTTTCGATCGACAGGCCGGACGGTTCCTGGATCATTTCAGGGCTGGATCAGTCACGCATGACCCTGACCGGGACCGGATCAATAACCGGCGAGGAATCAGCCATTACGGAAAAAGTTACGTTCTCAAGCATGGTTAACTATACCTTTCACAATGTAATGATGAACAAGGTAACCTTCAAGGCCGACACCGGCTCTGCTACGGTAAACATTCATGGTTCCGGGCCCGGCTATGTGGATTTTGCCTATTCCGGTACACTTTCTTTTAACGGTAACAGGAAAGCAACCCTTGTTCTTAGCGGGACAACCTACGACCTCAACCTTGACACGGGGAACTATTCAAAGAAATAGCGTTTTGACAATCCGGTTTTTTTCCTAATTTTGCAGCCCTTATTTCCGGCCCCGTAGTTCAATGGATAGAACGGAAGTTTCCTAAACTTTAAATGCAGGTTCGATTCCTGCCGGGGCTACCTCCTCAAGTGCGAAATGTGAAGTGCAAAGTCTAAAATATTACACTTTGCACTTCGCACTTCGCACTTCAGATTTAGGACTTTAGTCTTTAGATTTAATGAAAAGAGCTTGTAAACAGTGAAGTTTATGAGCTTACACATGCCCAAAACAAGTTTGTCCTCTTTTAGTTGCATTTTTGTGTAATATTTACACCATATATACCAAATGTCAAATCATCACCTATCCGGTCTTGATATCCTCTATTGTCAAAATAAAGTTGTGGTAAATATTAATTATAAAATTCAAATCATTTTTGTTTTTTTGTTTTCCCCTTCTTCCCTAATAGGTATTCTGTAATATACTTGGAACCGTCAGGGTCAATAGTAACAAGATTTCCATTATATATCTTACCATCTTTAAATTCACATGAACAGGTAGAAATTTTACCAGATTTATTTTCAGTATAGGTTCCTTGACCGTTCCAATTGCCTGCCTTCCATTCACCTTCATATTTATAACTACCTTCATTATCAGAAAAAGTATTTACACCATGACCATAAGGATTACCATTATAATACGCCCCTTCGTATTCTTTACTCCCATCGGCTGCATATGTTACTCCTTTCCCATTCTTTTGATCGTTTATTAAATTACCGATATACTTTCTCCCATTGGCCCAAACAATGATACCTTCTCCATTTAAATGATTATCTTTCCATTGTCCTTCAAAAGTAGTTCCATCTGTTTGGATCATTTTCCCTTGACCTTCACGTTTGTCATCTTTCCACTCACCGTCATAAATATTTCCATTTTCATAAACCATTTTTCCTTTTCCATCCTTCTTCCCATGTAAGTAGGAACCGATATAACCAACATTATTTGGGATTAGATTATCCGTCTTTTTAGTATTAATAGTAATAGCATTATTTGCAGGAGGAGTTTCTGGGATGCTCTTTGCAGAAGAATTTGATAAAATCTTAGATGTTTTATTGGTAAATCCACGGGAAAACATATTTATTCCAGTAACACGCCAGCCATTCTCTGTATTTTCAAAAGGAAGTTCGCCAGTAATCTCAATCAATGTTCCTTGATCAAAATGATTCCAATTATTATTAAAATCATCCCAACCGCCATCACTGCCATTGTCTAATGTATAAAAATCTCCCCAGTACCATTGAGCATTTAATAGTTTATCTCCTGTCTTTTTCCAGAATGCTCTTTGAGCTTCAATTGTCAAATCATATTCCAAAGTATATATTTTTTGTCCCATAACCTCATTTAGTACTCCATTCTGTTTTTTAAATTCAATAAGTTTTATAGCCCCTTTTGATTCAGAAGAAATTTGTTGTTCCATATAAGGTTTTGCAATATCAATAATTTTATCAGTATTAACATTAGTTAAGGGGCTTGGCTTCGTTTCTTCACGAGTAGCATTAAAAACATCCTTCGTCCCATTCTGATATTTTATCATAAATATTTCTGATTTGTTTGAAGAATAAGTCGGTCCTTCCGTATTATCCCACTTCTTATATTTCACAATGTCAGGAAGGACTTCCAAGACCTTGACTTTAATTTCATCTCCAGTCTTTAATATCATGACATCTTGTGAGCGTGAAGAAACAACAAGGAAAAAAAGTAAAATAAATGATAATAATTTAATACACGTTGTTTTCATGGGTTTATGGTTTTGTCTTTTAATTTCTTTCAGCAATTATTTTGTAAAGTGATCCTCTTTGGTTTACAAATCTGATTTAGTATAATACTCCCCAAATTTAGGATAGTAAGTTAAGGTGTGCAAACAAACCTTTAATTTTACTGTCATTATGAGAAAAAAGAGACAGATATCCCCCCTCAAGTGCAAAGTGCAATATGTTTTACAGATCCGATTTCAACACCGCCGCTGTTGATAAAAATTATTTGTTCCCGGATAATAAACAGCTTTTCTGGCTATCTTTGAAGTGGTACAATAAATATCATCTTATTGACGACCATCCTGCCGCAGCAGGAAGCAAAAAAGCGGCACCCGTGTTCCGCCAAACCACGATGGTGGTTGAAAAAACGAAATGCCCCCCTCATGTATCGACGGGGGCATTCACTTTTAAAGGAGTTAACGATAGTCGTTCACCTCTCACTCCCGATCGCTTTCGGGATCACCTTTCATCACTTGCGCGTCACGCGTCACGAGCTTCACTCTTTCAAATCCGGCAAAAGGATAGCATTGAACAGCAGCTTATAGTCCGCCGGCACCGAGGCCCTGAAGATCGGGCTGAAGCCCATCAGCACCATTTGCCCCTTGCCTTTCTTCAGCCAAAGCATTACGGGTTTGTTGGTGAGGAATTTTTCGCCTTCCAGGAATCCGCTCATCAGTAATTTATCTTCGCCAAAATAACCGATGACACGCCGGTCCGCGTCGAACTGGGGAATTGAAGTAGTAAACAGGGGTTTGCCACGGTAAAAAATACCGGTTTCATTGCCCATGCCCCAAGTGAGGGGAGTCGTTTGAACCAGGTTCATCCTCAGGAGGGAACCGGGACAGTTGATGTTTTTCATAGTTTCCCCGGCATTGCGGAAAGGTAGCCTGAAATCTTCTTTGGATTTTCCGGATATTAGCGAAAGGTTGGTATCAAATAAGTTTACGGATTCGCCCCAGGAAATGATATTTCCTCCGTTTGAGAAAAAGGAAACCAGGCTGTCAAATCCTTTTGGGCCAATACCTTTGGTGAATTCAGGCCGGTAATTGGTCATGATATACTGGTCAGCGCCTTTATACTTTCCGTCTTTGGTTACATTGGCGTCCTGGTCGGGGAAGATGATGAGGTCGAACTTTTTTGCAAGGTTCCCGGCTTCAAATTCACCAGGACGGATCACGGTAAAACCGATTCCGTAAGTATCGAAGATGAACCGGGTCCAGCCAGCATCCATATCACGGAAATAGGTCTCAACCAGGCCAATTCTCGGAAGCGTAACCCTGACCCAGTTCCCGGTAGGGATATGGTCTGAGAATATCAATGGAAAATCTGCCTTTTTAAGGATATCCGCCGTACCCTGGCCTTTTTCAAGCAGGAAACTACCGGCCGGAACCTTCACACCATTGAATACGAAGTCTTCCTGGCTCCGTTTTACCGGAATATTTTTATGCATTGCATCGAATGCAAGATGGTAGGATTCGTTATCGGCGGAGGTCAGGATGGTAAATGGGGCATCGGTGAAGGGAATTGCCAGTGTATAATCCCTGGTTAGCGGTTCCAGTGCTTTTTCGACATCAGCACTCCGTTCATCCACCTCCACTGAACTCAGTCCCTTGTGAAGCGGCAACGACCAGGTAGTGATGTCGTAGGGTTCCATGAGCACTCCTCCCTCTGTGAAATGCCGTTCAGGATATTTCTGGGCTTCCATCACCTCTTTCACAAATGCCCGGTAAGGCTGTGCCAGCGGAACCACAATATCTCCTGTTTTCCAACGGATTTGTCCAAGGGAGATATCGTTTCTGAGCTTAAAAACGTTGACGCCTTGTTCCTGCAGAAGTTTTACAAGGGCGACCAGTTCACTTTGATCATGCTGATTCGCGGGAAGCATGAAGTAGTAGGGTGCCTGGGTCTGCCCGAGCTTAACTTCTTTTTTGCAAAGGTCATTGCGGAGCTGAAGGATCTTTTCCTTATTGTCAGATGCGGTTTTAAGAATGGTATTCGTAGAAACGATCTCGTACTGAACGATATCGCCCAGCCGCCACCAGCCGCCGGGCCATGGCTCAGGAAGGTCGATGCTTTTCTTGTACTCTGCAAGGCCTTTTTCTCCGCCTGTGAGTTCTGTGGGTTCAATATAGATGGGTTTAGCGAGCTGGCAGCCTGCCGCTTCCGTAAGCATGGCAATGACATTTTTCCATATCGATGTTTCGGTCGACCCGGGCCAGTAATTATCGAAGATGGAATGTTGTGTGATCCCTTTCAGTCCTGCAGCCGTCATATTCCGGATCATCTCCTGGCCGAAGATGCCGGTCCAGATAAAAAGCGCCGCATCTACATTCTCTGCAATCGGGTCACAGTTTGGCGGCACAAAATACCTTGCGCCGTTGGATCCCATCTGATGTTTCTCCACCATCACCTGCGGAAACCAGTCGGTACTTTCAATAGCTGAAATGGCTTTTGTATCGCTTTGTGAAAGGATGATGAAATCACGGTTATTGTCGTGACCCACATATTTGTGGTAAATACCCGGCATGGAACTGCCCTCATATTTGGTTCCCTTGGTTTTATTATAATCATCCACCACCATGTCCATCCCATCGGGATTGTGACAGGGAACGATCATAAATACTACATCGTCAAGGGCTTTGAGCGTAGCCTCATCGGTTGTGGTGACCCAGTCATAGGCAATCAGCGGCACCGACTGGCTGGGAGCGACTTCTGTGGAATGCATGGACATGGTCGCGAGTACAAAGACCCGTCCGTCCTTTACCAGGGTCTCCGTTTCTTTATCGTCAAGGGTAGCATCCAGCGCCAGTTTCCGGTTGATCTCTTTAAGGGATTCGATATTTTTGATACTTCCGGGAGAAGAAAAACAGGCCACATACATGGGTTTACCCATCGGGGAAGATCCGATCTGAAACATCTGTAACCTGTCCGACTGGCTATCCAGGAGTTTGAGATAATCCGTCAATTGCTCATAGGTCATAAGCATATGATCGCTGCCGGGCTTAAAACCAAAGTATGTTTCGGGGGTGGTGATGTTTTGGGAAAATAGTCCCAGGCTTGAAAGAAGGAAAAGGGCGATAATTGCTAACTTTTGCATTGCAGATCTTTTTTGAATACAATAACAAAGTTAACAGGAAATTCAAATAACGGATGACGTGTCACTTTTGCGCATGCGGTCTGCAGGTAATCCTGGAGGAAGGTCAGCTTCTGAAAAGTGATCAGAGCACTTTGTCAATTTTGGTCCAGGGTTTCCTTCTGATCGGATACGAAGGCCTGTCAATTGTAGTTTTTGATTTTCCCGCGATCTTGCCCAACTCATCAATCAATGTATCAACATCCGCTTCGCTATTTTCAATGCCCAGGCTTACCCGTAGTATTCCAGGCAAATTTATTTTTGGGAAAAGGGTCAGGAGCAGGCGTTGAAAATGCTCCAGACCATGACCTACCCTAAGAAGATGCTTGACCAGCAAGTGAGCGCAGTGACAACCGTATCGCACACCGATTCCTTTTTTGGCCAGTTCCTTGGCCAAACGGTCGGGCATGATCCCTTTCAGTGTAAAGACAATGACGCCAACCTTCTGGTTAAACCCTGGTGAGTCAGGGTTTTTTATGCCGTAAATTATGAGACCCGGAATCCGCCCCAGGCCGAGCAATGCCTGCCTGGTCATTGCCTGTTCTTCCTCCCGGATCACATCCATGCCGATCCGTTGTATAAGTACAAGGGCCTTTCCCAGACCTGCGATGCCTCCGGCATTCTCTTCACCAGACGATTGTATCAGTTCCAATTCAGCCGAGTTGAAATTAAGCATCCCCTTTCTAACCACCAGGACTCCACAGCCAAAGGGTGCGTAAACTTTATGGGCGGAGAAAGCGAGATAATCTATACCGCATTTTCCCATTTCCACATTACGATGAGCGACCAACTGTGCAGCATCCACCAGCAGGCGCCCCCCGTATCGGTGAACGATCCGGCTGATCTCCGCAAGGTTGTTGCATATGCCAAGAACATTTGATGCACCACAAACCGCTACAAGTTTGATTCGTTTCTTTCCATCCAGACCCTCCTTGTTGTATGCTCTTAAAATTGACTCCAATTCATTCAGATCAATAAAGCCATCATCGTCTATTGACAACCGGATCAGTGAATGGCGGGGAACCATTCGCCATGGCAGGTCATTAGAAGAGTGCTCAAGGAGTGTGTTGAGCAAAACCGGTTCGGCCTCCCCTGCAGGTTCCCGCCTCAGGCTTTCGGCTACCAGGTTAATTGCTTCGGTGGTATTGGAGGTAAAGATCACTTCATAGTCATCGGGGGGTGCACCAAGAACTCCGGCACAAATGTTCCTGACTTCTTTAATGATCTCTTGCTGAGTTTGTAAAGGCTGGCGCCATGTTTGGCGGACAGCATTCCATATCGGCATAAATGTGGGAGTACTGGCCGCGTTATCCATATTAATATAAGGTCTGGTTCCTTCCAGGGTCGGAACAAGTACATTACGGCCTATGTGGGCTTTCCTGAGTTCTTCAAGAAACTTATGGCCTGAGTATTCCTCCAGTTCGTCATGGTAAAGGATTTCGTCGACTGCTATATTTTTTGCGGTTTGATCCACGAAGGAGTCCTGACCGGATTGCCTGAGCAACTTCAATGCGTTAGCAAATGCGATAATGTTGATGATGGCGGGTGTACCCGCTTCGAACCTGTCGGGGGCTCCAGCCCAGATGATCCAGCCGGGAGCAATTAGCCGGGTCGTCCCTCCGCCTGTCTGAAATGGCATGCCTTTGGGCAAGGCTTTTCTTTTTACGGCCAGTGCCCTTATTCCTAATGGTAAACCTAAGTCCAGACTTGACAGACTAAGAAAATCTTCTGGCCCAACTTGCTTTTTGAGGACTGCTGCTCTTTCAGGAGTGCAGAAGATTACAATGTATTTACTTTTGTTCAGACCCAGGTATTCAATGATGATGTCCCTGGCCAGTTCAAATAAATGTGTAGTAACTAAAGAGTTATGCCCGCTGCCCCGGTGAACATTGGCATAGGTCTCTAATGCAGCATATACTCCATGTTCCAAAGCTGTAAAAATTTCATTATTTTGGGTATTACCTTTTCCTTCATCATCAGGCTTAAAAACTTCAGTTGACCCGCTTTGTGTATGGCTAATTGGTTTCATTTTTTAATTTAAAGGTCGTTATAAGATATCTTTTGTGTAAATCTGAAAATGCACTCAGGTTATCGCTTGTAAAAATTTCTTATCTGGGGAAGCAATGCAATGAGAAGTATGACAATAGCATAAAACATGTAAAAAGTATGTGACCAGTGGACGGAATGGATGAACATCATTTCAAGTTGCAGCCAGATGATCAGGATAAGGGCAATATAAATGCAAATTGACCATGACCAATGCATGTCTTTAAAGATATTTACCCGGTCAGCAATCTTTGATTCAGGTTTCATTAATAATGCAAAGATCAAAAGACAGGGAGTGAGTCCAAGAACTGTAAATAAAAAGATCCCTGGGATTAAAAAATTTGAAAATGGAGAATCTTTTATCATGGATAAAGGCACACCAAGCAGTCCACCTGAAGGGGAAATGATCAATGCGCCCCCGCCAAAAATTGCTCCTGCACCGAGAAATGTCATAAGACCTATAAGAATATTCCTGAAAAATGTGGGTTTCATGATGCCTAAAAATTAGAAGTTAAACAAAATGATGTCTGGGAGTCGGGCATAGAGTTTAGATATGCAATACAATTGGTGGATAAAACAATTTTGAATGCGTTAAGCGACTTTTTCATCCCCTCGACCTTCATCTTTTGATCAATCTTTTATGATGTCATGTTAATTCAGATATTAAAGAATGACCAAATTTAAGGATTAAGCCATTCAGAATTAACTTTGAATCAAGGGTATGAACTCACTCGTGATAAACAATTTCATATAAATCCGTCCTTCTGTCGTCCCAATTATGTGTAGCAGTGGATGTTTTATAACGTTTAAGAGCCTCAATGTCAACATCGTGTATTACAACGCCTTCAATATTTGGTGACGCTTCGGCTGCTATCCCGTCTCGGGCAAAAACCATATCCGATGGGGTTAATATTGCGGATTGTGCATATTGAACATCCATATTCACTACATCCGGTAAATTCCCGACATTGCCTGCAACAGCCACGTAGATCTGGTTTTCAACACACCTTGCCTGAGCGCAATAACGAACTCTCAGGTACCCGTTTCTGTTGTCTGTACAAAATGGAACAAAAATAATCCTGGCCCCTTTTTCGACAGCTATTCTGCTTATTTCAGGAAACTCAATATCATAGCAAATCTGGATCGCAATCTTGCATTTATCAGTTTCAAAGACTTCTATTTTTTTACCATGCTCGACCCCCCAGTATTTTTTTTCACTAGGCGTAATGTGCAGCTTGTATTGTTTATCGATCTCCCCATTCCGGTGAAAAAGGTATGCAACATTGAACAAATGACCATCCTCTAAAATAAAATGGGAGCCCGCAATAATATTAACATGATAATTGACAGCCAGCTTTTTGAAAAGTTCAATAAATTCAGGAGTGAAATCAGCTAATTCTCTGGCAGCAGCATGAGGTTTTTTATTTTTAATAAAGGAAAGTAGCTGTGTAGTGAATAATTCAGGAAAAAGGATAAAATCAGTTTTATAATCTGAAGCCACATCCACAAAATATTTCACCTGCTGAGAAAATTTTTCAAACGACTTTATCTTTCTCATCTGATATTGTACAGAGCAAATCCTCACAGGATTTGATGAATAATAATGTCTTATCTGTTTTGGCTGGTAATTCAGGTTTGTCCATTCGAGGTAGGTAGCAAATCCCGCAGAATCTTCATCCATTTCAAGATACTTATCAATGACCCTTTTAAGAATAAATCCATTAGCGATTTGAACAGACAGAACCGGATCATATATACTTTTATCCGTTACCTGGCTTATATATTCCTCGATGCTGAGTTTATCCTTATAATTGATGAACCCGGGGATTCTGCCGCCAAGAACAATCCTTCTCAGATTATAAAGGATCGCCAACTCCTTCCTGGCGTCATATATCTTTCTTGAAAGACCATTCCCCTGATATCCGGGGTCCACCATTATTTCAATTCCATATAGTGTATCGCCTTCAGGATTGTGATTTGTGATATAACCATGATCACTGATATCAAACCATTTATGCTCCTTATCATAGATTTCAATATCTACTATCAGAGAGGAGGAAGAAGCAATAACTTTCTTCTTATATTCAATGCACATCTGACCTTCGGGGAAAATACTAATTTGACTCTGGATTTGTTCTTTCTTCCATGGTTTCATGGTCGGGAAAACATTCAATTGCAATGTTTTGATTTGGTCGTAATCCTTTATGTTAATCTGTCGGATTTTAATGTCATCCAAATTAATTTCGTTCGTTTTATTTTTCATATTATTCGGTTTTTTCCAATAATGCGAAATTGCGGGCAAAGTCATGTTAAGAGAACATTAATTAATGTTCAAGAAAGAGAACCTTTAAATTTTTATAAACCATTACATAATTAACATTTTTAAGAAATCAAACTGCGGCGAATCCGGATTGCAATTCAAGCCGGTCTGCCGGTATTCAATCGTTTTGCTGAAATCCCATGATTACCTTGCTGCAGTGAAGTTTTTCATTATGGTTATCAGGAATCAGGGCCGAAAGACAATAAACTGCACCCGGAATATCCTATGGTTTTTTTTTCTCATGATGCTGAGTATAACGAAAAAGCCTAACTGACTCAACACCATGAAGTATAAAGTCAGCCGGATCCTCCTCCTGGTTCTTTCTTCTTTAACATAAACTTAAGTGTAGCTTAAAATGAGACCATCCTTTTGTCTATACTTTTACTGCAGCAGATTAAAGCAGCTATTAGTATTCATAATTAGAACTTTTTTTTATGAGCATGAAGATAAAAGTATCCATAAGCAAGGAAGACAAATATGACTTCCAGGGACTTATCGATGAGGTAAAAGAGGACCCGAAAAGAGCCTATGATCTATGTGAATTGTACGGATGCGAAGGGTTTGCCTTTGTCTGAAAGAAAAAACATTTTCAAAGGATGATAACCTTCTGCTGAAAAAAACTATATTAAAAACCAACCATTTGATTTTATGCCATATACCTACGCCAATATTAAACGTTACAACCTTCACCCCGTCCTTTTATTACAGGCAGCAAAACAGGCAATGAATAACCTGGGATGGGATATCCAAAATGAATCCGGGGATTCGATTATCGCCAGAATACCAGAAAATAATCGTGACCTGTGTCCGACTTTTAGTCTGCATATACTTAGGGACTCCATTCTGGTCGATTGTGTATGTGACTCGGACCTGTCATTAAATCAGGTCATTCACAATCAGAAAACAATTATACAATTCATCAGTGCACTGGACAGCCTGTTAGAAGTTGTTTTCCAGGATTGACATCCGGGTAACCCACTCATCAACCTTGTGAAAGTATTATAAACCCGAATAAATCAGGTAACCACCGATCCCGATAAATCCTGTGCCGATAGCTTTATTTATCCAATATAATGTCCTATAAGCCAGTATTTTATACAACATCCTGACAAGTAGCATTTCAATAGGTCCGAAACAAAGGGTGTTGTGAATATACCCACCAGGAACAGTAAAACGTTCTGAATGAATTGAGCACACCTATGGATCAGTGGAATATCGAAAAGGATACTTCATGGGGCAGGATGACATCAACAAAAACCTTCAGCGGAGTTATCAGGGATATTGAAAAAGTTATTGGCGAAAGGAAGAAATTTTTTTTTGGAGTGAAAAGCCGGCCCAAAAAAAGCTGAGGAAATTCAAGTAACGCGTTACGTGTTATGCGTCACGAACTAAAGGAGTCTCATTTATTTTATCGGACTTCCGTTAGCACTGCCTTCCTCCGGTGTCACAAAGAAAAGCTTCCCATCAGCATTCTCAGCCATCAGGATCATTCCTTTCGACTCGATGCCTTTCAGGTTTTTAGGGGCAAGATTTACCAGGATGCTGACCTTTTTACCAAGGATTTCTGAAGGTTCGAAATATTCTGCTATGCCTGAAACCACGGTTCGAACATCGATCCCGGTATCAATGGTAAGTTTGAGCAGCTTTTTGGTCTTTGGGACTTTCTCAGCTTCGAGGATGGTCCCGGTACGGATATCCATCTTCGAAAAATCATCGTATTCGATAATTGATTTCATGGCTGTAACTTCAGAGGAAACAGCTTCATTGTTCTTTTTTGTTTCAAGCAGACGTTGAACCTGGGCTTCGATCTGGTAATCATCGATCTTATCAAAGACCAGTTCGGAGGGGTTCAGTTTCTGTCCCGCTGGAAGCCATTCAAGGATTGCAGCATCTTTCCATTTCAAGGGGGGAAGGGAAAGCATCCCGGCGATTTTTTTTGAGGAAAAGGGTAAAAATGGTTCCGCAACGATGGAAAGCTGGGCACAGAGCTGTAAGGAAATGTTCAGGATGGTTCCTGTGCGTTTAGGGTCTGCCGGAAAAAGTTTCCAGGGTTCATTGTCGGTAAGATATTTATTTCCAAGCCTTGCAAGATTCATCATCTCGCTTAAAGCTTCACGGAATCGAAAGTTCCGGAGACTGGTTTCGATCTTTTCCGGGAATCCTGCCATCGATACCAGGGTCTCTTTATCATATTCCGTTAAAACATCCTTTTCCGGAACAATGCTGTTAAAAAACTTGGAAGTAAGTACCAGGGTCCGGTTGATAAAATTTCCGAGTATGGCGACCAGTTCATTGTTGTTTTTGGCCTGGAAGTCCTTCCAGGTAAAATCATTATCCTTGGTCTCAGGCGCATTCGAAGTGAGAACATACCTCAATACATCCTGTTTCCCGGGGAAATCCAGCAAATACTCATGAAGCCATACGGCCCAGTTACGGGAAGTCGAGATCTTGTCTCCTTCGAGGTTCAGGAACTCAAAGGCCGGGATATTGTCGGGAAGGATGTAGGTTCCTTCCGCCTTGAGCATGGCAGGGAAAATTATGCAATGGAAAACGATATTGTCTTTCCCGATGAAGTGGATCATCCGGGTTTCCGGGTCTTTCCAGTATTTCTTCCAGTCGGGGGTCAGCTCTTTTGTCGCGGAAATATACCCGATCGGGGCATCGAACCAGACATACAATACTTTTCCTTCTACACCTTCGATCGGCACTTTGACGCCCCAGTCCAGGTCGCGGGTAACGGCCCGGGGTTGCAACCCCTGGTCGAGCCACGACTTGCATTGACCGTAAACATTGGGTTTCCAGTCGTCCTTATGACCTTCCAGGATCCATTCCTTCAGCCAGTCTTCATATTGGTCGAGCGGCAGGAACCAATGTTTGGTGCTTTTAAGGACCGGCTTATTTCCGCTGAGTACCGATACCGGGTTGATCAGGTCGGTGGCATTGAGTGAAGACCCGCATTTTTCGCATTGATCTCCATAAGCTTTTTCATAATTGCAATTGGGACAGGTTCCGGTTATGTAACGGTCGGCCAGGAACTGCTTATTGGCTTCATCATAAAATTGAAGACTTTCTTTTTCAATGAATTGTCCGGCATCATACATTTTGCGGAAGAATTCCGATGCCGTTTCATGATGGATCCTGTTGGATGTTCTTGAATAGATGTCGAATGAAATACCGAATTCTTCGAAAGATTTTTTGATGATGTAGTGATAACGATCCACAATTTCCTGCGGGCTGACACCTTCCTGCAAGGCCTTGATGGTGATTGGAACGCCATGTTCATCAGATCCCCCGATAAAAATGACATCTTCATCGTTCATCCTGAGGAAACGGACATAGATATCAGCAGGAATGTAGACCCCTGCAAGATGGCCGATATGTAAGGGTCCGTTCGCATAAGGAAGTGCGGAAGTTACCAGGGTTCGTTTAAATTTTTTTCCGTCTGATGAGGGTTCCATAGAAATATTGTAATTTTAGGCAAAGATAATAAAAACAGGTTGCTAAAAACTCCATGATTACACCGCCTTATCTCAGCAAGGACGACAAGATCGGCATCATCGCACCTGCGCGATGCATCAATTTTGACGAGGTTCATCCCAGTATCCGGCTCTTTCAGAAATGGGGACTCGAAGTAGTGTTGGGGACGAACATCTTCAGGAAATGCAACCAGTTTGCGGGAAATGACGAATTAAGGCTTGCCGATCTGCAGCAGATGCTGGACGATGATTCGATCCGGGCGATCATATGCGCACGGGGCGGATACGGTACGGTACGTATCATCGACAAGGTCGATTTCAATGCATTCCGAAAAAATCCGAAATGGATCGTAGGGTACAGTGATGTGACAGTGCTTCATTCACATATCCATCGGCATTTTGGCATTGAGACACTTCATGCAACGATGCCGGTTAATATTACAGCGGATGATGTACAGGATGATTCGCTGGATACTTTGAAAAATGCATTGTTCGGGAAGATCAGAAGTTATTCCTACCCGGCTACTCCGCTGGCAAGATCAGGGGAAACGGAAGGGATTTTAACCGGCGGGAATCTTTCGATTCTGTATTCCCTCATGGGCTCCGCGTCGGAACAGGACACAGCAGATAAGATCCTGTTCCTGGAGGATGTGGATGAATATCTTTATCATATTGACCGCATGATGATGAACCTGAAAAGGGCTGGGAAACTTGCACATCTGAAGGGGCTGATCGTTGGCAGCATGGAAAGAATGAATGACAATACCATGCCCTACGGAAAATCAGCAAACGAGATCATAGCAGCAGCAGTTTCGGAATACAGTTATCCTGTTTGCTTTGATTTCCCGGCAGGTCATGGAGAAACGAACCTTGCCCTGATCCTGGGAAGAAAAATCAAACTCATTGTCAGTAATGAAATAGAAATGATCTTTAACCGGTGACCTGATCGACCGCTGGGCCGAAATAGTCAAAAGTTTTAACTCGCCTGCTCACCAGCTCACCAACTCATCAGCTAACAAATGGCAGAACATAATGACTTCGGTAAAAAAGGGGAAGAGATAGCAGCCGATTATCTTGAGAAGAAAGGCTATAAGATCCTGGAAAAAAACTGGGTATCCGGTAAATATGAGATCGACATCATTGCACATGATGGGAAATACCTGGTGGTGGTGGAGGTTAAAAGCCGCCATTCAAAGTTTGCGGGTGAACCGGAAACTGCGGTCACACGTGATAAACAAAAGATGCTGATAAGGGCTGCCAACAGCTATGTTCTGCGGAACCATATCGATGATGAAGTGAGGTTTGACATCATATCCATCCTGGTGGTAAAAGACCAGGAACAGATCCATCATATAGAGGATGCGTTTTATCCTACCTTGTTCTGATCTTATTTCCTGCCGAAATCCGCCGGAATCTCACCCCAGTACCTGGTTTCCCATTTCAGAACCGGGTTTTCATAGGGATGGGTTTTTAACCAGGCGATTGCCCTGTCGATGAGCTGGAATAAATCCTCATTACGCTTTTCACGAACCAGGGTTGTCTTTATTTTTTTGTTTTTGACCCAGGTAATGGCAGTCCGGGAATCGGAATAGACGGGCCAGGAAGAATCTATTTTCTTAAGTAAAGCCAACGCATGGACGATCGCTAGAAATTCGCCGAGGTTGACGGTGCCCACCGGGTAAGGGCCCTTATGGAAGAGCTCAGCGCCTGTTTTCGTGTCCACCCCTCGGTATTCGAGGATCCCGGGATTTCCCTTGCATGCGGCATCAACAGCAAGGCTGTCAGGGACCGGTTCCCCGATCAATGGATCGGAGCAGACGATCTTTTTCGGAGCATTCAGATCTTTCTTTAAATACTTTTCGAAATCATCATGAAAAGCGGCTTCTGCGAGTTCCCACGTGGCAAAACCTTTATATTTAGCACCCTCAATGCCATCTACCTGGGCTTTGCATTCATCCCAGGTCGCATAAATTCCGGGTTTTCGCCCACTCCAGACAACATAGAATTTATTTTTGGGCATATTGGACTTCTTTTGAATATTCAGGCGAAATTACCAATAATTCAACATCTCTCCACCACCGGGATATCGCTCCTACGGAGCGAGTTGATTTGACCGGGATCCTGTTGCCGGGATATCGCTCCTACGGAGCGAGTTGATTTGACCGGGATCCTGTTGCCGGGATATCGCTCCTACGGAGCGA
>Ga0182011_10002408_pt1 | contig 15798 bp, 13 predicted proteins | sample 711E1DmetaG_FD_120481 | JGI IMG/M metagenome (GOLD analysis project Ga0182011, IMG submission 120481) | Permafrost microbial communities from Stordalen Mire, Sweden - 711E1D metaG | ecosystem: Environmental > Terrestrial > Soil > Wetlands > Permafrost | place: Sweden: Stordalen | collected... | reverse complement strand
TTGCTATTTAATCGTTCAATAAGTGATTTGAAAGCTCCATCTACGATCTTACTACCGATGACGTTTCCTTTACTTTTAAGTTCATAGTCTTCTTTACAAATTGGACAATAAAAATCTGCAACGGGACGATTATTTTCATATCTGTTAACATCAGCGCCACACGATGGACAAAAAATCTCTTCATCAACCCAATTCTCAGTTAACACCCTAATTTTCTGAGAAGAGCTTTTATACCTTACCGCCAATTCTTTATTAAGAAATTGCTGCATAATTGCTTTTAACCAATAGAGCTCAATTAACTCGGGAATTGATAACCGTTTAAAGAACCCTTACTCCATCCTGAAAACTTCTTCAAGGGGTTGGGAGGCGGGGGAGTTGTCCGGGTTGGTCTCTATGATATCAGCATTAGCGGCCCACCACTTCTTCATCAAGGGATGATTGGGCAGATCGGCCAGGGTATTATTTTTCGTAACCTTGTGCACGGCAAACAGATCGCCTGTTTTTCTATCGAGGAAGATGGAATAGTCGCGGATACCAGCTTGAGTGAGGAGTTTAGATAATTCCGGCCAGATTTCATCGTGGCGCTTTTTATATTCGGCTTCGTAACCCTTTTTAACTCTTAAGATGCTGGCGATGCGTTGCATGTTAATCCTCCTTATTTGTCATTTCAGTGAATGGCCGTAGGTCATAACCGAAGGCTAAAGTACTTACGAAGTAATGTATACTTGACGAAGGAAATATACAGGAATCCAGCTCTCTAATTCTCTACATTTGTTAGCGCAAAGTATCTTCGGCCTTTAATCCCTCCCGTGGGGATACACGAGACTCTGTCCTTAAAAAGGAGGGAGGGTGCTATCCTCTCCCTTTCGGGAAAGGGAGATTTAGAGGGATTTTTTGTAGTTTTTATTTCCCTTTCCAGTTGGGTTTACGTTTCTCCATGAAGGCGATAAGGCCTTCCTGTCCGTCGCCGGTCTCCCAGGTCTTGATGCCCAGGTCTGTGGCTATCTGTAACGCTTCTTCAAATTTGGCCTTATCCGAGGCCTGATAAAAAGCCTCGCGGCAGAGTTTGACACTGAGACCACTCTTCTCGAGGAACTTACGGGCCAATTCATCCGCTGTCTTGTCCAGTTCTTCTTCGGTTACGACTTTATTCACCAGTCCGATGCGCTCGGCTTCCGCCACGCTGATACTTTCTCCCAACAAAACCATCTCAAAGGCTTTCTTTTCACTGAGCAATCTGGGCATAATCGTCGCCGCTACCGGCGCCAGTCCGCCGAGGATAATTTCCGGTTGCCCGAATTTGGCTTTCTCGGAGGCAATCGCTAAATCACATCCGATAATCAGTTCACAGCCCCCGCCGAGCGCCACGCCGTTGACCACCGCGATACTCGGCTTGCCGAGGCTTCTTAATGTGCTGAATATTTTCCCGAATTCCCGCATCATCTTGGGCATGGCCTCCCCGATGTGGTCTTTTACTTCAACACCGGCGCAAAAAGCCTTGTTGCCGCTACCGCGCAAGAGCAGGACTTTGACCGAATCGTCATTTTTAACATCTTCCAGCGCAACATTGATTTCCGCAATCGCCTCGCGATTAATCACATTGACCGGCGGACGGTTTAAAGTGAGTCTGGCGATACCGTCCTTTTTCTCCAGGATAATATTTTTAAAGTCCATTTTATCTCCTCCGCAATTCAAAATCTATATTTATTTAAGAGTATAACTTTAGAAATGCTAGCGTGTCTGTGATTTTTTGTCAACCTGGCGATTTTGTAGTTGTCGCTAGATACTCGAGCGAAGTCGAAAGTACGAAGGAAGTGTGGTATTCCCAAAGAGGAGGCACAAATCTAACCCGATGGATTCATCAGCACAACGCCCCATCTCTTTATCTCTTCCCTGTACATTTTGCTCTAATAGCAAAAGTATTTCGGCTTGTGAGCCTCAAGGGAAGAGGATTTCTTTTTTTCCACCTTTTCCCCTACCCCAAACACCCATTGCGAGACTGCCCAATGCAGGCGTGGCAATCCTTGTGATACAACAGACTTAGCCACAAGTGATGATAAGTCGGGTACAGAATATCCAATATTGAATAAATGTAGGGTGGGTGAAACCCACCAGTAATATCCATTCCGGCGAAAGCCGGAATCCAGATATTAAAATGGATTCCTATACATTTCCTTTGAATTGCTCCTATACTCCGCTCCGAAAAACTACGTAGAGTACCTTCGACTACGGTCTCCGGAAGTACCTGCGACCGCGGTCTTCGGCCAGGTCGAGAATGACAATATGGCATCAGACCACGCCTCCCTGAGATTGTTTCGTCCCGTGGGTCCTCGCAATGACGGCTATAAAAGAGTAGTCCAGATGATATCATCTGGACTACTCTAAATTACTTAAAAACCAATCCGACTATTTCTGCTGCGGTGTGCCTAACACAGCCTCGAATAACTCTTCATTGATAGGATGTCCGGCGGCGATCATCCGGCGGTATTTCAGAAAGTCGATGGTGTCTTTGCCGGTAATCTTCTTGGTATTGAAAGCCGTGAAACCAAGGAAGGCTTCACTGGACATATTAACACCCAGCCAGAACAGATGGTCGTTCTTGTTGAGGTCCCAGAAGTATTTCTTCTTCTGTCGGATGCCCGCGATTGATTTCATCAGGCAATGCGGGAACAGATTGGTGAACGTCCAGACAATCTTGTTAACTTCGGCATCGAGCAGCGACAAATCGTAGGTGCAACTCTTTACCAGCTCTCTGGCTTTTTGTGCCTCCGCCCCGGTGACGTTCTCACCGTAGACGATCTCGCCGTTATCAACCCATTTGTCGGTGATAACCTGCGGGTTTCGGATAAATTTGTCGCCCTGTTTGAGAACGGGGACGATCTTGCTGATGTAATTCTTGCGCATCATTTTGTAGGCAGACCAGAATTCGCAGGAAACGCAATTCCACATGGCATCCTCGCTGGAGAGCGCCCAGGGGAGGAAGTCGGTAGAACCACCGACCGGAGCGGAACCATGACGGGTACCCGCTTGGCCGAAGATGGCAGTATCGGCAGACACCGCTAAATCACAGGCGCCCCCGATTTCCTGGCCACCGGCAATGCTCATGCCGTTGACGCGGCGGATGACCGGTTTCTGACACATCAGAATGGCGTCCACCATGCCGTTGAAAAGGGTCATATATTCGGCATATTCGGTCGGTTTATGGGAATAATATTCGGCGTATTCTTTGGTATTGCCGCCGGTGCAGAAAGCCATGTTGCCGGCGCCGGTGAAGACTACGGCCACCACGTTACGCGCTTCCTGAGCGCGATGAAAGCCGGCGATGACGCCCTTCACCATCTCGGTGGTATAGGAATTGTATTGTGCCGGATTATTCAATGTAATCCAGGCAACAGCCACACCTTCCACCGGTTTACCGGTCTGGTCGATGACCGGTTTCTCTTCGTACATCGTGCAAGGAGGGGTCGTGCCGAAATGTTCCATACCCCACAGGTTATGGTCCTTCACCCCGCCTTCCCTCGGTATCCAGCTTAAAGACATTTTTATTCCTCCATTTTTAATAATTTATTTTCAAATTAAAAGTCGGGCGTTAACACGATTCTCTTTTCCGTACCGCCCTTATGCACTTCTTCAAATGCCTGTTTAATCGTGCTCATCGGCCTGGTCTCGACGAACGGCTCGATTTCGATTTTCTTGTCCAGCACCATCTTCAAGACCGCGGGATAATACTTGGGTAAGCAGCCCCAGGTACCGCGAATCTCGGCATCGAAGGCCATCAAACGCGACATCATGTATTCATTCTTCTGCATACCGTATCCGGCGATTACCAGTATACCCACGAACGACAGCATTTCCAGCGCCAGTGCCTGGCCTTCGCCGGTGCCGGTCCACTCGAAAACTTTCCAACCGTAATTGGCCGGTACGCCTTTGCTTTTGCAGTAAGTCTTGAATTCGTCTTTGATGGCTTTGACGTCCTTGCCCATCGTGCTGATGGTATAGGTTGCGCCGTATTGTTTGGCCTTTTCCAGTTTGGCGGGATTTCGGGCGATACCGATTATTTCCTTAGCTCCCAGCGCACGGGTGATTTGAGTGGCATAGATACCGACCCCACCGGTGGCGCCGATAATAATACACAGGTCGCCGGGTTTAACTTCACCGCGCATGGCGGCCTGATAAGGAGAGGTAACTGCATCGGCAATTACCGCGAGATGCGACAAAACAAATCCGCCCCTGTTTCCTACTTCGCACAGGTCATGGGAAGGCACGACAATGTGACTGGAGAAACCACCGTAAATCCCCATACTATTGCCGGGCATTTTCTGAGCCAGACAACGGTTTCCCCGACCGCTGGCGCAAATGGGACAGTTGTTACAGGGCATGACCGCCGGAACGATTACTTCTTTACCGATCCAATTACTATCGCCATCGATAACTTTGCCGCTGATTTCATGGCCTAAAGATAGCGGGGGTTTGGTGACAGTGGGGACGCCATCGTAAAAATACCCCAGGTCGGTGTGGCATATCCCGCAACCGGCAATCTCGACTAAGACCTCACCGGGTTTGATTTCAGGGACATCGAGGCTGGCTCTAGCCAGTTCCCCCGGCTTTACCATCTGCCAGGTTTCAATCTTGTTGGGTTTTGTCATATTTTCTCCTCCTTAACGTTGTTCGATTCTTATATAGTAATTTTTAAAATAAATCTACTCAGTATAAAAGGAGCTGGCTTTTAATAATGGTAAAAAGGCCTTTTATAGCCTATTTTTATACAATTATAGCTAAAACGTACCCATTATATACTAGAGATTGATTTTAGTCAACGTGAATTCAAGCTTCCCCTGATGTCATACCTTCCAGTCTCCCTCAGTCCCTCCTTAATAAAGTGATTAGATTCGGGTCTTGTCTTAATGGACATTGCCGGTGGGTTTCACTCACCCTACATTATATTATTGATTGCTGACCGCTGATTGCTCACTTAATATGAAAAAAACAAGACCTTTTTCTCCTAAAAACCACTTGACAAGGGTCTCCGCTTTATGGTTAAAATAGTGGGTAATTATTGCCTCTCTGGTTAATCCAAAGCAATCTTTTCTATCCTAAATAGTTTGTGATATGCCTTTATGTCAAAATACATTTTTGTAACGGGTGGTGTTGTTAGTTCAGTAGGTAAAGGAATCGCTGTCGCTTCAATCGGCACTATACTGAAAAGCCGCGGCATCAGTGTTTCCGTCCAGAAACTAGACCCTTATTTAAACGTCGACCCCGGAACAATGTCCCCTTATCAGCACGGCGAAGTATTTGTTACTCAGGATGGCGCCGAGACCGACCTTGATTTAGGGAACTACGAACGTTTTATTGATATCAGCCTGACGCAGGACTCCAACATTACTTCCGGTCAGATTTACAGTTCCGTCATTGCCAAAGAAAGACGCGGCGATTTCCTCGGCGGCACCATCCAGGTTGTCCCACACGTCACCAATGAAATTAAAAATCGATTCAAACGTCTGGCTGAAAAATCTAAAGCCGATGTTATTTTAATTGAAGTCGGCGGCACCGTCGGCGATATTGAAGGCCTGCCCTTCCTGGAAGCCATCCGCCAGATGAGAAAGGATGCCGGCCGGGATAATGTGCTTTATATCCACGTCACACTCCTCCCCTATCTGGGTTCAACCCAGGAACTCAAGACCAAACCCACACAACACAGCGTCAATGAATTACGCCGCATCGGCATTCAGCCGGATATCATCATCTGCCGTAGCGATTACCCGATTGCCGATAATTTAAGAGATAAGATTTCACTCTTTTGTGATGTCGATAAAGAAGCCGTCATTCCACTGGTAACCGTCTCTACCGTCTATGAAGTGCCTCTGGTTCTGGAAGAGGAAGGCATGGGCGACCTGATCGCCGAAAGGCTTTCTTTGCCGGCTAAGAGTAAAGATTTGCATGAATGGCGGGACATGGTTACCCGTTTGAAACAACCGCATAAACCGGTCAATATCTGCCTGGTGGGCAAATATGTCGAATTAGAGGACTCTTATTACTCGGTGCGTGAAGCGTTAAAACACGCCTCTCTCTTCCATGACCGTGAATTGAAACTCACTTGGGTTCCCGCCGAGCAGCTGGAGAAAATGGATGACATCGATTCCTGTTTACGCAATGCGCAGGGCATCGTGGTGCCGGGTGGTTTTGGTGAAAGAGGCATCGAAGGCATGATTAAAACGGCCAATTATGCCCGCACTCATAAAATCCCCTATCTGGGATTATGCTTGGGAATGCAGGTCATGGTCATCGAGTTTGCCCGCGATGTATTCAATTCCATCAGCGTTAATTCGACCGAATTTGACCCCGACCCAACCTACCCGGTGATCGATCTGATGCCGGACCAGAAAAACATTGCCACCAAGGGTCACACCATGCGACTGGGTAATTATCCCTGCAAACTGGTACCCGGAACCTTGGCTTTTCAAGCGTATCAACAGGATTTAGTCATGATTCAGGAACGGCATCGCCATCGTTTCGAATATAATAACGACTTCCGGCAGGCTTTACAGGAAAAGGGTCTGGTTTTAAGCGGCCTTTCACCGGACGACCGTCTGGTGGAGATTTGCGAGGTTAAAGACAATCCATGGATGCTCGGTTGCCAATTCCATCCTGAATTCGGTTCGCGTCCTAATCGACCGCATCCTCTATTCCGCGATTTTATCGGTGCCGCCAAGGATATCCTGAGAGAAGGCGCACAACCGGCTCTACCGCTGACGAACTAGCATGCTACCGCAAGCCATCTTTTTCGACATGGACGATACGCTGCTGAAATATAATATACCCTTGGAATCCGCCTGGCAGAAAGCCTGCGAAATCTCATTAAAAGAATCCCAAACTATTAAGGTTGATGAATTACTGCAACAAATAGAAATAGCCAGGAATTGGTATTGGAGCGACCCGGAAAGACAACGGACAGGCAGATTAAATCTGCTGAACGCAAGAACCACTATCGTAAAAAAAGCTTTAAAGCAACTGGGACGCAATGACGAGAGGACGGCCGGTAATATTGCCGTTAATTATGCCAATATTCTGGATGGGACACTGGATTTTTTCCCGGATGCAGAGAAAACCCTGAAAGAACTCGTGAAGAAAAAAGTAAAACTGGCCCTGTTAACCAATGGCGCAGGGGAAGTACAGCGCGCGAAAATAAATAGATTCGGACTTGCCCGATACTTTCCTACTTGTCTGGTTGAAGGTGATTTAGGCTATGGAAAACCGGACCAACGTGTTTTTAAGATGGCTTTGCAGAAACTAAACGTAAATCCAAATCAGACGTGGATGGTTGGAGACGATCTGGAACGCGACATTGGCGGAGCGCAGATAGCCGGAATCTTTTCTATCTGGCACGATTACAATAAAACAGGATTGCCGGCAGGTTCCAGGATAATACCTGATAAAACCATTAGTCATATTACCGAATTACTATTCCTTTGATGGGCAACTTAAAATATGGGGGGGGGTTGTAAAAAGTATTTTGGTTGTGTATAATCAAGGTAAGTTAATCAAACAGGCCATCTGCGCCAGCTCATTCCCTTCATTGTCTTACTGCCGCGAAAGCGGAAACACATATTATAATGATTCCTTAAAATGTATTTTTGCAGATGGTGAACCATCCGCTTATTGATAGGCATAACCATATTCTCAATGTTGGATATTTTTCAATAGCGAGTAATGGAATGCCTTAAAAAAGAACCCAAAGATAAGCTAAGGGATTGCACTAAAACTGTAATTTGCAGATATTTTTTATCTTGCTTTTTACCTGAGTGCCGGCGGTGTGTAATCATCTCGAACTTATTAGTTTGGAATAATTATTTAATAAAATAGATACGAAAAAGCAAACAAAGAAGGCCCGGGGAGTATAAAAATGGACATTAGCCAGTTAGAAAACAAGACAAAAGAGGAACTGCTCGACATCGTCAAGGAGATGGAGTTGCCTGATTGCTCGAGTCTGGAAAAGCCGGACTTAATCCGGCGTCTTTTACAGGCGGACGCCGAACAGCAGGGCAATATTTTCTCCAGCGGCGTTTTGGAAATAATGACCGATGGTTATGGATTCTTGAGGCAGATCAGTCTGCTGCCCAGCCAATCAGATATCTATGTTTCGCAATCTCAAATCAGACGTTTCGGATTGCGTAACGGCGATAAAGTCACCGGTCAGGGCCGACCGGCACGCGCCGGCGAGAAATACATCAGCCTTCTACGCATCGAAGCCGTTAATGACCTCAACGCCGAACTGGCAAAAAGCCGTCCTTACTTCACCTCCCTCACCCCTACCTACCCCGACAGATTAATCAATCTGGAAGTCACCACCAACAGTCTTTCCACCCGTCTGCTCAATCTTATCGCTCCTGTCGGCCGCGGCCAACGCGGTTTGATTGTTTCACCGCCGAAAGCCGGTAAAACAATGTTATTAAAAGCGATTGCCAACGCGATTACTACTAATTACGACGATATCCATTTAATGGTTTGTCTTATCGGTGAGCGTCCCGAAGAGGTCACGGATATGAGACGTTCCGTTAAGGGCGAGGTGGTTGCCGCTACCTTCGATGAGCCGGTGGAAAACCATACCCGCGTGGCTGAATTAGCCCTGGAAAGAGCTAAACGCATTGTAGAAAGCGGTATGGATGTCGTTATTCTCCTAGACGGTATTACCCGTCTGACTCGTGCTTATAATCTGGCCATGCCGTCCAGCGGTAGAACTCTCTCCGGCGGTATTGATCCGTCGGCGCTGCATCCGGCCAAACGTTTCTTCGGTGCGGCCCGTAATACCGCCGAAGGCGGCAGCTTGACGATTCTCGCGACCTGTCTGGTGGATACCGGCAGCCGTATGGACGACCTGATTTATGAAGAATTTAAGGGTACCGGCAACATGGAAGTGCATCTCGACCGTCGTCTGGCACAACGCCGTGTTTATCCTGCCATCGATATCGAACCCAGCGGTACCAGACATGAGGAATTATTGCTCAATGAACAGACACTCAAACAGGTCTGGCTCTTGCGCCGTATGGCCGCAATGATTTCCTCCGACTCTGCCAACTTCGTGGAAGCAACAGAGCGAATTCTGGAAAGACTGAAAAAGTCCAAGACGAATGTCGAGTTCCTGGCTAATCTGCAGAAAGACGTAGACTAATTCTGGTTAATGTCACTTTTTGTTGAATAATTAAAACCGTTACGGTATAAACTAATTACTAAACACACAACGACCCACTCCCTACTTTAAGTGTGAATCCCGGAGACAGCGGTGACAGGTGACCTGATAAACGAACAGTTGAAACAGTTGCCCGCGAACCCGGGTGTCTATCTGATGAAAGATGCCGGCGGGAAAATCATCTACGTCGGTAAAGCCGGCAACCTGAGTAACCGGGTGCGCTCCTATTTTCAGCCTTCCGCGAAATTAGCGCCTAAAACCCAGCAGCAAGTGGCTGAAGCTCACGAACTGGAATTCTTCATCACCAATTCCGAATATGAAGCCTTGATTCTGGAAAACAACCTTATCAAGCGATACCGTCCTTTCTATAATGTCCGCCTCAAGGATGATAAGGGTTACCCCTACATTCGCATCAATCTCAATGAAGATTGGCCGACGGTTTCTTTTACCCGCTCGATAAAAAACGACGGCGCCCGCTACTTCGGACCTTTTACCAGTCCCTGGTCGGTCAAGCAAACTCTGAAAGTTCTGGAGAGTATTTTCCGCTTCCGCTCGTGCGAAAAACCGATTACCGGAACGGATAAACGGCCGTGTCTTAAATATCATCTCGGACATTGTCTGGCGCCCTGCACCGGCTACGTCAGTAAAGCCGATTATAAAGAAGCCATCAAACAAATCGTGCTGTTTCTGGAAGGGAAACAGGATAAGGTTATCCGTGAGTTTGAACAGCAGATGAAATCCGCCTCGGAGGCTTTGGATTTCGAGCGGGCCGCTCAATTACGCGACCGTATCGGAGCTATCAAAAATGTTATCGAGGGACAGAGGATCGCCGCCCAGGTCAGTGGGGAAGAAGACGCAATTGCTTTCGTTACCGATAAAGACCAGGCGTATGTCCAGGTTTTCTTCGTGCGCGGGGGTAAACTTATCGGACGTGAAAGTTTTGTTTTGACCGGCGCTAATGCCGAAGCACCGAAACAGATTATGACCAGCTTCGTGAAGCAGTATTATGCCTCCGCCACCTATATCCCACCGCTCCTGTTGCTGCAATACCCAATCGATGACAAAGATGCCATTAGAGATTGGCTCCGACATAAAAGAAACGGCGCGGTTAATATTTCCGTCCCCCGGCAAGGGAACAAAAAGCAACTGATACAGATTGTCGCGGAAAATGCCGCACAGGGCTTGAAACAGATGAAGGTCAAACAATTTGCCGCGCCCCTGGCGATGGCATCAGCTTTGAAAGAATTACAGGAAAAGCTTGGATTGCCGCGCTTGCCCGAACGCATCGAAGGCTATGATATTTCCAATATTCAGGGCAAGGAAGCCGTGGGGAGTATGGTCGTTTTTGAAAACGGTCATGCTAAACCGTCCCACTACCGTCGATTCCGTATAAAAACCGTGCCGGAAGCCAATGATTATGCCATGTTGCAGGAAATCCTCGGCAGACGGTTCAAACGGATGACCGACGAGCCCAACGATGTCGACAAAAAAGAAACCTGGGGACTGCTGCCCGATATGGTTCTGATTGACGGAGGTAAGGGTCAATTAAACGCGGCGCACACGGCAATGAAAGAGTCCGGCGCCGGGAAATTAGCAATCGCCAGCCTGGCAAAAGAAAACGAGGAGATTTTTATTCCGGGACGTCAGACCCCGATTGTCTTACCGCGCAATTCGCTGGGACTCCAGTTACTCCAGCGCGTCCGTGACGAATCCCACCGTTTTGCAGTGGCCTATTTTACCAAAGTGCACAAGAAAAAGACCTTCACTTCAGCCCTGGATAATATTCCGGGTATCGGTCCCAAGCGCAAGCGCGCCTTGCTGAAACAGTTCGGCACGGTCAGAGGTATCAGAGAGGCTTCCAGCGAAGCTCTGGCAACCGTGCCCGGTATGACGCCGGAACTGGTAGACAGACTAAAAGAACACCTGGGCTGAAAGGAGTGAACGCCTCACTTAATTTCCTCTTCTTTCAAGACAGAGAGATAAGGTGATCGGGGAAAACCTTTAAACCGTGAATATCGCGGCAGGAACAAACAACAAATGACAAATCATTATCCAGACATAAAACAAGTCTGCATTTTCGGCACAGGCGGTGTTGGCGGCTATTTTGGCGGCAAAATTGCCGAAGCATTCGGTAATCCACAATTCAAAGACTACGACATCTACTTTATTGCCAGAGGCGAACACCTTCGGGTAATAAAAGAATACGGTATTTTAGTCAAAACCACCGAACGGCCGATTTTCGCCGAACCTACTCTAGCCACAAACGACCTCAATGAAATTCCGTCGCCGGACTTAATTTTACTTTGCGTGAAAAGTTATGATTTGAATCAAGCTACCGCTGCCATCAAACCTGTTATCCGCGATAATACGGTAATTATTCCATTACTTAACGGAGTCGATATCAGCGAACGCATCAGAGGAGTTCTGGACAAAGGTATATTCCTGCCGGCTTGTTTATACTTGGGGACGCATATTGAAAGCCCGGGTGTAATCAATCAGAGCGGGGGAAACGGCGTAATTATGTTCGGTCCCGACCGTAAATTCCCGCAATACTCAGGCGAAAATGTCAAATCATTCTTTACGCACACCGGTATAAAATATGAGTGGAATGATGACCCTCTGCCGCCTATCTGGGAGAAATACATATTTATCGCGGCTTTCGGGCTGGTAACGGCCCTCACCGGTAAATCTCTGGGAGAGGTGATGGAAAATGCCGAACACCGTAAAACGGTTGAAGGAATAATGGCGGAAATTTGCGCGATTGCCGGAAAGAAAGCGATTAAATTGCCATCAGATATTATCCAAAAATCAATTAACAAAGCCCATAATTTCCCGCATGAAGCCTGGACATCTTATCAAAGAGACACCGAAAACAAAGTTCAATGCAATGAGGGCGATTTATACGGCGGCACAATCATCCGGGAAGGTAACGACATGGGCGTTACCACCCCAATTACCCAATCAACGTACAAAAAGATAACGGATTTGTACGGGAAAAGGTAATTGAGTAAAGGCCGAATCCGAACCGGCTTATTTCGACGTTTTTTTGATTGCATCAAGGTATATTTTTTTAATGCTGTTTTTTTCATCGCTGTTGCAAATCGCTTCGACGGCAGGAAGCAAACTGGCGTTGTATTTTGTCTTGAGTTTTAAAATTTCTCCCAACGCAAAAGCGGCGCTCCAGCGCACCACCGTGCCTTCATGTTTTGCATTGTCGAGCAGGTTTTTTACCGCTTCGTCTAATTTACCGGGGAACAAATGCGCGGTATTGCCGATAACTTTCGCGGATTCCCATTTTACCCGCGGCGCTTTTGTCGTTAGGGCTTGAGTCACAAATTGAAAGCCTGTAATATTCAATATCGACGGTTTTTGCCTGGTCGCGAATTCCAGTGCTTCTACACACGTCGCCTTTGCAGGGTCTTTAGCGATTTGAGCGAATGATACAAGATCGTCCGTGCTGATTTTGCCGTCAAGCAGCCACCCGCTCAGCGTTTCCGTTTTTACCTTGGGTTTCAGATCCTTATCGTTCAGTAATTCCTGTATGGTCATCATGTTTCCCCGCCTTTTCCCCATAATATTTTAGTATTTGTTCGAAGTGCCGGATAATGCGGTTGTGTCATTCCATTCATGACACGAAATGACAATATTGCGTTATGGTTTTTTAGTGAAGGTCGAGGCTCCGGTCACACTGATATTTCCCAGCGTCGGACTGCCTATATAATACAATCGGGAAGCGCCGCTGACATCGGCATCGATGCCGGTGCTGACATTAACCGTGGCGTTACTGGCACCGCTGACCTGCATGTTTGCCTTAACGACTGTCAAATTGTCCAATTTCCCGCTACTGGCGCCGGAGATGTCGGCCGTAATGTTCGTGGCGGTTCCTTGCAGTTGCAAAATGCTTGCTCCGGAGATATCAAAATTACCGCCCGCCATCGATAACGTACCCGTAGTTTGTCCTGCGCCGGAAACATCTATCACCGCATCGCCGGTCTCGATATTCGTGCAGTCCAACCTGCCGGCTCCGGAAACACTGATATTCATATCGTTGCTGGAATTAAACTGGCTGATTTGAGCCTTAGAAGCCCCGGAGACACTGATCCCGCGCAGGTCAGGCAGGGTAATCACCGCTTTCTGCGTGGTGTTAAAATAGGAGTGATTCTTCTGTAAGCCGATATGTAACGTATCGCCCAATTGCCTGATATCCAGATATTCAAACAGATTGCTGTCCATCGTGATATTGATAGCGAAGGCATCGGCATATTTTATGTCGGCCTGGAAAGCATTGTCTATCTCTATTTTGTCGAAACCGACATTGTTATACGCTTTCGTCTGGACATGGCCGTTACCGCTAACGGGCGAGCCGAATGTGCCGCTGCACCCGGTCATTGAGATAACAATGCCCGTTGCCAAAGCTGCTAATAGTAATAATACCGCCGATTTCCTCATTGTTGGTCTCCAGTAAATAAAATATCATTTGCAGTATACAAAAGCCTCCATCTACTGGCAAGCAATAAACGATTTCTTACCAACAGGGAGTTCTTTGGTGAAGTTGCCAGACAACCTTGTGGATTGCCGGGTCAAGCCCGACAATGACAAAAAAATGAAAGATTCAAGCTTTCGCTTGAATCTTTCATTACCGGCCTGTCATTCCCGACCTGACCGGGAATCGACATCACTTACTTTGTGTAACTACCTTTTACGTGATAAAAAGCCGACAACAGACCGCTGAGAGCTATTTGCTTCCCCTAGTAATTTTCCGCCAGTACCTCATAGAATGCCTGCGGATGTTTACAGGCCGGACATTCCTTAGGCGGCTCGGTGCCTTCGTAGACGTAACCGCAATTGGCGCAATGCCATTTTACGGTAGTTTTTTTCTTGAAAACCTCGCCGTTAGCCATATTGGCAATGAGTTTGCGGTATCTGGATTCGTGGAATTTTTCCACTTTGGAAATTTGTTCGAAAGAAACCGCGACATCCGGGAAACCTTCTTCTCTGGCGATTTTAGCGAAATCGGCGTAGAGTTTGGTCCACTCCATATTTTCGCCGGCGGCCGCTCCTTCCAGATTTGATTTAGTGTCCTTGATCATGCCGGCCGGATAAGCAGCGACGATCTCGACATCGCCCCCTTCCAGATAGTTAAAGAATACTTTGGCATGCTCCTTTTCATTTTCAGCTGTTTCGGCGAAAATGTTGGCAATCTGTTCAAATCCTTCTTTACGCGCTTTACTGGCGAAGTATGTATAGCGATTTCTGGCCTGCGATTCTCCGGCAAAGGCTTTCAGCAGGTTTTTCTCGGTTTGTGTGCCTTTGATTGATTTTCCCATTTTTTCCCTCCCATCATTTATTAGTTCTATTATAAAGGTTCCGTCAAATGATTTTTCTGAATACTTAGTAAGCTATTCAGTTCACTGGATTCCCGCCGAAGTTTATCCCGTGAATAACGGGACGGGAATAACAATATGACTGTCTTTGCGAGGAGCCGTAGCAACGAATCAATCTTAGGCGAAAGGAAATAATAACCCAAATGCATCTTAAGCAATCAGGCAAACAAATTCTTTTATTGCTGTTGGAGTGACTTACATTACGGCTCTAGATTGCCACGTCCTTTATTGAAGGACTCGCAACGACAATGCCTATAAATTGTTACAAACTATTATAAAAGAAACCTATCTATCGCGGCAGCCACCCCGCTCTGCTCGACATCCAGAGTAACATGATGCGCCACTTTTTTCAACGCCGGCGTGCCGTTACCCATGGCCACCGCCAGACCGACGCCGCTCAATAGCGAAATATCATTGGAACCATCGCCGATAGCCATCACTGCCGATAGAGGAATGCCGAGAAAGGCGCACAACTTCCCTAATGCCTTCCCTTTGGAGACAGTGGCGCTGAGAATATTGATAAAGTCGATATCAGGGTAGCGCGGCGTCTTTGTCCAGGAAAAGGCGATTTTGCCACTAAATTGAGCTTGCAATTCCCGCGCCGTGGCTCTACCTTCTTCCGTGCGTACAATCAGCGTGCCCTTGATGATTCGCTCCGTTTGCCAGATAGAATTGAAATCCACATAAGTCGGCTCCAGCAGGAAAAATCGACGGCGGATGTCGGTCGTCCAATCGTCCTGCTCGATAAAGTACTGCCGGCTGGAATAAAAATCGAAATGGAGTTGTGATTTATGGGCGAAGTCAATCAAACGTTTGACCAGTTCCTTTTTGACCGGATCGACATAGAGTTCGTCGCCGGTCCGGGGATTGAGCACCAGCGCGCCATCGGAAAAGATGTGATAACCGTTCAACGGCAACTTATCCAGAATCGGCTTGGAGGCCTGCACCACTCTGCCGGTAGAAATCGCCACGATGATGCCCGCCCCGGTAACTCTTTTCAAAGCTTGGATATCTTTGTCGGAGACAGCGCCTTCTTTATTGATTAAGGTGCCGTCGATATCAATAACTAACAGTTTGTATGGCTTGCATGACATAGCGCCTCCGGAGGAGTTCAAATTGACGATTAGAGTCAATTATGGTATATTTTTTGTGGTTGGTAGCGTAGCTCAGCAGGTAGAGCAGAGGACTCATAAGCCTTTGGTCGGCGGTTCGATTCCACCCGCTACC
>Ga0182011_10002407_pt1 | contig 15799 bp, 14 predicted proteins | sample 711E1DmetaG_FD_120481 | JGI IMG/M metagenome (GOLD analysis project Ga0182011, IMG submission 120481) | Permafrost microbial communities from Stordalen Mire, Sweden - 711E1D metaG | ecosystem: Environmental > Terrestrial > Soil > Wetlands > Permafrost | place: Sweden: Stordalen | collected... | reverse complement strand
GCGGGTGCGCCGCATCCTGGCCGGCGACACGTCTCCGGAGCCGGCGGCCCCTCGCGGCAAGCCGCCTGAGCTGTGCCCGGCCTGCCCGTACCACACGGTCTACGCCACTCTCAAGAAACACGACTGCATCGTCGCCGGCGACATCGGCTGCTACACGTTGGGCGTGCTGCCTCCGTACCAGGCCATGGACACCTGCGTGGCCATGGGCGCGTCGATCGGCGTGGGGCTGGGCCTGCGCCACGTTCTGCCACCGCAGGAGGCCCGGCGCGTCGTCTCGATCATCGGCGACTCCACGTTCGTCCACTCCGGCATCGGCGGCCTGGTGGAGATGGCCTACAACCCGCCGTCGACCGGCCACGTGGTCATCGTGCTGGACAACGGCACGACGGCGATGACCGGACAGCAGGAGCACCCCGCGACCGGCCGCACCCTGGACCACGGCCCCACGAACAAGCTCTCGATCGAGGGCGTCGCGACGGCTATCGGCATCCCGAGCGTCACCGTGATCGATGCCTACGCCGAGCCCGAGGAGTTCGAGCGCCTGCTCCTCGAACGCCTGGCTGCGTCCGAGCTTTCGGTCATAGTCGCCCGCAGGCCGTGCATCCTCGCTGCGGCCGACATCCGGAAGTGGGAGAAGCAGGCGGCCGGGCTTCGAGCTCAGGCAGCCGAGCAGGCGGCGTTCGATCTGCCGCTGGAGGATCGATGAGCGCCGAAGAGGGCGCCGGGAACAGCCTGGGCAACGGCATGGACGCCGGCCAGGCCAACGGCACGGGCGGCCGCCGCGGGGCCGGCCGGGCCGCGTCCTTCGTTACCAACGTCATCTTCGCCGGTCTGGGGGGCCAGGGCGTGATCAAGGCGTCGGACATCCTGGCCGACGCCGCTCTTCGGGCCGGACTGGACGTCAAGAAGTCCGAGCTGCACGGTATGAGCCAGCGTGGCGGTTCCGTCAGCTCCGACGTCCGCTTCGGGACCCGCGTCCTGTCGCCGATGGTGCCGCGAGGTGAGGCGGACTACCTGGTGGTCCTGGCTGCGTCGGAGGTGGAGGTCACGCGACCGCTTCTCCGTCCGGGCGGCGTGCTGCTGTCCCCGGACCTGATTCCGGACGCGGATCTGCCCAACAAGCGCAGCCTGAACGTCGCGTTGCTCGGTGCCCTGAGCCGTTACCTGGACCTGCCGCCTGAGGCGATGCTCGATGCGGTCAAGGCGGCGCTGCCGGAGCGGCTCCACGCCGTCAACGCCGCGGCATTCCAATTAGGCCGAAAAGTCGCCGCCGGGCAGGGCACAATCAGCTAGGCGGAGGTCGTCGTCACCGGCCTTCCGCGCGCCGGGAGCGTGCTCGACTAGAGGAGGCTGTGGTGAGCATCTGGAACGACCCGCCGGGCGGATTCCACGCTATCAGCGCACCCGATTACCTGCCGCGGCCCCAGTTGGCCGAGATCCAGCTGCAGCGGCTCCAGTCCGTGGTTTCTCGAGCCTACGATCGCGTGGCCCTCTTCCGATCGAGACTGGACGGGCGCGGCCTGACCCCCGCGGACATCGCCTCGCTCGCCGACATCGCCAGGCTGCCGTTCACGGTCAAGACGGACCTCCGCGACACCTATCCCTTCGGGCTTTTCGCCAGCCCGATGGAGGAGATCGTCCGGCTCCACGCGTCCTCCGGGACCACCGGCAAGCCGATCGTCGTCGCCTACACCCAGGCCGACCTGGATGTCTGGACCGAAGTAATGGTCCGCAGCTTCGTGGCCTGCGGGATACACCGCGGCGACGTCATCCAGAACGCCTACGGCTACGGGCTCTTCACCGGCGGCCTGGGCGCCCACTACGGCGGCGAGGCCCTGGGCGCGACGGTCATCCCGATCAGCGGCGGCAATACCGAGCGCCAGCTGATGGTCATGCAGGACTTCGGCGTCACCGCGATTGCCTGCACGCCGAGCTACTTCCTGCATCTGATCGAGTCGGCCAAGGACATGAAGATCGACTTCTCCAAGCTGAGAGTCGGTGTCTTCGGCGCCGAGCCCTGGAGCGACTCGATGCGAGAGCGGATCCAGGACGAGAGCGGCATTCGCGCTCACGACATCTACGGCCTTTCGGAGATCATCGGCCCCGGAGTCGGCGTCGAGTGCATCGAGCGCCGCGGGCTCCACGTCTTCGAGGACCACTTCTTCCCCGAGATCATCGACTCGGAGACGGGCGAGGTCCTGCCTGAGGGCACCGAGGGAGAGCTCGTTCTGACGACGCTGTCCAAGCAGGCGATGCCCCTGATCCGGTATCGAACTCGCGACGTGACCGCGCTGGTTTCGGAGCCATGCGGCTGCGGCCGAACCCTCCGCCGCATCCGCCGCATCGGCCGGCGCTCGGACGACATGTTCATCATCCGCGGCGTCAACGTCTTCCCGTCCCAGGTGGAGACGGCGCTGCTGCGGGTCGAGGGCACGTTGCCCCACTACCAGATCATCCTCACCCGCGACGTGGGCCTGGACCAGATGGAGGTCAAGGTCGAAGTCACGCCCGAGGTCTTCTCCGACGAGATCCGGGCGCTCGAGGCGCTGCAGCACCGGTTGGAGGCGTCGATCGAGAACATCCTCGGCCTGCGCGTGAAGGTGACGCTGGTCGGACCGCGCTCGCTCGCTCGCAGCGAGGGCAAGGCCAAACGGGTCACCGATCTGCGCAACGTCTGACGCATCAACGGTCGAACGGCGGGTCGTTCCCGCCGAAGGAGGCCTTCAATGAAGCTTCAACAACTCTCGCTCTTCCTGGAAAACAGGCCGGGTCAACTCCGCGAGCCGTGCGAGGCGCTGGCCGCGGCCGGAATCGATCTGCTCACCATGTCCCTGGCGGACACGGCTCAATTCGGCATCCTGCGCTTCATCGTCCGCGACCCGGAGCGTGCCAAGAAGGTTCTCGAGGAGGCGGGCATGGTCGTGCGCATGACGGAAGTCGTGCCGGTCCAGGTCGACAACAAGCCCGGCGGCCTGGCCACCGTGCTGGCGGCGATCGAGGAAGCGGGCCTGGGCGTCGAATACATGTATGACTTCGGCGCCGCCTCGCGCGGCGGCAAGGCGGCCATCGTCTTCCGCTTTGAGGATCCGGATGCGGCTCTTGCGGCTCTCAAGGCGGCCGGCGTGCGTGTGCTGGCCATGGAGGAGTTGCTGACGAACTAGGAGGGCGGGCCAGGACACGGCTGGAACCTCCGGCTGGCGGACGCGCGCGGGCGCTGGCATCGGCTCAGGCTGTGTCGTCGGAATCGTCGCGGCCTCGCAACAGCGACACGTTGAAACCGCGCAGCTCCCCGATGGCGAAGCCGCTGGCGATCGTGGGGTCTTCGTTCATGATCCGGCGGGCCACGGTCTCGTCCGGCGCCTCGATGATGGCGATGCCGGTGTTGATCCTGCCGAGCGTCGGACCGGCCAGGATCAGCGTGCCCTCCGCCAGCAGTCGCTTGAGCCGTTCGAAGTGCTCGCCCCAGACTCGACGCTCCTCGTCGGTCATGGTCGCCGCGAAGTCCTCGCGAGGCGTGTGCAGGAAGTAGATCCACTCGGCCATGGTCGCCTCGTTCGTTGGGTGGCGGTCTAGGAGTGCGGCTGCCCCTACGGCGCTGCCCGTGCGGCGCAGCACGCGGGTGAAGATTGTGCGTCCGCGGACGGCCCCCCGCCCGGCGTGCAGGGATTGTGCGTGCTCGGACACCGTTCTGCCCGCGAGCAAGCCAAATGCCAGCGGGGGTGGCACTGGGCCGACAATGTGGGTTGGCCGCGGGCATGGCCGACGCTCAGGGCGGCTCCGACACTCCCGAATCGGGCGTTTGCGACCAGCTTTGCAGTCCCGGTCATCCGGATTCGGGTGCCGGGCGGCCTTGCTCAGGCGATCCTCCTCGCCTCGTGCTACAGGGGTTGGCATGTCGCCAGGAAGCCGAGCCGAACCGGGAATCCCGCGCGAACCGGGAATCCGCGTGGGCCGGGCGGCGATGGGCTCGGATCGGGCCAGGAATGCGCGCGGACTCGGCGGAGACGCGCCGGCATCGACACGGCCATCCCCAGGCGGCCCCCGCGACTCATGGCCGGAGTCGGTGGAAAGACTCTTGGGCCTCGGCCGAGAGGCGGTGACACATTGCTGACCGCCAGCAAACGTAGCATCTCCCAACGACGCGGCGGGACTCGGCAGGCCCTCGGCTGGCGCTACCATTTGTCCCCGACAGGACCCGCCGGGACCTGGCTCCATGCTGCGGGTCGACCGCGAGGAGGTGTCTGACGATGCGCCATCGGACCTTCGGGCGGCTCGGCTGGCAGGTCGGCGAAGTCGGCTACGGCATGTGGGGCATGGGTGAGTGGACCGGCTCGAACGACAAGGAGTCGATGGCTTCGCTCCAGTTAGCCGTTTCGAAGGACGTCAGCTTCTTCGACACTGCCCAATCCTACGGTGACGGTCACAGCGAGCAGATGCTGGGGATTCTTCTCGCCGGCCACCGTGGCAAGCGCATCTTCGTGGCGACCAAGGTCCCTCCCAAGAACCGGGAGTGGCCAAGCCGTCCCGGCGTGCCCTTTGGAGAGGTCTTCCCGCGCGCGTACGTGCGCGAGTACGTCGATATCAGCCGCTCGAACCTGGGCGTCGATACGATAGATCTCCTCCAGCTCCACGTGTGGGACGACAACTGGCTGGCGAGTGGCGAGTTGAAGCAGACGATCGCGGAGCTCAAGCGCGAAGGCTCCATTCGGGCATTCGGCCTCAGCCTTAACCGTCGGGAGCCGTGGAATGGCATTGCGGCAGTTCGCTCCGGCCTGGTCGACTCCGTCCAGGTGGTTTACAACGTCTTCGATCAGTCGGCCGAGGACGAACTCTTCCCGGCCTGCCGCGAGAACAACGTCGCGGTCGTCGCTCGCTGTCCGTTCGACGAAGGGAGCCTAATCGGCAACCTGACGCTTCGGTCCACATGGCCCGCAGGAGATTGGCGCAGCGGGTATTTCGGGCCGAAGAACCTGGCCCAGTCCGTCGCTCGCGCCGACGCCCTCAAGCCGCTGCTGCCGGCTGGGATGAGCCTGGCCGAGATGGCTCTGCGCTTCATCCTGTCGAATCCCGACGTGTGCGGCGTGATTCCTGGTATGCGCACGGTGGCCCATGTCGAGTCGAACACCGCCGCCAGCGACGCCGGCCCTCTCTCGCCTGAGCTGATTGCCAAGCTGCGGGCCCACCGCTGGAACCGCCAGACTCCGCGGAGGAGCTAGAGAACCTCCGCCCGGGCCCGGCTCAGGTCCGGGGCAGGGCGGTCTCCCGGGCCAGGCGCCTCAAGACGGCCGGCAGGATCCCACCCTGGCGGTAGTAGTCCAGCTCGATAGGACCGTCCAGCCGGACGATCGCCTCGAACCGTCGCTCGCCTCCGTCATCGCCCCGCGCGACCACGCCGACCCGTGACCGCGGTGCCGGCCCGCCCGCCGGCAGAGCGATCGTGTAGGCCTCCCGGCCCGTAAGGCCGAGGCTCGCTGCGCTCTCGCCGGGGAGAAACTGGAGCGGCAGAATGCCCATTCCCACCAGATTCGAGCGGTGGATCCGCTCGAAGCTCTCGGCGATGACCGCCCGAACGCCGAGCAGTCGCGGCCCCTTGGCCGCCCAGTCGCGGGAGGACCCCGAGCCGTATTCCTTGCCGGCGATCACCAGAAGCGGCACGCCTTCGGCCGCATAGCGGGCCGACGCGTCGAAGATGGTGGTCGGCGCGCCGTCCGGGAGATGGACCGTGAACGGCCCCTCCCGTTCTGCCAGGAGGTTGCGCAGCCGGATGTTGGCGAAGGTGCCGCGCACCATGACTTCGTGGTGGCCGCGCCGAGCCCCGTAGCTGTTGAACTCGGCGGGCGGCACGCCATGCGCCTGAAGCCACTCTCCGGCGGGGGACGAGGCCGCGATCGAGCCCGCCGGCGAAATGTGGTCGGTCGTTACGGAGTCGCCGAGGAGCGCCAGGACTCGCGCACCTTGGAGCGAGGCCACGGGCTCCGACTCAACTTTAAGACCGACGAAGAACGGCGGAGGGGCGACGTAGGTCGATTGGCCCTCCCAGAGGTAGCGATCGCCCGAGGCCACGTCGAGCGCCTTCCACTTCGGCCCGCCGTCGAAGACCGAGGCGTAGGCGGTCCGGAATAGCTCGCCGCTGACCGCCGAGCCGACGGTGGTGCGGACCTCCTGGGCCGAGGGCCAGACGTCGCTCATGAACACGGGCGCGCCGGCCCTGTCCGTTCCTAGCGGCTGGGTTGTGAGGTCGATATCCACGGTGCCGGCAAGCGCGAAGGCTACGACCAGCGGCGGCGAGGCCAGGTAGCTCGCCCGGACAAGGGGATGAATGCGGCCTTCGAAGTTGCGGTTGCCCGAGAGCACGGCCGCAGCGACGAGGTCGTTCTCCTGGATCGCATCCGCCACGGGAGCGTCCAGCGGACCGCTGTTGCCGATGCAGGTCGTGCAACCGTAGCCGGCGAGGGCGAAGCCGAGCTTTTCGAGAGGCTCCAGCAGGTTCGCGGCCCGCAGGTACTCGGTGACGGCCCGGGAACCGGGCGCCAGGCTGGTCTTGACCGTCGGCGGGACGGTCAGGCCGCGGGCCACGGCATTTCGGGCCAGCAGGCCGGCCGCGACCATCACCGTCGGGTTCGAGGTGTTGGTACAGCTCGTGATTGCGGCGATGGCTACGGAGCCGTCCGTGACTTCGACCGAACGACCGGCCGCCTCGACTCGGACGGTCCGATAGGACGCCACGGCCGCGACTCCCGCCTCGGCATTCTTCTCGAGACGCGCGGGATAGGCCGCCCGGAAGCTCGTTCGGAGATCGCGCAGGGCCACGCGATCCTGCGGTCGGCGGGGCCCTGCCAGAGAGGGCTCCACCGAGGCCAGGTCCAGGGTCAGCAGCGCATCGAACTCGGGGGTGACGCCGGGCAGGCGCCAGAGGCCCTGCTCCCTGGCATACCGTTCGACGAGGGCCACATGGTCGGGCGCCCGGCCGGTCAGGCGCAGGTAGGTGAGCGTCTCGTCGTCGATTGGGAAGAGCGTCGCCGTCGCCCCGAACTCGGGTGACATGTTGGAGATCGTCGCCCGGTCGGCCAGGGCCAGCCCTGCCAGCCCGTCGCCGCTGAACTCCACGAACGCGCCGACGACGCCGTAGGACCGCAGCATCTGGGTCACCACCAGCACAAGGTCCGTCGCCGTTGCGCCCTCGGGCAACTCACCCGACAGTCGCACGCCCACGACCCTCGGCATCGGCTGATAGAGCGGCTGGCCGAGCAGGACGGCCTCGGCCTCGATTCCGCCGACGCCGTAGCCGAGCACGCCGAGGCCGTTGATCATGGTGGTGTGGGAATCCGTCCCGACCAGCGTGTCCGGGAAGGCGATCTCGCGGTCACCGCCGGCGTCGCGACGCCGCGTCACCACATCTGCCAGGTACTCGAGGTTGACCTGGTGGACGATGCCCGTTCCGGGCGGCACGACGCGCAGATCGCGGAAGGCGGTCTGCGCCCAGCGGAGCAGCCGATATCGCTCGCCGTTGCGCTCGTACTCGCGCGCGACGTTGAAGGCGAAGGCGTCGGATGTGCCGTAGCGATCGACCTGGACGGAGTGGTCGATGACCAGGTCGGCGGGTACTTGCGGGTTGACGCGAGATGGGTCCCCGCCCAGTTCGGCGATGGCGTTCCGCATCGCCGCCAGGTCCACCACCGCCGGGACGCCGGTGAAGTCCTGCATGATGACCCGGGCAGGCATGAACGGGATCTCAACCTCGGTCGTAGCGGCGGCGCCAGGCCGCCAGGCAGCCAGGGCGGCCACGTCGGCTTCTCGAACGGCCCCGTCGCCGACATGTCGGACCACGTTCTCCAGCAGGATCTTGAGCGTGACCGGCAGGCGGTCGAGCTCGAGGGCGGGAATCGCCGCCCAGGATCGGGTCAGCGCCGAGAGTGGGTAAAAGTCCGGCAGTCCGGGACCGAGTGGGGCCCGGGCGCCGAAGGGATCGCTGGGAGACACGACAACTCCTTCGAGGGCTCGAGCCGTCGGACGGCACGAGCTTGTGATCGCCAGAACCCCGGTGGGGGTGCGCCTCTGCCGCCAGGGACACGCTAAACTCGAACCCGGCGGTCGCCGCCGGTCGCGCCACGACGCGACTCGAGTGCGATGTCCGCCAACACGAGAGTCCAGCGCAGGATACCGCGGGTTCGCGGTCGGGGAGGGTGGTCGCGTGAAATCCTGGCGCGGCGATGCACGCCGCGGTCCGGTTGGGGAGATGGGCGGCCCGATCGCGTCCGGAGCGGGGGTTCAATCGGGCGGTTCCGCCGAGAATGCGGGGGGCCATCGGCCCGATGACGGGACTCAGGCCGACCTCGGAGCGCATGGGCGCCGCGGCGGATCGTCGGGTACGCCCACGGTGGGCATCGTCGGGGCCGGGCCCGTCGGAACGGCTCTGGGCGTGGCCATCGCCCGAGCCGGTTGGCCGGTTACGGCCGTCTCCAGCCGCGACGTCGGCCGGCGGGAGGCGTTCGTTGGCCTGGTGCCGGGCGCTCGGCCCTTCGTCGAGCCCGAGGCGATCCTCGACGAGGTTGAGCTGGCGATTCTGGCTGTGCCCGACGACGCCATTCCGGCCGTGGTCGAGTCGATGCGCCTGTACAGCGGCCAGACACTAGTCCACACGAGCGGCCTGCTCGGGTCGGAAGTTCTCCAGCCGGCGCTCGCCGCAGGCAGTCACATCGGGGCCTTCCATCCGCTCGTCTCGTTCACCGCGGAGGTGGAGCGGTCGGTCGAGGACCTCAGGGGTGCAACCATCGCCATCGAAGGCGACGACAGGATCATGGGGCTCCTGGCGGATCTCGCCGAAGCGATCGGGGGAGTGGCAGTTCGGGTGCCGCAGGGCACCAAGCCGGCCTACCACGCGGCGGCGGTCCTGGCCTCCGGCGGGCTCGTCGCTCTGCTCGACGCAATCGTGACGCTCGGGGCCGTGGCGGGCCTCGACGAACGCGGCTCCCTGGCCGTCTACGGACGGCTCATCGAGCAGACCCTGGCCAACGCACGTGCTGTCGGCGTAGGTGCGGCGCTCACCGGCCCGATCACGCGCGGCGATGCGGGCACGTTGCAGACGCATCTCCAGGTGCTCGAGCGGTTGGCCCCCGGCGTTGTGGAGCTGTACCTGGCGGGCGCCCGGCGCGAACTGCGAATCGCCGAGGAGCGGCGCGCGCTGTCACCGGAGCAGTTCGAGCGTGTTCGAGCCGCGCTTGCAAAGGTCGTCTGACCGGGTACGATTGACCCCATGCAGCAAAGCATCGCGGCAAGGCTCGCAGCCCGGCCCGCCGCTCACTTCACGCGCCCAGCGGGCCACGAGTGGGAGCGACGGCTCGGTCTCCACTCGAGCCTCTCGTTCCAGCGCGCGGAGACCCGGTCGACCGTCGTCCGCCCATCCCATGGCGGCCTGCAGGTCACCGGCTGGCGCCCTGTCACCACACGCCCCGGCGCTCCTCGGAGCGGGTTGGTTCGGGCCGCCGTGACCATCCACTGGGCCGGTGGCAGACCGCAGGCCGACCGCCGATCGAGTCTCGCCGCGGCTCCGTGGCGAGGTTGAACAGCGCCACTGCCACCTCCGCGGGCGGCATCGTCATCCGCTACCTGGAGTCGACCCCCCAACTCGTGGTCGGTCGCCGCAAACGCGAGAAGGACGGTCAGACGTGGACGCTGCCGAAGGGTACGCCCATTCCCGGCGAAACCCTCGAGGAGACCGCTCTGCGTGAGGTATGCGAGGAAACCGGGCTCACGGTCCGAATCCTCTCGCCGCTGGACGAGATCAAGTACACGTTCGCGCAAAGGGGCACGCGTATCCACAAGACTGTGCACTACTTCCTGATGGAGCCCACCGGCGGCTCCTTTGAGAGCCACGACCACGAGTTCGAGGAGGTCCGCTGGATATCGTTCGACGATGCCGCCGGTCTTCTCTCCTTCGAAACGGAACGCGCTCTCGTCGGTCTCGCCGCTACGCGACTCCCGGAGACGGCCGTTTGATCTGCGCGTCCCGATAGCCTGGCCTGCGGGTCACCTGCGGCCCAGGAGCAAGACCGGAGGTCTACCTGGATGGCTCAGTCGCACGACGGGCCAATGGCGACGCCGCTCGCCGATAGACACGCGGCGTTGGGGGCTCGGATGGTGGAGTTCGGCGGCTGGCTGATGCCGCTCCAGTACTCCGGCATCCTCGAGGAGCATCGGGCGGTTCGTACACGGGCGGGGGCGTTCGACCTGTCGCACATGGGCGAGCTCTTCGTCGAGGGCCCGGGGGCAGCGCCGGCGCTGGCCTACGCACTTACCACGGATCCTGCGAAGATCAAGGTTGGCCGGGCTCACTACTCGATGATCTGCTTTCCCGAAGGCGGCGTCCTCGACGACCTGATCGTCTACCGTCTGGGCGAGGAGCGGTTCATGGTCGTTGCCAACGCCGCCAACGCCGGAGCCGTGAGCGACGCTCTGGCCGCGCGGTTCGGGGGCTTCGGAGCCGTCCTCGACGACCGCTCGCTGGCGATGGGGCTGGTGGCGTTGCAGGGCCCTCGATCGGCGGCAATCCTGGCGCGGCTCACCGACGTGGCTTTGGACGGCCTGCGCTACTACGCGATCGCGGAAGGCCACGCAGCCGGCGTCCCCGCGCTTGTGGCTCGAACCGGCTACACCGGCGAGGACGGTTTCGAAGTCTTTGTCGACGTGGAAGCCGCGGCGACCGTCTGGGACGCCCTGCTCGAAACGGGCAAGGCCGAGGGTCTTCTGCCGGTCGGGCTCGGGGCGCGCGACACGCTGCGACTCGAGGCCGGCATGCCGCTGTACGGGAACGAGCTCGGCCCCGACACCACACCGTTCGAGGCGGGCCTCGGCCGCGTCGTGGATCTCGAGCGGGAGGGCGACTTCGTCGGTCGCGCCGCGCTGGAGAAGGCCCTCGCCGACGGTCCGCGCCGGAGGCTGGTCGGCCTCACCGTCCGAGGTCGCGGGATCGCCCGTCATGGCTACGAGGTGTTCGCCGGTGATCGGCGGATTGGCGCGGTCACGAGCGGGACTCTTTCGCCGACCCTCGGCGAGCCGATTGCGATGGCCTACGTAGCGCCCTCCGAGGCGGAGCCCGGTACGATTGTGGCCGTCGGTATTCGCGACCAGCGAGTGCCGGCCGAGGTAGTCCAACTGCCCTTCTACCGAAGGCCGGCCTAGACGGAAGCGTGGTGTGTGACGCCCATCGCCGTCCGATGGCGATCAGGAGGAGAATAGCGATGGTGCCCGGGGATCTGCGCTACACGAAAGAGCACGAGTGGGTCCGGACCGAGGGCGATCTGGCCACCGTCGGGATCACCGACTACGCGGCCGAGCAGCTCGGGGATATCGTCTTCGTCGAGCTGCCCGAGGTCGGCCGGACCGTCACCCAGTTCGCCCCCATCGGTGTTATCGAGTCGGTCAAGGCCGTTAGCGATCTCTTCGCGCCATTGGGCGGCGAGGTTGTCGAGACCAACGCCGAGCTTGCCACCGCGCCCGAGCTGCTCAACAGCGAAGCCTTCGGGGGGGGCTGGATACTGCGGATCAGGATGGCCGATCCCACCCAGATCGACGGTCTACTCGACGCGGCAGCCTACGACGCGCTTATCTCCGAGGCCTGAGGCCGCGTCCGGACTGAGATCACCCCCGCAGGAGCCGACTTCATGGCGTATGGCCCGCACACGACCGAAGATCGCGCCCGGATGCTCGCGGCGATCGGCGTCGATTCCGTGGACGATCTGTTCGCCGACATCCCGGCGTCGCTCCGGGCCTCCGGCCTTCAGCTGCCCCCGCCCGAGTCCGAGGCGGAGCTGTCGACTCGACTGCGCGATCTGGCCGACCGCAACCGGGTCGAGCTGATCGGCTTCCTCGGCGCCGGAGCCTACCGCCACTTCACCCCGGCAGTGGTCGACCAGCTGCTCCTGCGCGGCGAGTTCTACACCGCCTACACGCCGTACCAGCCGGAGATCAGCCAGGGCACGCTCCAGACGATCTACGAGTACCAGTCGCTCATGGCCGAGCTGACCGGTCTGGATGTGGTCTCGGCCTCGCACTACGACGGCGCCACGGCCACGGCCGAGGCGGCCCTCATGAGTTGTCGCGCGACGCGCCGCGAGCGGGTGCTGGTCAGCCGGGGTGTCCACCCTCATTACCGTGAGACGCTCTGTACGTACTTCGGAGGGGCATCGCTCGCGGCCGACGAGATTCCGCTCGTCGCTGAGGGCCCTGCCGCCGGAACGACCGACGCCGCGGCCCTGGAACGGCTACTCACCGACCCGGAGCGTCCGGTCGCCGGTGTGATCGTCGCCAACCCGAGCTTCTTCGGACTGCTCGAGCCGATGTCCGAGATCGGTCGGCTCGCCCACGCCGCGGGTGCGCTCTTCGTTTCGGTCGTTGAGCCCGTCTCTCTCGCCGTCCTTGCCTCTCCGGGCGAGTACGGGGCGGACATCGCAGCCGGCGAAGGCCAGTCGCTGGGCATCCCGCTCGCCTACGGCGGGCCGTATCTCGGCATCCTGGCCTGTCGCGAGGCCCTTGTGCGCCAGATCCCCGGCCGTCTTGTTGGCATGACCACGGACATCGACGGGCGCCGAGCCTTTGTCATGACCCTGCGTGCCCGCGAGCAGGACATCCGCCGTGAGAAGGCCGCCAGCAACATCTGCACGAACCAGGCCTTGTGCGCGCTGGCCGCCTCCATGTACCTCGCCGCTTTGGGGCCGCACGGCCTGCGGGACGTCGCCGCTCTCGGTGCCGCACGTGCCGCGGAACTGGAGATGGCCCTCGCGGCCGCAGGCGCGCCGCGGCTGCATCCCGGGCCGTATCTCAACGAGTTCGCCGTTCGCGTCCCGGGCGCTGCGGCCGTCCATGCCCGCCTCGTCGGCCGTGGCATCCTGGCCGGGCTGCCGCTGGCGCGGGCCGTCCCGGACGACTCATCGCTCGCCGATGCGCTACTCGTCTGCGCGACGGAGGTAACGACTTCCGAAGAGATCGCGGCCTTCGCCGCGGCTCTCCGCGAGGAGCTTTCGGGCTCGGCCGCAGACGAGCGGGCCGCCGCGGGACCCGAGGTGGCCGCCCGATGACTGCCGCCGGAGACCGCCTGGGGCCGACTCTGTTCGAACGTTCGCGGCCGGGCCGAGGCGGCGGCAAGGTGCCGCATCCGCCCAAGGACGCCCTGGCCCGCATCCCGGCCGGCCTGCTGCGAGGGGAGGGGCCGCGATTGCCCGAGGTTTCGGAGCCGGAGCTGACCCGCCACTACGTCAACCTCAGCCAGCTCAACTACGCCGTGGACACGGGCTTCTATCCGCTCGGCTCATGCACCATGAAGTACAACCCCAAGATCGACGAGTGGGCCGCTCGTCTGCCCGGCTTCGCCGCGCTCCATCCGTTCGCCCCGGACGAGCTCTCTCAGGGCACGCTGCAGCTGCTATGGGAACTGGAGGGGGCGCTGGCTGAGATAGGTGGCATGAAGGCCGTCACGCTCCAACCCGCGGCCGGAGCTCAGGGCGAGTTGACCGGCATCCTCATGGTCCGGGCCTACCACCGCAGCCGTGGCGATACGGCGCGGAGCGAGGTACTGGTCCCGGACTCTGCCCACGGAACGAATCCCGCCACGGCGTCGATGGCAGGTTTCAGAACGATCTCCATTCCGTCCGCTTCCGACGGCGGCGTGGATGTGGATGCGTTCCGATCGGCGCTCGGTCCTAAGACGGCCGCGGTCATGATCACCAACCCGTCGACGCTGGGCCTCTTCGAGTCCCGTCTGGGCGAGCTGTTGGATGCCGTCCACAAGGCCGGTGCGCTGGCCTATATGGATGGAGCCAACCTCAACGCCATCATGGGCCGCTTCAAGCCCGGCGAGGCCGGCTTCGATGTGATGCACATCAACGTGCACAAGACGTTCTCCACGCCCCACGGCGGCGGCGGTCCCGGCGCGGGGCCGGTGGGCGTGGGCGAGAAGCTTCTGCCATTCCTGCCCTCGCCTCGGGTCCTGCGTGAGCCAGACGGCCGCTTCCGACTCGAGGCGTATGGCGAGCGGCCGGCCAGCATCGGCCGGGTGCGCGCCTTTGCAGGAAACGCAGGAATCCTCGTGCGGGCGTATGCGTACATCCGTGCCCACGGCGCATCGGGCCTGTGCGAAGTCAGCGAGGACGCGGTTCTGGCCGCGAACTACCTCAAGGCCCGACTGGCCGACGTTTTGGACGTTCCTTTCCCTCGGCCGTGCATGCACGAGTTCGTGGCCTCGTCCGCGACTCTGAAAGCCGAAACGGGAGTCCGCACTCTCGACGTGGCCAAGAGGCTGATCGACTACGGCTTCCATCCGCCCACGGTCTACTTCCCGTTGACGGTCGAGGAAGCCCTGCTCATCGAGCCGACGGAGACGGAATCGCTCGAGACTCTGGACGCCTTCGTGGAGGCTATGCGGTGCATCGTGGATGAGGCCCGCCACGATCCGGATCTTCTTCATTCGGCGCCGCATAGTTCGCCGGTACGTCGGCTCGATGAGGCGACGGCCGCTCGCCAGCCCAATCTTCGCTGGCGGGCTATGACGGGCAGCCAGAGTCCGTGCCCCGACTGAAGTAACGGGCCATTCTGGTCGCTGGTCGGCTGATACTCTGTCTGAAAACGCGGTCCAGGCGCCTCCCGCAGACTATCCGAGGCAACCTGCGGGGCTCAGCCGACCTGCCTGGCCTCCGGCCGCCGGCAGCCGGCTCTCTACGATCGATCGGCCGGGCACGGATCGTTTGACACTGCGACGGTGCCTGGGCATAGTACGACCAAGTTACAGCCCGACAATGCCCATAGCCCACATGCAAGCGATATCGAGTCCCTGCTTTCCTCGATGGAGGGCGAAATGCCGAAGGCCCTAGCCTCGGCGGTTGGGTTGGACCCGTTAGGGAGGCGCCTAGATGCGTAAACGTCTGATCAGCGTTCTCACAGCCGCGGTTCTGGTGGCGACTGCTTGTACTTCGTCGACGGCCACGCCATCGCCAACAACGGCGCCGGCGCCGACGACGAGCACACCCACCACCGCTCCCGCGGCCACGACCGCGCCTGCCGCGTCGCCCTCGGCCTTCGGGGTCGCGCTCACCGGTTCCACGTACCAGGCTACCCCGGCGACCACCACGGGTGGCTCTATCGTCGTCGCCGAGTGGCAGTTCCCGGATACGCTCAATCCCTACTACGCCCAGGCCGAGACCGACATCGAAGCCTCCGGTAGCATGTTCGACGGCCTTCTCACGGTCACCCCGGACCTGAAGTACGCCCCCGACCTTGCCACGAACGTTCCGACCGTTGACAACGGCGGGGTCGTTCTCAAGGGCACGGGCATGGATGTGACCTGGAACCTCAAGCCCGGCATGAAGTGGTCCGACGGTCAGCCGATCAACTGCGACGACATCAAGGCCACCTGGCAGTGGGTCATGGACCCGGCCAACACGGGCCTGGCCGGTGGAACGATCGGCTGGGAGAACATCACCGGCGTTGACGGCGGCACCACCAGCACCTGCGTGGTCCACTTCAACGCTATCTACGAGGGCTACCTGAGCCTGATCTCCCCGGTGCTCCCGGCTCACTACCTCTCGACCGTTTCGGTCGCGGATGCCCCGACCAAGCTGTACCCGCTCGACAACGTCTCCAGCGGCGTCTACAGCGGCGCGTACATCCCTACCGACCTCAAGACCGACGCCCAGATCACGCTCAAGCCGAATGCCAATTGGCAGACCATCGGCGGTCATGCGCCGTGGCTCAGCTCGGTCATCCTTAAGTACTACGGCGATGCCGAAACGATGATCGCCGGCTACCAGGC
>Ga0182011_10002405_pt1 | contig 15806 bp, 13 predicted proteins | sample 711E1DmetaG_FD_120481 | JGI IMG/M metagenome (GOLD analysis project Ga0182011, IMG submission 120481) | Permafrost microbial communities from Stordalen Mire, Sweden - 711E1D metaG | ecosystem: Environmental > Terrestrial > Soil > Wetlands > Permafrost | place: Sweden: Stordalen | collected... | reverse complement strand
TCCTATTCCTTCGCGTCCATAAGCGACGGAACGGAATCACGGCCGCAGCGGAGAGTGCGCCGGCGCTTGAATGACAATCCATCCTTCAGGGGACACTTCACAATGACATCGCACAGATTCCTGCAGATATTCGTCGCCTCCGGGATCGCCTTTCAGGCCTCCACAGCGCAGACCCCCCCGGCGGTCCCTCTGACAGTGGGGGACGCGGTGGCTCTTGTCCTGTCGCGCAACCCGGCCCTCGTGGAATCCGGACACGACATCGATGCCGCGCGCGCGCGCGCCGACCAGAGCCGGAGCGGCTACCTCCCGAGCGCGGAGGCCGAAGCCACATACGTGCTCCTCGCCCCGGTGTCGGTTTTCGACCTCCCGGGCGAATCCATCAAGGTCTTCCCGTACAACAATTACGACGGCCATATCGGCGTGCGGCAGACCGTGTACGATTTTCAGAAGACGAGCGCGGCTGTCGGCCTCGCCGATTCGCGCGTCGCGATTGCGGAAGACTCCAGGGAAGCCGTGAAACGGGATCTGGCCGTCCGGTCCGCGGAGACGTTTTATGCCATCCTCTTCCTCCGGCGGAGCATCGAAGTCCAGAACGAGCAGGTCAGGACTCTGCAGGAGCACCTCGCGATCGCGCACAGGAAGGCCGAGGCCGGGACCGCCACGCTGCTCGACGAACTCACGACACAGGTGCGCGTCGCCGCGGCGCAGAACGTGAAGATCGGACTCGAGAACAGCCTCCGGAGCGCCGAGATCACGCTGCGCCGGCTCGCCGTCCTTCCGTCGGACGCCCCCCTCCAGCTCCGGGGGGAATTCCCGCCGGCCGCAATCCCCCCCGCCAGGGACTCTCTCCTCGCGGCGGCTTTCGCAGGGCGGATCGAAGCCCGGGGCGCCGAGGACGCGCTTGTCTCGGCGCGCGCGCAGCAGCGGGCGGCCGGCGCAAACGACGCACCGTCCCTCAACGCCTCCCTTCTGTACGGCGTGAAGAACGGCTACATACCGAATCTTGATATCCTGCGCGGGAACCTTGTGGGCATGCTGGACCTCCGGATCCCCATATTCGACGGCAGCCGGACCCGGTCCATGGAGGAGGAGGCGACGGCGGCCCTTCATGCCGCCGAGTCCCGGAAGCAGGGGGTCGCGCTCATGATCCAGGCGGAGGTCGATCAGGCGCTCTCCGAGCTCACCGCGGCGGGGGAACGGGTCAGCATCTCCGAGACAAACATCAACCAGGCGGACCTTGCGGTGAAGAATGCAAGGCTCCGCTACAATGCGGGAAGCATCTCCAACCTTGACCTGCTTGACGCTGAAACGGCTGTCGCCCAGGCGCGCCTGACGAACCTGCAGGCGCTCTATGACGTTGTCACAGGCACGATACGGCTCCGCCGGGCGACAGGGAGCCCGGTGGCCGGGCAATGAAGGAAATTCGATGCGTGGACAGACGGGAGGATGACAGGGAGACAGAGCGGGAGAGGAGTCAGCGCCTGAGGAGCCGGTAGACGAGGGGGAGACAGAAAAAGAGGAGCAGGCTCGATAAGGAGAACCCGCCGATAACTGCAACTGCGAGGGGCTGTTGCATCTGCGCCCCGGCTCCGATACCCAGGGACAACGGGAGAAGAGCGAAGACCGCCGCAAGTGCGGTCATGATGATCGGGCGCGTGCGCATGCGGGTAGCGCGGACGATCGCCTCGTTGAGGGGAACGCCGTCCGCGGTCAGCTTCTTCATATGATGCATGACGAATATCGCGTTCTCGGCGACGATCCCGATGATCAGGATGATCCCGACGAAACTCGAAATGTTAAATGTCACGCCCGTCAGCCACAGTGCGCCGAATACGCCGAGGAGCGAGAGGACGTTGATCACAAGTATCGAAAGCGGAACCGCGAACTCCCCGAATTCAAACAGGAGCACGATAAAGACGAGCGCCACCGCCGCCAGTGTGACAAGAAGAAGCCCCCTGAATGAATCCTGCTGTGTCTCGTAGACCCCCCCGTACACCACTTCCAGATCAGGGGGGACCGTCAGGTCCTTCGCCAGTTTAACTTTGATGTCATCGACCGTGCGGCCCAGATCGCGATCCTTGATCCTCGCAGTGACCGCGACAAACTGGCGGAGCCCTTCCCTGTGGATCTCGGCCTGTCCCCCGGTCTTCTCGAGTGAGGCAACCGACCGGAGCGGGACGCTGTTCCCTGAAGGAGTCATGAGCCGGACCCCTTCGATCTTCTCCAGGTCGAACCGGTATTCGTCCGGATACCGGACCCGGATTCCGAGCAGCTTCTCCCCCCGCTGGATGCTGCTTTCGGTGACGCCGTGGACCATCGTTCCAAGCTGTTCCTGCACATCGGCCACCGTCAGTCCCGCCAGTGACGCCCTGAGAGGATCGACTCTCAGTACGAGGGAGGGTCCGGAGATCACGATGCCGTCAAATGCGTCAACAACCCCCGGGACGGCCGCGATGAGGGCTTTGACCTCCTCCGCCTTCGCGTGAATGAGCCTTTGATCCGCCCCGAACAACTTGATCTCGATCGGCGAGGGATTGTTTGTCAGGTCCCCGATCAGATCCCCCATGGGCTGTCCGAATTCGATCCGGAGCGACGGCTCGCTCGCATTGATCCTGTCGCGGACGTCCGCAATGACGTCGCCGATCGCCCGGGAGCGTTCGGACCTGAGCTTCACAAGGTAATCGCCCCTGTTTGGCTCCGTCAGGAAGAAACCCATCTGCGTCCCGGTCCTTCGTGAATATGATTCGACCTCCGGGACGGCCATGAGCATCCGCTCGACCTTCCCCAGGATCCGGTCGGTCTCCGTGAGCGACGTCCCCGGAGGACTGTTGTAATCCAGAACGAACGCCCCCTCGTCCATCTCCGGCATGAAGTCATTCCCGATGTGGCTGTAGAGCCACCAGGTCCCGCCGGCGATGCACAGACCGGCGGGGACGATGACCCACCGGATACCGAGGAGGCGCGTGAGCGTCCGACCGTACCATTCCCCGAGCGCGGTCCGCCGACCGTGGCGGGCGACCTCCCGCGCGACATCGGATTCCCTGATCACGAAGGATGCAAGAAGCGGCGCGAGCGTGATAGAGAACAGGAATGAGATCAGAAGCGCGAAGACCATCGTGACGGAGAGTGACGCGAAGAACGCCCCCGTCACACCCCCCAGGAACGCCAGCGGGATATGGATGACGATGGTGCTCGCCGTCGACCCGATGATCGCGGGCATGAGTTCCTTCAACGAACGGCCGGCCAGACCCAGGAGCGTGTCGGCCGGGCCGGGCCCCTCCTTCCGCGCGACGAAATGCGCGAACATGTTTTCAAGTATGACGATCGAATCGTCGATGATCAGACCCACCGCCGCTGCGATCCCTCCCAGCGTCATGATGTTGATTGTCTTGCCGACGACGGAGAGGCAGACGATCGTGGAGGCGATCGTGACCGGGACGACGAGCGCGATCACGATGGCCACCCGCCAGCTCCGGAGGAACACGAGGAGGACGACCATCGCGAGCGCGATTCCGACGATGATGCTGTCGCGCGTCGTGTGTATCGAGCTCTGTATGAAACTCCCCTGGTCGTAGAAGTTCTCAAAGCGGACTCCGGCGGGGATCCTGAGCGCGGCAAGCGCGCTGACGACATCGCCGCCGATCTGCACCGTGCTTCCGGTCGGCTGCTTCATGATGTTCACGAGGACCGCCTCACGGCCATGGGCGGTCGTGCGGATGAATTTGTCCGCGACGGCGGGGATCACCTCGGCCACGTCCCTCACCCGAACGGGCACGCCGTCCCGCACGGTCACGACACATGAGCCGATGTCCTCCGAAGTTTTGTACAGGCCGGAGACCAGCGAGAGATACAGCTGATAGTTGTTGTCGACGAGTCCGGCCGAAGAGACGATGTTCGTCTTTTTCAGGGCCTCCGAGAGCCGGCGGATGTCCAGGTGATACCCCGCAAGCTTCTCCGGAGCGGCGACAACGCGGAATTCACGAACATCCCCCCCTGTTATTTCAACGCGGGCAACACCTTTCACTCGCATGAGTGCGGGCCGGATCTGATAGAGGGCGATATCCCGGAGGTCGACAAGGCTGAGGGAATCAGAGGTGAGGCTGTACCCGAGTATCGGGAACACGGCGACCTGCATCTGCTCGGTCTGCACAGTCGCCGCCGGCGGCAGGGCGCTGCGGATGTTGGCGATGCGGCCCTGCATGAGCTGGAGCGTCTGCTGGACATCGCTCCCCCAGTCGAGATTCACGGAGATTTCCGTCGATCCGCGCCCGGTGATGGAGCGGACGACCCGTACACCCGGAACTGAACTGGCGGCTTCCTCCAGAGGCTTCGTCACCTCGATCATCATCCGTTCCGCAGGTTCCTCCCCGTTGTCGGCGAGGATCACGATGCGCGGGAACGTGACGTCCGGGAAGAGCGATACGGGCATACGCTGGAGGAGGGCGACCCCGGACGCGGCAAACACCGCGATCGTGAAGAGGATGGCGCGTGCGTGGCGGCGGACGTAGTCGAACAGGGTCATCAGCGCCTACCGGAGGGGGGCGATGCGTGTGGAATCCGCGAGGGCATAATTCCCCTCCACAACGACCGCCGCCCCGGGAAGAAGTCCCTTCCCCGCCACCTCCGCAAGCGAATCCGTGCGGGTCCCCACTTCGACCGGAACGATCCGCGCAAGAGAGTCGGGCGTCGCCACGACCACGGTGTAGGTGTCCGTTTCGTCGTTCCGTATCAGGGCGGATTTTGGCACGATGAAGACTCCGGCGTGCCTGCCGGTGACGATCCGGGCGATCCCGTTCATGTCCGTCCTGAGAAGGCGTTTCTTCTTTTCATCCTCCCCGGCGAACCGGAGCCTGACCTTCACGGTCTGGCTCTGGGGGTCAGACCGCGGGTTCACTGCTTCCACGACGGCGCTGAACCGGTCGTCAGGGAGCGCCTGAAAAATAAGAATCGCCCGCTCGCCCGGACGCACCTGCGGCACGTCAGGAAGCGGCACGTCCGCCACGAAGACAAGCGTCGAAAGATCCAGCAGCGTTACCAGCTCGGCGTTTTCCGCAACGAGATCCCCCTCCGTCGCGCTGCGCGTTGCAACGATGCCCCCTGTCGCCGCGCGCACTTCCAGGTTATTCTGACCGCCAAGCGCGAGTTCCATCGCCCGCCGGGCCTCAACACGTTCTGCCTCCGTCCGTGCACCGCGCAGCAGCGCTCCGGCTCCCGTAATCGCGGCGTGCGTCTCACGGGGCTGGATGACCGCCACGAGATCCCCGCGTTTGACCGGTGTCCCCTCGAGCACCTTCAGCGAGAGGAGCGTGCCGGCAATCGGAGCGAGTATTCTCCCCTTCCGGACTGCATCGGTATTCCCCGTTGCGGTGACCACCGTCTCCAGATCGCCGCGGATGAGCGGCACCGTCCTGACGGCCACCACCGGAGTGACGGCGGGACTCTCCCCCTCATCTTCCCCGGAATTGTGCCTCGCGCATCCTGCCACGGCCGCACACAGGAGACACAATTGGAAAACGCGCATCGGCAGGGTCATGATAGTCCGTCTCAGTGAGCGTTCAGTCGTTCAATTCTTGCCCCGATGGACCGGATATCCGCGAGCGCCTGGATCTCCGCCAGCCGGAGGTCTGTCAGCGCCTGCTGGGCCGACAGGACCTCCAGCGAGAGTGCGCCTCCCCCGGCAAATTTTGATTTTGTCAGGATAAAATTGTCCCGCGCCTTCGTGAGGTCCCCGCGAAGAACACGGAGACGTTCCCTCGCATTGGCACGCTTCAGGCGCGTCCTGGCGGCGTCTGAAGCGATCGAGCGGCGGAGGAACTCCATTCTCTGGCGCAGATCTTCCGTCGCGAGCTCCTTTTCCTGAACTCTCAAACCCGTCGCGCCCCAGTTGAAGAGCGGGAACTGTATCCCGATTCCCACCGAGTAGCCAAGGCCGTTGATCCGTTCAGCGTACGGGAGGCGGAAGTTCTCTCCCGACGTCAGATACCCCGCGTCGGCGAACAGCGAAATATCCGGAAACCGTTCGCGGCCGGCGATCTCCTCTTCCATGACATTGCGCCGGATGAGCAACACGGCGACGGTCATCTCAGGGGTGCCGGAGGGATCAAACTCCCTCCCTCCCCGGATGGAGTCCGGAGACACGGCCAGAGTATCGGCGGGAAGTGGGACAAGACTCACGGCCGTGTCCGGCGGGAGTCCGACCAGCTCCTGCAGAGCGATCTTCGCGCCGAGCGAGGATTCCAGGGCCTTCGCAAGCGCAAGGCGGGCGGTGGAGGTCTGAATTTCGGTCCGCAGGAGGTCCGTCGAGCTCGCGCTGCCCCCCCGATAGAGCCGTTGAACCAGTCCGAGATATGCTTCGAGCTGATCCACGCTCTCACGATCGAGGGCAAATTCAGCATCTGTCCGCAACGCTTCGAAAAACGCTTGTTTCACCGCAAGCTCCAGATCGAGTCCCGCGAGATCCCGTTCGTGTCCGAGCCGCTCGAGATCAACGGCGATCTGGTCGGATTTCAGTCCCCGCAGACCGGAATCGTATATCGACTGCCGCAGAGTGACAAGCCCCCTCACTTCCCCCCCGTTCGAGATCCCGGGATCGTACCCGTAGACGGGAGGAACGGGAAAATAGATCCCATCCATCACTGCCCCGAGCTGCGGAAGACCCGTGCTCTCGAGCTCTGATTTCGAGAGCCCTGCGGCGTGGACGGCGTTTTCCGCCATCCTGATCTGCGGACTGTTCCTCCGCGCCAGGACGAGGCAACTGTCAAGACCGAGTGACGTCTGGGCCGCCCCGGTGTGCGGCGCGCAGAGAGCCAGACAAACGCACAACCATTTCATGCAGTTCATCGCGGACTAATCTTCTTCTTCCCCTTCTTCTTCTTTCTCTGTTTTTTCCTTTTTCACCTTCAGTGGATTCTTTTCGAGGACTTTGCCGGATGGATCCACGACAAGTGAGCCCTTCTTCGAACCGAGTGAGACCTGCACCTCATAGGAGATCTCCGTCCCCTTTGCGGTCTTTTCGGCCTTCGCGATTTTCGCCTTCGGGAATTCCCTGTCGATCGCCGTTTTGACGGCTCCGGGGAGCGCTCCGACCGCGACGACCTCCTCGATCTCGGTTACTGTCCCGTCTGCAAGGTAGAGAATGTCGCGAGCCTGGTCCCCGTCCATGCTCTCGATTTCGAAGTACGTCTTCCCGTTCTCCACTTCGTTCGATGTCCCCCTGATCTTCGCGTGCGGATAGGCCTTCTCGAATGCAGCCAGGACCGGAGGGGGAACATCCTTTTTGCTGATCTTTTTTTCCTGCGCATTGAGCGGGAGAGCCGCGACCGCGGACGCAAGGACGATCAGTGCCTCAATCACACCGAATCGTTGATTTCGCATGTCGATCCTCCTTCGTGAAATGACGACGGATAGAACCCGGGGACGACACAATCTACCAAAGGAACATGAAAAGGAGATGAAGGCCGCAGTAACAGCGCGATTTATACGCCAAAACGGAGTACAACGGTGGTTCCCCGGCCGGGCTCGCTTTCCACGGCAATTGACCCTTTATGGAGGCTTACAAGGCGGTGCACGATCGCAAGGCCGAGACCGCTCCCACCTCCTTCCGGACGAGCGTCCCCGGCACGAAAGAACCGCCCGAAAATACGGGACAGATCACCGGGAGCAATTCCGCAGCCGGTGTCCCGCACGGTCACACGCACCTGCAATTCCGATTCGGGCTCCTTCTCCAGCGAAACGCTCACGTTACCCCGGCGCTTCGTGAACTTCAGGCTGTTTTCAAGCAGGCAGAGAAGTATCCGTTTGATCCCATCCCTGTCCCCCGTCATTTCCACCGCTTCAGCGATATGCACCCTGAGAGATATCCCCGCGGCCCGGAACAGGGGATGAATGTTCTGGACGCATTCCACGATCACTTCGTCGATGCGCACGGGCTCAAATCTGAGCGAATCCGGAGCCGCGTCCAGCCTGGAAAGGAGCAGGAGGTCCCCGGCCATTTTCGACAGCCGGTCCACTTCGGCGACGATCCCCGCGATCTCGCGCCCCTTCGTGCTTCCCCTTCCCTTCTTCTGCAAAAGTTCGAGATCGCTTCTGATGATCGTCAACGGAGTGCGGAGCTCGTGTGAGGCATCGGCGATGAACTGGCGCTGGGCATCGAATGCCCTCTCAATGCGATCCATCATGCTGTTGAGGGTCTCGCCGAGGAGTCGTACTTCATCGCGTGTATCCGGAAGTGTCAGGCGGGAACTCAGGTTGTCCTGGGAAATCCCCCGCGCTGTGGCAATCATCGAAGAGACCGGCAGGAAAGCCGCCCGCGTGATGAGGTATGCTGCGATCGAAGCAATGACCAGCATCGCCGGAACCGTAAGCCAGAACAGAAGCCGGAGCCTCTCCAGATCATCTTGAACCGGCGCCATCAGGGCCGCGACCGTGAGTGTGAAGGCCGCGCTGTCATTCACCTCCACCGTACCGGTGTAGAGCCTGAACTTTTCACCGCCGATCTCCCGTATCACGAATGTACCTTCCGTGCCCCGGACTGACCGTGCGGAGAGAGGAACTGCCCCGGCGAGAACGCTGTCGTCGAGCATGACCCGGCCATCAAGCGATCGGACGAGGAATCGCTGACCCGTAAGATCGCCGGGAGAGAGACTCCTGAACTCCCCGGGGGCGGGGAACAGATGCTCGTTCCTCTGTTCTTCCACCTCGGAGGCGATCTTCCCCGCATACGTCACTATCGAGGCGTCGAGTTTCGCCATAGACGCCTCGAGAGAATTGCGGTACACCAGATATGCAAACGCGGCGAACACCACTCCGAAGACGAGCGTGTACGCAAGCGCGACCTTTGTCCTGACAGTCAGCACTGGAATCAAGGTTTGCCGGGGCTCCTGTCGGAGAGCATGTACCCCGCCCCCCGAAGAGTGTGGATGAGCGGCATGTCGAAGTCCTTATCGACCTTCTGGCGCAGAAACCGGATGAAGGATTCGACGACGTTGCTCCTCGGATCGAAATTCATATCCCAGAGGTGTTCCGATATCGCCTGCCGGGAGAGTATCTTCCCCGGCTTCATCAGGAACAGTTCCAGAAGGGCGAACTCCTTTGCAGTCAGGAGGATCTCTCGTCCTCCGCGGACAGCCCTGTGCGTTGTGAGGTCAAGACGGAGGCCGAAATGTTCCAGAGTCGTCGTTCTGACTTCCGTGTGCCGCCGGACAAGAGCCCGGACCCGGGCGAGGAGCTCGCCGCCATGGAACGGTTTTGCGAGATAGTCATCGGCCCCGTTATCGAGCCCCCGGATCCGGTCATCGACGTCACCGAGCGCCGTGAGCATCAGAATCGGCGTGAGCACCCCCCCCTTCCTGAGGTGCTCCAGCGTCACCCATCCGTCCTGCCGCGGGAGCATAATATCCATAATGATGGCGTCATAGTCGTTCGTCCCTGCCAGCTCCTCCCCCTTTATGCCGTCTCCGGCAATATCAACGGCGAAGCTTTCGGACCGGAGCCAACGGGAGACGGAGGCAGCCAGGCGTCTGTCATCTTCGATAAGGAGGAGTCTCACGGTTCAGACTATCGTGACTGAGAATGCGGGAAATCTCAAGAGAAGAAACGATTCCGGAAGGGCAAAATCAACATTCATGCGGGGCTCCCCGGCGGGGCGTGTCGGAGAGCCCCTGTGAGCGGCTCAGATCCCTTCGTTCGCGAGCATCGTGCAGACATAATTGATCTGCGACACAAGCTTCGGATGAGACGCCTCGAACCCCTTCACCGATTCCTCGAGTCCGGCCAGCGACAGCCTGAGCAGCTCCGGATTCTTCTCCCGGCGCGTGGCTTCATGCGTCGAGCGGTCGATGAAGCCGGTGATGCTTTCGGCGTGCTCCGCGCGTGTCTTTGAGAGGTTTGTGATCTCCGACTTCAGCGTCGAGACAAGTGTCAGCAGCTCGCTCTTCCCCTTGCCGGAGATCGCCTCCGCATCCCGGATCCGGGACTCGATCTTTTTAAGTGTTTCTTCGATCATAGATTTGCCTTTGCGCTGGGTTCGGGTTCACATCCGCATCCCCTGTGCCACGGGGCGCCAAATTTCTCGCGCTCTTCGGGGGTCATCGTCGAGAGTTTCTTCTCGAAGTGTCGTCTCCAGCGCTCTCTTCGCCAGCCGTGCCCGAACCGCCCAGGTGTCCATCCGCGGAGCAGTATATGCGCCAGTAGGAGGAGCGCGATCGACTGGCCGAATGTGATCGCCGGACCGTGAAACAGGTCGGGGACCGTCGCATTCCAGAGAAACATGACGACGCCGCCGAACACCACGACCGCCAGTGCTGCAAGACCGATAAAGAGGAACGCTTTCCCCACCCACCACTTTTTCATGTCAATTCCTTTCCTGTTGTGAATTTCGGTTTCATTTCCTGGAAAAATCCGGCCCACTCAGTCTGTCACCTCGCGATAAAGTTCCTCGAGCCGCCGGCGAAGGAACTGGACGGCGTAGCGTTTGCGGGAGAGGAGCGTGTTAAGAGGATCCCCCGTGATCTCGCGGATCTCGTTGAAACTTCTCCCCTCGATCTCGTGCATGATGAAGACCTGCCTCTGCTTTTCGGGAAGCTCTTCGAGAGCCTCCGCGAGCTCCTCCGCTATGACCTCCCGGTCATACCCTGTGTCAGGTCCCTCCATTGGGGCCGGGAGGATTTCTGCCAGTGTCACGGGACCGCCGTCCAGCGCCTCGTCAAGAGCCCGGTCACCCGGACGCCGCCTCCTGTACCAATCGATGATCTTGTTGCGGGCGACGATGAAGAGCCAGCCTGTCATTGTCTCGATCGGTTCGGTCACGCTGTAGCTCGTCAGAAGCTGGTAGAAGACGTCCTGGAGGATATCTTCGGCCTGGCTGTCGCTCGCGACGCGCCGACGGATGAAGGCAAGGAGCCTGCTCCTCTGGCCTTCCGCGGCCTGAGCGATACGCGTATCCCTTATGAGAGACCCGGGCCCGGCTTCCGCCCCGGCGTCTGCAATAGCTTCCATGAAGTGGTCCGATTTACCCTATGATACGCAGAATCGAGGGGAATATTGTGGGGAAAGGTCAAATATCGTAGATTCTTACACGCTATGTCCAGAAAATCTTCATTCCCGAGGGACCGATCTGGACATTCGGAGGACGCATCTTCGTCAGGATCCTCACCGCCGTCAGCCCCCCCGTCAGTACACATACCGCGCCCCCACCGACAAGAAGCCCGAGCTTGCTCGTCGGCTCCGGATCCAGAAACGCCAGAACCACCATGGCCGCTCCCGCCGCGCTCAGGCCCACCGCGACACTGACCGCCGACCATTCCCTCGGTGTGAGCTTGGCTTTCAGTCCCATCGCGGCGAGAGACTCGACCGCCGGGTCGATCCCCACTTTCGCATCATCGACGAGAAAGACGGGAGTCTTCTGCTTGTAGGCGCGGGCAAGCTGCGTGAACCAGCCCTCTTCGCTTGTCCGTATCTGAATCTCTTCCATTCAGACTCCTTTTTCAGAATTTCGGGTTTACGCCGGGACTATACAGGATGAACAAAAAGAGCCAGGAGAATGACGCATCCGATCCAGAGTGCTCCCAGTATCAACGGCCCCGCCCACCCCGGGCCCCGCCTCCGCACGGCAACCCCTGCAGCGACTCCTCCGGAAGCCAGCGCAGGGAGCAACAGAAACGGAGCGCCGAACTTCACGACAAGGAATACCGACGTGAGGAGAAACGGGGCAACGAGCGCAATCCCCGCAACCAGGGGAGACGGCGCACCTGAACGACCAAACAGAAGGCCCCCGGCAAAGAACAGAACCCCTGTCAGCAGGACCGCAACGGCGATCGCCGCTGTGAACAACACGCCGGCGAGAAGGAGGAGCAATATGATCCCCAGGGCCGGCGGGAACAGCCATTCGATTCCCGTGCGCATGCGGCACCTAGATCAGGCGGCCGGAGATTTGCGACGTGCCAAAAGGGGTTCCCTGTCGCGAGACCCCCGAGAGCCCGGCAGCCGTCATCCATCCGGACACTTCGGCCTCTGTGTACGTGTCCCCGGATTCAGTCCCGACGAGCATGTTGATAGCGAAGATCGCGCCCGGTGAAGGAGTCAGCCGCTCTTCGTCCATGATGAAGTCCTGAACAACAACGCGTCCGCCCGGACGAAGCGCACGCGCGCACTTCATCATCAGTTCCGCGTTCTCCGAAGGGGAGTTGCTGTGTATGATCGCGGAGAGAAACACAATGTCGAAGTCCTTTCCGAGTCCGTCGTTCAGATAATCGCCGGGGACGGTTGCCACACTCTGCGAGAGGCCCTCACGCTCGACGTATCCCCTTGTCAATGGGATCACCCCGGGCAGATCGAATACCGTAGCACTGATCCCGGCCTTCGCCCGCACGAACGCCATGGCATATGCTCCCGAGCCTCCTCCCACGTCGAGAACCCGGGTGACGTTTGAGAGGTCAATCTGTCCGACCACGGCGGGCGCCTGGCGCATCGCCCGGTCGTGCATTGCGGCAATGAACGCGGACCGCCATTGTTCCTGTTTCTGCTCGACCGTGCGAAGGCGGACGCCGGTCCCGGTGCGGACCGCCTCCGTAAGCGTCGTCCACGTGTCCCAGAGGTGAACCGTGTGCATCAGCCCGCCGAGGTAGCCCGGGCTGTCCTGGACCAGACACTCCCGTGCACCCTGAGAGTTCGAGAACCGGCCGTTTTCCTTTGTGAGAAGCCCCATCGCACAGAGTGCATTCATCAGCCGTTCCGTCGCGCGCGGGTCCGTGCCGATCATGGAGGCGATGCCGGCGGATGTATGCCGGCCGCTCCCGAGCGCCGTGAAGAGACCGAGTTCGTGCGCCGTGAGGAGGATGCGGCTCTCCTGGAATGCGTAGGCAATGTTGCGGATCTGTTCGCGGGTGAGGGGAGGCGTTTCAGGGGGCATGGGGGGACCTGTATGTCAGGGTAACAGAATGACCGCGCGCATACGCGAAATGAATGGACATACGATTTCAAAATCAACCCGCATGAGACAACAAAGGGATGGAGGAGATTGACTCTTTGACCGATTTCGCGTAACGTATACGGGAGAAAGGACTTACCCTATGACCTCAACGCCCCGCGTCCAGCGGCTCCACGGCGGGAACCCGATTCTGAGACGGATCGAGGGTCATCCCTGGGAGAACCGGGTCGCATTCAATCCTGCCTGTGCATTCGTCGACGAGCGACACCTGATCGATGCCATCGTCCCGTCCCTCCCGTTCGATGGACCGACGAAGTCCGTCCTTCTCAAGCAGGATGGACTCTGCTTCCTGCTCTATCGCGCACAGGGGGCGCGACAGGCCGACTACGACCATACCCGTTCGTCGATGGGACTGGCAGTCCTCAGCCCCAGACTGGATCTCCTGGCGAGATACGACAGGCCTGTCATCCTCCCCGACCAGCCGTATGAGGACCTCGGGGTCGAGGACGCGCGGATCACGCGGACAGGTGACAGGTTTTATGCCTTTTACACGGCGTATCACTCCGGCAAGCCCCACAATCGCGTCAGGATCGCTCTTGCCAGCACCAAAGACTTCGTCCGGTGGGAGAAACACGGATTGCTGAAAGGGGATTTCAACGGCATTGACAACAAGAACGCCATGCTGTTCCCGGGGAAGATCGACGGGAAGTACATCATGTTCCACCGGCCGATGGAAGGGCCGGACCGGATGTCGATACACTGGGCGGAGAGCAGCGACGTCCTCGGTCACTGGAAGACGCGCGGACTTCTCATGAAGCCGCTGAGGAACCCGCTCTACGCGGACACATGGACCGGAGGAGGGCCACCGCCGCTGCTCCTCCCGGACGGCCGTTACCTCATCATCTATCACAACGGAAACAGGAAGGCCGACGGAACCCGTGTGTACGAGCTCGCGATTGCGATAGGCGATCCCCTGGCGAAGGGGTTCATTACCCGGCGGGACGAGCCACTGATGAGCCCTGAAACGGCGTCGGAGACTCAGGGAGATGCAGATCTGGGAGTGAACAACGTCGTCTTTGCCTGCGGCAGCTATTTCTACAAGAATGACCTGTACCTCCCCTATGCCGGCGCCGACAGCGTCGTCAGCGGCGCAATGATCACCGCCGATGAGATTGCCCGCTACGCCGGCGATCGCTGAATGACGTTCAGCGCTGCGAGCAGACGTTCAGTCGTCTCCTGAAAAGCCAGAGGGAGATTTCAGACCTGCAATGCACGGTCTTCACCGACCCGCCGTCGATATCGAAGACATTATCATCAAATTCCACGTCCGTCCCCTCCACTTCCAGGCGGACATCACGGGCAAGCCTCTTCGCCCGGAGTGTCACGGCAAAGGACATTCCTCCGGTCCGGGCAACCGACACGGAGAGCCCGGGGTCCGGAAGCCCGATGTGTTTCTGCTCCACGAAGTAATGCCGGTTCTCGCTGAGCTCCCCGGTTTCCGCCGCGAAACGCGCCAGCACGTAATACCGCTTCAGGTCGTATGCGTGGAGATCGTTCCAGTTCATCGTCCGGATCCGGACTGAAGCGTCGGACTCCATGCGGAGGAGATCCTTCTCCTTCAGGACGGTCTTTCCCCCGAACGAGACGAGAGAAACCTCGAGCGTTCCCGCAACGGGGACGGGGAGGTCGCTCGTGATCCAGATTTCCAGTCCTGGGCCTGTCCGCCTGATGCTCACAAGCACGGGAGAGAAAAACCGCCGGGCAAAATAGTACGCGGCTTTGGGACGGAGCCGGCTGTCGATCACCGACCAGCTGTTGACGGGCCAGCAATCGTTCAGCTGCCAGAAGAGGACCCCCGCCGTTCCGTATTTACGCCGCCGCCAGTGCTCGGCGGCACGCTTGAGCGCCTCCCCCTGGACCAGCTGCCCCTTCATCACGAAATCCTCGAGCGTGTCCGGAATCCGGTGATGTGCCGCGATGAAACGGATGAGCCGTTCCGTCCCCTCCACCTGCTTGTTGTGAAATTCGAGCACCTCGCTCTGAGGATCCCTGTCCCGGGGGAGTGTGACTTCCCGGAGCGTCGCCAGGTTGGCCGGTCCCTGAAAACCGAATTCGGTGACGAACCGGGCGTTGTCCTTTTCGTACTCCGGGTAGTCTATCCAGTCGCTCCAGACCCGCCACTGGTGGTGGTTGCCGTTTGATTCGTCATTCGGAGAGCCCTCGCCGAACGGCGAGCTCCTCCAGTAGGGACGCGTGCCGTCGAGTTTCCTGACCACAGAAGGGAGCAGATCACGGAATATCCTCGCACCCATCATATCGTCGGGAGTCTTCCCGGGATTCCCCGTGCAGAAGAGCCACTCGCACTCGTTATTGCCGCACCAGAGGACGATGCTCGGGTGATTCCGGAGCCGAGCGACCGCCTTTTCCGCTTCGTCACGCACCTGGCGGAGGAACCAGGGTTGTTCCGGGTACTCGCCGCAGGCGAACATGAAGTCCTGCCAGACCATGAGTCCCAGCCTGTCGCACAGGTCATAGAAGACGTCCTGTTCATAGAACCCTCCCCCCCACACGCGGAGCATGTTCATGTTCGCGTCCTTCGCCATCCGGAGGAGGCGGTCATAGGTCGACGGCGCGATCCGGGGGATGAAACTGTCCGAGGGAATCCAGTCCGCCCCCTTGCAGAAGATCTTCCGCCCGTTCACCTCCACGATGAAGGATTTTCCCTGGGCGTCCCTTGTCTGCAGGAGCCGTACACTCCGGATGCCGAACCTGATCTGCCGCTCGTCGAGAACTTCCTCCCCCGCGCTGAGCGTGAAGACCGCCGTGTAGAGGGGCTGTTCACCGTGCCCGCTCGGCCACCAGAGGTGCGGATCCGGGACGG
>Ga0182011_10002404_pt1 | contig 15810 bp, 16 predicted proteins | sample 711E1DmetaG_FD_120481 | JGI IMG/M metagenome (GOLD analysis project Ga0182011, IMG submission 120481) | Permafrost microbial communities from Stordalen Mire, Sweden - 711E1D metaG | ecosystem: Environmental > Terrestrial > Soil > Wetlands > Permafrost | place: Sweden: Stordalen | collected... | reverse complement strand
AGATAGTTAGAGTATTGAAGTGATTGACGGATGTCGATCATTAAGAAAATCTATGTTTCGATAAACCAAACTTTGCTGCCACCTTTAGTGTTGGCCACCTGATCCACTCGCCGATTTTATATAAGTAGTACATCGGTTTATTAATAACAAGGTCCCAAGTGCCCAAAAATTCTATCACTTTAGGATTGTAGCCCTCCTTAAATTTTGTGAAACCTTTGCCCTCTTCTCTCCCCCAAAGATCAAATGTTGATAGCCCCAGTTTTTTGCCGAATTTTATTGCACTCCACATCATTAGGTTGTTGGCCATTACCTCTTTATGTTTTTCGGTAGAAGCCCCATAAGGATAGTAGAGGAAATTTTTCCAAGCGAAAAGAATCCAGGTTGTGATAATTTCTCCCCCATAGGTCGCGGTCATGAGATGTGCAATTCCTGCTTTTCTCAAAATCTCCCACATCAGACGGTGATATTTTTCCGTGTGGGCAAAAAATCCCTGGCGGTTGATTGTCTCGCGGGTTAGTTCCAGATATCTATCAAAAGCTTTTTCGGAGTTATCTTCAGTGACCTTTACACCTTTCTTTTCGGCGAGACGGATATTGTAGCGTGTTTTACTGGAAAAACTTTTCATTAAGTTTTCTTCGGACGGGGTCAGGTCTATCCAGAAAGTGGTGGGAGTGAAGAGTCTACGCCCGGCAACTGCTCCGCCTGTTTGCATTAATTCGATTAATTTAGGGGATTTGGGGCAGTTGGGCTCTAGTTTTATGAAGATCAGTTTATTATCTTTCCCAATCATTTTTAAATCATCTAGCATCGGTTTGGTGGGAACCGGACCTTTTTCGAACATCGCAATTTTGTAATCAGTGAAGGGGAGTTTGTGGAAAGTTAGGATTCCGTATTTTGTTTCCAGAACCTCGTTCCCCCACTTTCGTCTAAACTCCGCCCAAGCCGAGGTTTGCAAAGGGTGTATAGCGATCTTGTCTAAATTAGTCATTTCAATTTGTATTATACTTTAATTGTGAGAAAGAACTCCAAAGGTTTTGTTCCAATAATAATTTTAGTTTTGGTAGTTTTGGCTTTAGCGAGTTATTTTGGATATAAATACTTCAGATCAAATAATCGGCCTACCTCCCAATCTGTAATGCCTTCAGTCTCTACGAATCCAACATCGTCACCAAAAGATAGTGTGAGTTTATATTCAAATGCAAAATATAATTATCAGATTAATTCTCTTGAACATTTTGAACAATCATACAATAACTATGTGCGAGAGGAATTTCTTGGTGGATGTTTAGATATTTGGTCAGGTCGAAGCGGTTTTGAAAAGACTATAGAGCCAGCAACAAACGTAATATTAAGCCATTTGTCGGACATAATAAGTTTAGGTTTAGGTAAGAACACTAGTTATCAGATTGGTTCAATCAAATACACCGAAGAAAAATTATCCGACAAGATAATTGGAGGAGTTCCGTGGACGTCAGTTAAAGAGACAAATGATTTTGAGGGGCATACCCTTCTTGGTACTTATTTTTTGAACAGAAACAACAATTTATATCTAATAATTTCTCAGGAACAAGGACCTTGTCCTGGAAACTTACCGGCTGACATTACAGCTGGACAGTTGCTTTCAACATTTAAATTTACCAACTAATCCTTCTCCAAATACTTCTCGATAATATCGTCGAACGTTCCTTTGATGTCATCGACAGAATCTAATTTTAAATCATCCGAGCCCGAAAAACTATTTCCTCCGAGATTTTCAATTAAATTTTCCGGGATATCCATGATAAAACGACTGGGAGGATTACTGATTCTTTCGCCAAAATAAAGACGGGAGCTGGCATAGGTCAAATAGAGAACTTCTTTGGCACGAGTGATACCGACATATGCCAGACGGCGCTCCTCTTCCAATTGGTTGGTGTCCATGAGAGACCTGGAATGCGGGAAAAGACCTTCTTCCATTCCGACTATAAAAACAACCGGGAATTCCAGACCTTTGGCCGCGTGCAAAGTCATTAGAGTCACAACATTTTTAGATTGATGCCTTGGCCCTGCTTCAACCAAAGCAACGTTTTCCAAAAAATCGTTGATGTTCGGAAATTCCGTGGCAACGGACCGAAGTTCTTTCAAGTTTTCCAAGCGGGCGATGTTTTCCTCGGATTCTTTCTGAAAAAGTGCCAAATAATCTGTTTTTTGGATCACTGCATCGAGTATGTCCAAAGTCGTCAGTCCTTCAATTGAAGACAATTCTTTCAGTTTTTCAAACCTGCGAAGACCGATTTTCTCGATTCTTTTTCTGGAAACTGAATCTTTGGGATTAACCAGATATTTTATATAACTGACAACGTCTTTTATTTCTTTACGATCGTAAAATCTTACCCCGCCGACCAGAGTGTAGGGAATACCTGCGTGAAGGAAGGCTTCTTCCAAAACACGGGATTGGGCGTTTGTACGATATAAAACTGCAATATCATGATAGTTCAATTTATTATTTGAAAATTTAATAACGGATTCGGTTTCGGAGACAACAAAATCCGCTTCATCGAAACCGTTTCTGGCCGCGTAAAGTTTAATTTTGGCCCCGGCCGATTTTTCCGTCCAAAGTTTTAAAATCGGGTGAGTGGTATTTTTGGAAATAACCAGATTGGCGGCGTCAAGAATATTCTGGGTTGAACGATAGTTCTGTTCAAGGTTAATGACTTTTATATCGGGAAAATCCCTAATCAGATAATTGATATTCCTAAAGTCTGCTCCCCGCCAGGAATAAATTGATTGGGAAGCATCCCCCACTGCGGTGATGTTTTTCCTCTTTCCGACCAAAAGTTTGGTTAAGGTATATTGAATTTTATTTGTGTCCTGCCATTCGTCAACGAAGATGTGGGTAAGAGTTCTTTGCCATTTTTCCAGGATCTCAGGTATTTCTTTGAAGAGTTTTACAGTTTTGATTAGGAGATCGTCAAAGTCCAGTGCCCCGATTTCTTTAAGCATTTTTTCGTATTCCGGATAAACTTTGCCAACCACTTCCTGCCATTCACCACGGACAAAGTTTTTATACTCCTCCGGGGAAAGCATTTGATTTTTGGCCTCACTAATACCGTTTAAAATTGACGCCGGGTTATATTGGTCTGTTGATATATCAAAAGATTCAAGAATTTGTTTAACCGCATCTTTTTGGTCCTGTTCGTCATAAATTATGAAATTTAGGGGAATTCCGATATGCCTTCCGTCAATCCGGAGAACCTTAGCACAGAAAGAATGAAAAGTCCCCGCAATTGGTTGATTGGAGATTGGAGATTGGAGATTGGAGATCAAATGAGAGATTCGATCTCTCATTTCCGTAGCAGCCTTGTTGGTGAAGGTGAGAAGAAGGGCGTTTTCAGGTTTTATTAAGCCTTCTTGGATAAAGTAAGCCACACGGTGGGTTAATACTTTGGTTTTACCGGACCCGGCCCCTGCTAAAACCAAAAGAGGCCCGCAGTTGTAGGTTACTGCAGACTTTTGTTCGGGGTTAAGATCGGATAGAATAGACATAGGTGAAAAATTTCAAATTTAAAATTTCGAATTTCAAATTGGCAGCCAAGGACGCTAAGACTGCAGAAACGGAACAGAGTAATTCTAACATTGAAAAGGCCAAGCCCCAACGGCAAAAACGGATAATTGTCTTCGGGGTATTTTTATTTCTAATATTATTACTTCTCTCCCCGATAATTGTTGCTGAGACGATATTCAAAAAAGCCGGAGTCAACGGTTTCACCGATGCCGCAAAAAGTTTCCTTTCCTCTAATAATTCAGAAATCGTATCGCAAAACGGGCGCGTTAATCTTCTGATTCTAGGGGTGGGCGGCAAAGGGCACGATGGGCCTGACTTGACGGACACAATGATATTTGTTTCAATCTCTTTAACTAATCATTCAATAAAACTGGTTTCTATTCCGCGCGATATTTGGATTCCGGAAATCAGGGCAAAGATTAATAGTGCATATTATTGGGGCGGGACTCAACCCGGGCGTGGTGGAGGTCTAAACTTTAGTAAACAAATCGTTTCTGAAGTCACAGGACAACCTGTAGATTGTGCACTGGTAATCGATTTTTCCGGTTTTCAGGACATAATCGACACAATCGGCGGGATTGACGTAACAGTTGACAGGAGTTTTACCGATACAAAATATCCGGTTACGGGGCGCGAAAACGATCTTTGTAATGGAGACCCGACACTTGCCTGCCGATATATAACAATCCATTTTAATGCAGGAATCACTCACATGGATGGGACAACAGCCCTCGAGTTTGTAAGATCCCGTGAGGGAGATAATGGCGAGAACACAGATTTTGCAAGATCTGTAAGGCAACAAAAAGTAATCGCCGCAGTTGGCAAAAAATCACTGTCTTTTAGCACGATCGTCAACCCTGTCAAAGATTATAAACTTCTCTTAGCCATTAAGGCTTCGGTTCAAACCGACCTTGATCCAACCGTAATCGGCGTTTTGGCTAGAAACGTTCTTAAATCAATGAAAAGCGTGAATTCACAAGTTCTATCCACAGATCTTCTGATTAATCCGCCGGCAATGGCCGCATATGATAAACAATATGTCCTAATTCCAAAATTGGGAAACGGCAGGTGGCAAGATATCAATAAATGGTTTTCCTCAATTCTTAAATAGGCTTGAAATCTAGAAAGCCCATTGTCCCCTGGCAAAAAGTATAGCCAGAGAAAAAAGAAGGGCGACAGAGGTGACTCTCCAAGCGATTTTGAATAAATAGTTTCTTTCAGCAAGGGCTATTAATACAAAGAATGGCGGAATAGAAAGTAGGTATCTGGGGGTACTTAAAATAAAACTCGTTGATGAGAAAAGTAAAATGCTTAGAGTGTAAAAAACCGCCCACGATTTTCGCAGATACTTAAAAGCAAACGGTATTAATATCCAAGACAAAGTTATAGTCAAGCTTTCAGCCCAGCCAACCATCAAAACATAGTTTGAAAGACCTCCGGAAAGAGCTACCTGCCAGCTGTCGAGAATACTCGCAAACGGTGATATTAAATGTTTTTGCCAATGCAAAGTCAAAATACTTTGAAATTCGATGGGATTTGCAAAAATATATTTATTCAGATACAAGTATGAAAGTCCGGCAATTATTGTGGGGAGGATAATTATTGGTAAGTATTTAAATCCTCTTTTCCTGGATATAAACCATTCGATAAGCACTGCCGGCAAAATTAAAAAACCAAACGGCCTGGTTATAGTTGCAAGTCCGGAAAATATTCCTGACAAAATCCACTTTTCCTTTCTGGCTGCGTACATTGTGATACTAAAAATTAGCAAAAACAAAGATTCCGTGTAAGGTGAATTAAAAAAGTACGAAGTTGGAAATATCGTTATGGCTATCGTTGCATAGGCGGCAACCCTTTGGGAATAATCAATGGCGACAAGTTTGTAAAAAAAATAAAGCCCCAGTAGAAATAGAATTATTGAGGTAAGGATACTCGAGATTTGAGCGTTTCCAAAGATTAAAACAATTAACTTAAGTATCAATGGATAAAGTGGAAAAAAAACTATAAAATTGGCTTCGTCGCCGACTGCGGTGTACCAATGTTGGGCAAGATAAATATAGTGAGAGCCGTCCCACCTGCTCCAGGCACTTTGGGTAAATTGGAGGAAACCTGCAGCCTGGTTTTGAGGAAACAGGAGACTAATGGCCAACCAAGGCAGTATTAATGTCAGTAGCCGCACAATAAGAGCAAATATCAATAGTTTTTCTATCCTGAATCGCATATCATAATTGTATGGGAATAAAGAAGTTTTACAAGGCATTACGTAGTAGTTACTCAATCATTTTTTTAGCTTTAATAGTATTTTTAACCCGTTTCTTGCTTTCTTTTCTACCCAGTTTTGGTTTTGATATGGGTAGTTGGCTTGGTTGGGCAGGCAGACTTTCTTCTTTGGGTTTTGCCAGGTTTTATACAGATAACATTTGGACTCAATATACGCCCGGATTTATGTACTGGCTTTGGATTGTCGGGAAGATCGGCTGGGTTAACTATTTTGCAATTAAAATTCCGGTTCTTCTAGCCGATATTTCGGTGGGTACATTAATTTATTTTATTGTTAAAAAAGTAAACTCCAAATTGGCTCTTTTGTCCTTTCTTTTATATACCTTGAATCCTGTCGTAATATTCGATGGTTCGGTTTGGGGACAGATTGACGGTCTTCTCACTTTATTCATTTTTATTTCGGCATATTTTTTGATAGAGAAGAAAAACCTCATTTGGTCAATATTCTTTTGGTCAATAGCATTCCTGATCAAACCCCAGGCAATAGCGGTTTTACCCGCTTTTCTTATGGCAATCATTTTGAAAAGATTTAGGTGGAAAGAGACATTAATTGCAGTCGGTGTCAGCCTTTTTACAATATTTATCTCGGCCCTCCCGTTTTTTCCGGATGATCGTCTTCTTGGCCTTCCCAAACTTATTATAAAGATGAGTATCAGCTATCCTTATACTTCTGTTAACGCTTTCAACATCTGGTCTTGGGTTGGTTTTTGGCATTCGGATGTCACTAAATTTTTGGGTTTAACCTTAGCGACGTGGGGAGTGGTATTACTTGGATCTTCGATATTTATCACCTTGTTTATTTTTCGTGAGAAACTCGACAAGAAACATAATTGGTATCTGCTTTTTGCAATTCTAAGCCTTTGTTTTTTCCTTTTTCCCACCAAAGTTCATGAACGATATCTGTTTCCTTTTTTTGCCTTTCTTTTAGTAACGGCGGGATTAACAGAATCGGTAAATCTTTTCGGAATTTATCTCGTTACTTCTTTGGCAAGTTTCTTTAATCTTTACTATCCGTATTCTTATTATTACCCGGAAAATCTTAGAAGTGACTTTCTTTATAATTTGAGTCAGGGTTTGGCAAAACTCATTGGTTTTATTTTTCTTGCTACTTATTGTGTTCTTCACTTTTGGGAACAACTACCCAGACCGAATTTAAAGAAATTAGCCAAACGTCTTGCTGAAAGAGATGCGGGGAAAGTGGTGAAAAATGAATTTGAGAATGTCGGACTGTCAAAAAAATCACTAAAAATTATTCTCATAGCCATAATCTCATTTGCTTTTTTGACCAGAGTTTTTAATCTGTGGACTCCGTCGACCATGTATTTTGACGAGGTTTACCACGCTTTCACCTCAAAAGTGATCATGAGTGCCGACCGCGCCAAAGCCTGGGAATGGTGGAATACACCGCCTGCAGGGTTTGCTTATGAGTGGACACACCCGCCGCTGGCAAAATTAGGGATGGTTTTGGGGATGAGCATTTTCGGACAAAACGCCTTTGGTTGGAGAATTCCGGGCGCTTTACTTGGAGTCGGTTCGGTTTTTCTCGTTTATCTTCTGGCAAAAGAGTTGTTTAAAGATGAAGTGGTCGGACTCCTTTCTGCGGGGGTTTTTTCACTTGACGGACTTCCTTTGGTTCTAAGTCGGATCGGAATGAATGACAGTTATATTCTTTTCTTTGCACTTTTATCAATTTATTTATTTCTGAAACAGAAAGATCTTCCGTCCGCAATTTCGTTTGGTTTAGCAATGGCTTCCAAATGGTCGGCCCTTTGGGTGGCGCCAATCCTTTTTTTGATTTGGCTAAGGCGAAAAAACAGATTTAAGATATCTACATTTGCTTACTTTTTGATAATTCCGTTTGCAGTATATCTTCTTAGTTATTTAGACATGTTTTTAACGGGACACAGTTTATCAATTTGGTGGGGAATGCAGGAACAGATGTGGTGGTACCACACAGGACTTAGGGCAACACATCCGTATAGCTCTTCGTGGTGGAGCTGGCCACTGCTCATCCGGCCGATTTATCTTTATACGAGTGACGAGGTAAACGGAATGGTGGCAAGAATTTACGCAATGGGGAACCCTATTGTTTTCTGGTTCGGTTTGGCGTCGATGGTTTTATGTTTTCTCTACTCATATGTAGAGAAAAATAAAAATTTAGCTCTGGTGGTTTTTTCTTATCTGATTTTCTTTGTTCCATGGGCGGTTTCTCCGAGAATTATGTTTTTGTACCACTATCTTCCTTCAATTCCATTTTTAGCAATTGCAACCGGTTATGTTTTGCGCCGAAATTCTAAACTTATTTTTGGTTTTCTTCTGATTTGCTTTTTGACTTTTATATATTTTTATCCGCATTGGACGGGGCTTCAAGTTCCTTTGTGGCTGGACAAGAGTTACTACTGGTTGGCAACGTGGAGATAAATCCTATGCGGGGCCGAAGTTGAAATTACCCCTTATTAATAAATAAATTAAGGCGCCCAAAAACAAAACCACAATAAAAAAGTATAAGACCGACCATTTTCCCGACTCGGGAGAAAAACGATCAAACGGGTAATAAGGAAGTATCTCAAACTTTATTTTCTTTAGAGAAAGAATGGTTATATTGAAAGTCAGGAAGACGGCAATTGTTACCCCGGCCACGGCCACAATCATATAAAAGTTGTCGTGAAAAAAACCAATAACCGGAGCCAATACAGAAAGTAAAGCTTGCATAAAGGCCCTATTATTATAGCGCCAAAAGAAGTGATCCAATCACTACAAATATTCCCACTCCTGCCCCGACGATAGTCGGCCAATCGGTTCCGGAATTGGGAAGAGTCGGAGGAGCGGTTGGTTTTGTTGTCCTTGTGGCAATGGGTGTAGTGGTAGATACAGTGGTTCCTGTACAAGTACAGTTAGTCTGACTTGGACAGGACGGATTTCTGCAGAAACCTTGGTAGCAATAAAAACCTCCCTGGCAATTATAGTTACTGCCGCAAGTCCCTCCACAATAATTTGGTGTACCGTTCGGAGGACAGTTGCAATCAGTTTGATCCTGACAAGACGGATTTCTACAATAACCGTTGTAGCAGAACAATCCGCCATTACAATTATAGTTACTGCCGCAAGTCCCTCCACAGGAATTTGGAGTGCCTGTTGGACCGGGAGTGGCAGTCGGTGTAACAGTCGGTGTAGCAGTGGGTGTCCCAGTTGGTGTCGCCGTCGGTGATCCCGTTGAAGTTTGGACATTTAGGGCAATTTGGCATTCTGAATTTTTGACTCCGGTACCACTTATAACAGCATTGTTAGTAAAACTGCCGTCGGGGGCAGATGCCAAAATAGATGCTCTTATTGCTTTTTGAGATGCCCCACCAGCTACAACGTTTCCAAGATTGCACGTAACTGTTCTGGTTGAGGAAACATAGGTACATCCATTGTCTGCGTCAACAAAATTTACATTTACAGGTAAGACATCGGTTATAAGTGCGGAATTGGTAGTGGCGGTTCCGGTATTTTTGTAACCAACGTCATATACGATGGTCTGGCCTGGCGCAACGTTTGACCCGGGAGTTATATTATTTCCTGGATCAAGATGGTACGCACCCCGTGTATTTCTGGAATCGTCGACATACGCAAGCTTTCCGGTACAGTTCAAACCCGGAGTTTGGGGGGTTATGGTAAATGTCAGACTGCAGGAACTTGATGTTGTGTTTTCTGCAGCTTTCGGATTACTTGAAGGAGCATTGGGAGCTACTGATTGGTTTCCAAGTTGATATAGTCTGACAGCTGTAAATATTGCAACACCTGCCAGTATTAAAGTGACAATCAAAATTAGTACTGTTCCGACTTTGCCTTTAATTAATTTTTTCATTTTGTTTACTTTAATACCACTGATTATCCGGTAAGTGGTGTACTTTGGCTGTAACCGTCACTGTTGTATCAGTAGGCAGGATGGTATAGCTCTGACAAAAATCACCTCTTGAATTCCGGTTGGTCGTTTCAGGAAGTTGTGTACCGTCAATTGTAAATTGACCTTTATCAAAAGATCCGGAGGCGGCAATTCCCCCCGCGCAGAAACTGACTGTAGTTCCCGGGGTAAGAGCTGAAAGCTGCGCGTTTGTTAAAGGATTTCCGGCTGTGTCATATGCATCAATAGATTCGCAGTAAGGTGCGCTAGTAGCAATCGTAACCGAGGCAACACATGCGGCTTGAGGTGTGGATACTTGACCGCCGGTGGCTTGGAAATACGCATTAATTTGCACATGCGTGACCTGTTTGTCTGACCAGTTTTTGTCTACCACAAAAAGATCTTCATATTTTACGGATCTGGAGCCGGTAGTACGCGTATTTGTATTGGTATCCATAAAAATCAGATGGTGAGTCCCGGTCGGGCAAGTATCTTGTTCTGTGGTTACATCACCGCCGGATGTAACACATACCGGTTTGGGATTATTGGGACTATACGGATTATCTACATTGTAAACGGCATAAGTGAAATCATTAGCGGGACTATTGGAAACAGAGCTCATTACCACCGTCTCTCCGGGTGCGAGAGTGCTTTTGTCTACAGTGGAACTAGAACATAAATTGGGTCTAGAAGGAGTAGGTGTTGGTGTGACCGTTGGTGGTGGTCCCGTCGGTGGCGGAGTACACCCCGGAGGGTACTGTCCGGTATGAGGATTGATGGCGCAATTACCCGGACCGCAGGCGGCACCAATAGTGTTATCACACATATGATTACTGGTTCCGGGAGCCACAAAATAACATGTTCTTAGAAGGGGTACATCTGTTCCTTGTAGAGGAGAACAGTAAGTGTCTCCCGGACTTCTTCCGGTACAGCCGTCTTCAGCACCGGTATTGGAGCATGAACCGCCGGAGGGCGGTGCCGTATTACAAGTCGGATCCTTCTCTGCGCAGATTGCATTACACTGCCCGGCTACGGATCCATCTACACAAGTGGAATAACATTTACAGTTACAAGTAAACTCGCCATTAGCCTCGCAACTCCCTGCCTTTTGGTTTACGAGTTGTTTCTGTTGAGTTAGAAACACACCGGCTCCAACCCCTCCTGCGAGCAAAATAAGGCCCAATATTGTTGCAATTATTTTTCCTCCTCCAAACTTTTTCTTTGGTTTGGAAGCTACAGAATGTACATCAGGAGGGGCACTTGAACCGGTGCTGTCGGCAACGGGTTTTTCCGGCGGTTTTTCCTCCGGAGTTTTTACTATGTTGTTATCCTGCAAATTTTGAAATTCGGGAGGAAGGGGTGGAAGATCTGATTGAGGAAAAATTGCCGGCATGGGCGGTTGAGATGCAGGCCGATCTGCTGGTTGATCGGTTGTGGAATTTACCGGATTTTGGTTTTGGGTAGCTTTTTTTTGATCGGGCATTTATTTAATTTTCAGACACCTTCCAAACAAAGAAACTGAAAGCTATGATAGCTATCCCCATGATAGATAATAGTATGGTTGGAGTCAAATCTCCTGTTACAGGCATTGATTCAGCAGTTGCTGTGGGAGCCGGTTTTGGAGTGGCGACTATCGTAGCTTTTGGGGTCGGTGACGGAGTTAGAGTTGGTAATAAAGTTGGTGTTGGTTGGGCAGTCGGAGTAGTACCCAAAGATTTTTTGGGTGTGGCAGTTGGACTGGTTGCCGGGGTTGGGCTTGGACTAGCCGTTGGCGTTGGACTTGGTGAAGGAGTATTACCGGATGGTGTAGCAACAAATGCCGGTACTTCACCTGCCTGCACAATAAAGTCTCTGGTCAGTGTTCTTGTAATTCCGTTTGCATCTATCCAGGATATTGTTATGGTATGAGGACCATCGGAAAGAGGAGCCGGCGGACTATAACTCCAGGACCCGTTGGCCGGGATTTGGACAGTTTCAGCAGGAACATCTTCAGAATGGACGGTAATTGTTATTTTTTCACCGGCCGGTCCCTTACCAAAAAATTGTGGTTGGTTACTGGTAATGGTTTCACCATTTTCAATGCTTTCAAGAATTACACTGGTTGGTTTTGTTGTGCCGGAACCGGTTGAAACATTGAATTTAGATTCCTGGCCGGTGCCTGTCGGAAAATCCAGACTGAGGTTGGGGTTTTCACCATCCAGAATCGGTTGTAGACTACGGTAATCTTCAACCGTACCAAGAACAAGCGGAGGAATTGGTTTGGCCGACTGCGGAAAGATTTGGGCGGAAGCGGTTTCGCCGTCCTCTGCCTGAACCGAAACATTTAATAGTGTTTGAGACTTATCAATTTGCGCGATTTGTTTCAAGTCTGCGGTACGGGCATTACTTAATTGCACAACAAAATTTCCGGCATCAGAGGTCAAGGTTGAAAGAAGGTAGCCTCCGGTGTCTACGTAAATTAAGGCTCTTTTTACGGGTTGCCCGGATGAGGTTATTACGGATCCGGAAATCGGGTTTGAGTTTTGGTCCATAGATATTTGGTCTCCGGTTGTGAATTGCCAAGGTAAACCGTTATTGTCAAAGTTTGTTCCTTCAGAATTAATATCGAAAAAATAATCTGTATCCGGTTTTAAACCCGTGAAGGTTATGCTGTGAGTAAAGAATTTTTGATCGCTTTCACTCTCTTTTTCAACTCTACCCAAACTCTTTTGTGTTTCCCCCCAGCTGATGAAATCTGAGGCGGCAACTCCTGTCGTCCAAGAAATCGTTGCGGAAGAATCGGATAAATTACTGGTTCTGATATCCTTCGGAACCGCAGTAGTACTTGCCCCGATCTTAAAAATCTGACTTTTTTGCAGGAAGAAAACACCCGCGATGGTTGCTGCAAGAAGAAGTGTAATGCCGATTATTGTTGGAATCTTGTGTCTTTTAATCATTCCTGATGTAAGTATTTACGGTACTTCCGGCGTTGCACTTGGACTGGCTACCGGCGTGGCTTGCGGCTTACTTGTCGGTAACGGAGAAGAGGTTGTTGTTGTTACGATTTCGGGAATCTGAGAGCTATCGAAAAATATTTCCGATTCAATTTTGTTGATTGCTGTTTGATCTAAAGTTACAGTGATCGGATTAGACACAGACTCGGGAACCACAAGCTCCGGCTTTTTTGTAAATGCCCAATAGACGTTTAGACAAATCCAAAGAATGCTGGTTAATAGAGTCAAAATCATTATTGTGACCAAGCTCGGTAGTTTATTTTTTTTCATATTTTATTTCAATTGCTTAGAAACGGCTCTCTCCCGGATATAACTGCTACTATAACAACTCCTTTATCTGTGACGGAAGAACCAATACCCAGACTATCAATTTTTGTGACGGTTCTCAGATTTTCAAAGTCTTTAATGAAAGCGGTGAGATTGGCAAAGGTTCCCCTAATGCTTAGTGAAAAAGGCACCTCGTTAGCGTTTCCCGGCAACGGTTTGGTTCCGGATAAATTTTTGTTTGTTTGTTCTCCCTTTATAATTACCTGATTAACAGAAAAACCGAGAATTTCTACGGAATCCTTTGCGGTTAAGCCCAACACCTGCTGAGACAAAATGTCGGGCTTGGGTAAACTGGGAACTGCATTATCAATATCCGGAATAAAAGTTTGGTTTTGTTGCAGGAGGCCACTTGCTGTCTGAAGGTTACTAACCTTTTGGGTTAGGGCAGAAAGAGTGGATTGTTTTTCCTTGATTTGCTGTAAAAGGTTAATAATCGTAATTGCGGTTGGTTTTAACGCAAAAACCAGAAAAATTGTGATAGTCGAAAGCGAAAGAATTATTTCCAAAAAAGCTCTAAGATCCGCCTTTTTTTTGTAAAGGTCCGCGATGTTTAGAAAAAATTCTTTATATCTTATGTATGATCCTCTCCAACCTGATGCCATTTTTTAGTATGTAACCTTAATCGAAAAAATTGTTTGAGCTGCGTTATTTTCGGACGAATTTGTTTGTTCCAAGTCAGCACTTGCTAAAGAACTGTCTGCTTTTAAATTTGCAACATATTGTGCAATCCCAAGTTCTGAACTGGACAGGCCTCTAATAAGAATTGAATCGTCTAAGACTGAAATTGAGGTTAAAGTAACTTCGGGAGGAGTCTTTGAAACAACCGTATCGATTCTCTGTGAATACGGAGTTGCGGCACTGATTTGTTGAACTATATTTAATTTTGACTGAACACTACGGAAATCTTTCTCCGTTTTAGCCATAGCCGAAACTTGGGCGGATTTAATTTTTATCGCATTGCTCAAATCTGAGTTTTGTGCGTCCAACCAAAAACGGGACATAAAGGCGGCCATAACAATCATCTCGGTGACAATAACAATAATTCTGAAAGTACCCATGGCCCACTTAAGGGTCCTGCCGAGGATTGAAACGTCAAATTCCTCTTGAGGAAGTAAATTTATGGATTTATTTTTGGGCATAGCAATAAGACTCGTTAAATCCAATATAACACATGTGAATGCGTGAAAGAAGTTGTCAAAATTTCAAGAATATCCAGTCACCAAATGACAAGGCTAAATCGAATTTGGAACTGTGAAAACGTTACTTTTTCTTAGAAGTTTTATCCTTGGGTTTAACGGTCTTTACCAAGAGTTTTGAGAGCTGAGATTTAATTCTTGCGGCCTTATTCTTATGAATTACCCTTTTCTTTGCTGCCCGGTCTGCAAGTGAGGTTGCGGCAATAACTTTTTCGACAGTCCTATTTTTCTTTGCAATACGGATAGCAACTTCAAGTTTTCCTAAAATTACCCTATTTATTGACTCTTTGTTTTTGGAACCCCTAAGGGCCCTTTTGGCTGTTGTCGTTACAGGCATGTAGTGAGTATAATCGAAACAAAGCTAAAATGGAAGATCTAATCGCCCGGGGGAAGCGGATTATTAACTCTCAACAAAACTCAGTTCTTTCGGCGGCAAGCCTGATAATGCTGATGATAGGCGTATCGATGGTTCTGGGACTTATCAGCCAGAGGGTTCTTGCAAGCTACTTTCCGCCGGATTCCCTTTCGCTTTTCTTTGCTGCGTTCAGACTCCCCGATGCTATTTTTCAGGTTTTAGTCTTCGGAACATTCTCTTCAGCCTTCATTCCGGTTTTTACAAGAACTCTGAGGGAAGGTAAAGCCAAAGCCTGGCTTCTTGCCGGTAAGGTGGCTTCCATCGGGCTTGCAATATTTCTTTTTGCGGTAGCCATAGTCGGATTTGGGGCCGTCAGGATTTATTCGGTTATTGCTCCCGGCTACGGCCCGGCTGGAACCGCCGAGATAGCGTTTTTGGCACGGATTCTTTTTGCGGCTCAGGGATTCTTTGTTATAAGTTATGTTTTAACGGGTGTCCTTGAATCTTTACGGCGCTTTCTGGTTCCGGCTCTGGCGCCGATTTTTTACAATCTCGGCATTATTTTCGGAACGGTGGTTTTAACCCCTTACCTTGGCTTAACTGCTCCTGCGGTCGGAGTTGTGATCGGAGCTTTCGCACATTTTATTATTCAATACCCGCTTTCCAGAAAACTCGGCTTTCGTTTCACCACAGATTTGAAACCGGATGAGGGAGTTAAAAAGATAGGCCAACTGGCTTTACCCAGAGTGATAGATTTGGCTTTCGATCAGGTCGGTCAAAGCACGGAACTTTTTCTTTCGTCGATTATTTCCCGGGCCTCGTATACTTATTTTACCTTTGCCAACTCGCTTCAGCTTCTGCCGGTGACTCTTTTCGGAACATCTCTGGCCAAGGCGGTTCTTCCCATGCTCTCGCGGGTTGAGGGAGATTGGAGGCAGTACCGAAAAATTCTTCTCGGGGCTATTTATCAGGCAATGTTTTTTACTTTACCTCTTTCGGCGGCCCTCATTGCTCTGAGAGTCCCCGCCGTGCGTCTTGTTTACGGAACAAAAATTTTTGATTGGGATGCAACAATTGAGACAGGAACCGTTCTTTCGGTTTTTGCAATTTCTATTATTTCGCAAACTCTGATGTCGGTTTTGGCCCGTGCCTTTTTTGCGCTTCATGATACAAAAACTCCGGTAATAGTGTCCTTCATCGGGCTTTTCATTTTAATCGTAGGGGATTTT
>Ga0182011_10002403_pt1 | contig 15812 bp, 17 predicted proteins | sample 711E1DmetaG_FD_120481 | JGI IMG/M metagenome (GOLD analysis project Ga0182011, IMG submission 120481) | Permafrost microbial communities from Stordalen Mire, Sweden - 711E1D metaG | ecosystem: Environmental > Terrestrial > Soil > Wetlands > Permafrost | place: Sweden: Stordalen | collected... | reverse complement strand
CTATCACCGAGCCTTTGATCACGCTTCCTTCCGGCAGAATGAGATGATCAGACACGACGAGCGGCTCGGTGATCACCGCCTCGATCGGATCACCCTTTTTCGCCGTAGCGGAACTCAAGCCTGTCTCTAGTCGCGCATGCACTACGCTTCCGGTCGGTGGCGGCGTTCCAATATCGGTCAAGGCTTCCGGCTTCATCACCTCAGTCCCAAAATCCAAAGGCTGCAACAAATTCGCATTGAAGCTTGTCCCCGCGTCAATGTATTGCGGATGCATCGGCAACTGCGCCAGCACGATCCGCTCTACCTTGTGCATCTTTCCCGGTTCGTGGATATTCTTCTGCAAGTCGCTCCACTTCTGGTGAATCGCTCGCCGGGTCGCGCTCACTTTGTTCGACTCTGCCTCCTGCACTTTATTTTTCTTCTCCGCTTCGTTCGCCGAGACAAACTGCAGCACTCCATCCGGAGCAGGAGAAGCGACCGTGTGCAGAGCCACGGTTCGCCCATTGGCCATCACCGATTCGTTAAACTGTACATGCACCTTGCGTACCGGAGAAAAATTCCCGTTCGTTGCCTGCATCGCTCGTACCATCTTCGGTACCGGATCGATCGCAGATACTCTCCCATTCACCACCGTCCCCGCCGGAATCAGCAACTTGTCGAATGCATACACCGGCTCGACGGTTTTGCCATGAATCGCCTGCCCCACGCTGCGAATGCGCACTTCCGAATCGAGTGCCACTTTGATCGGAGTTCCCGCCTCCACACTCATGGGCATGGTCACAGGCGCTACTTGGGTGTTTTCCGCCGCACTCTGCAATGCAGACGCATCCTCACTCTGCTGTTGCGTTCCCGCCGGAGGCCGCGTCCTCAGAGTCTGCGCAATACTCATAACGCAGCAGATACTAACCACCAACACTGCTCGCCCGAATACAATTCGTCGCATTGCCATAACTCCCGATGGTTCTCCGCTTGGAGAGCCGCTCTTCAACGCCGCGCGAACCGCAGCAGGACGGGGCGGCAAATGCAGGACGCCCCAAGAAAGTGAAAGAAGCCGTGCGTACTATGAAGTGGAAGATCATGGAATGGTTGCAACCCCAGACCACGATCGAGATGACGTAGAGGAAATCATACCCGTGGGCAGAGGGGGAATCCGGGAATTAGGCTGTGGATGAACAAATTGTCATCTTCCGGAAAGGGCGCCGTAATGTCGGGGACATATCGTGTTCTAGTGGCCCACATACCACACGAGGCCATGGCACCATCGGAAAGGGTGAGGTGGAGGATGTTGAGGAAGGTCTTTCGCAACCGACAAAGTGGTGTCCCTGGCCTCGTTTTTCTAGTGTGTCTGTCCGTTGCAATCGCTCCGTCTCTGATGGCTCAGACGGCTGGAATGGGAACGTTGACGGGCAGGGCTATCGATGCGTCCGGTAACGCAGTTGCGAATGCTACTGTGACAGCGACGGGTATAGACAATGGCCAGGTGCGAACCGCGACTACGGGGACGGATGGCTCTTATAAGGTTGAAGGTCTGCCTCCAGGCAACTACCGGCTGAAGTTCGAAGCGTCCGGCTTGAAAACATTGGAGGTTCCTTCAACAGCAGTCGATGGGACCGAGATAGCGCTTCCGGACGAAAAGTTGGAAGCGGGCGAGACAATCCCTGCCAAACCAACGCCCGCGCAACAGGACAATTTGCCGAATGCGCCATCCAGCAGCAAGACCGAGCCCACACTCGCGGATCTGGGCCTTTCTCCGGAGCAAACCCAGGGAAACGCCCGAGAGCAAGCGTTGCTGGATAAGCGGACACACATGCTGAAGATCCATCAACGGATGGGTTTGATCACGACCGGTCCCTTGATCGCCACCGTGATCGCTTCTATGGGCGCCGGGGGCAAGAGCACCAGCACGGCCTCGCGCGATCTTCATGTGGCTCTTGGCAGCTTAACGGGAGATTTGTACGGTATCACGGCCTATTACGCCATTCGCGCCCCCAGAATTCCCGGAACCAAAAAGCGCGGTCCGATAAAATTTCACGAAGCGATGGCTTGGATTCACGGCCCGGGTATGATTCTGACTCCCATCCTGGGAGCAATTGCGTTCAATCAAAAGAGCAACGGCGAAAAAGTTCACGGTATTGCGTCCGCGCATGGACCGGTGGCCATTGTGACCGCCGGGGCGTTTGGGGCCGCTCTTCTGTCGGTTTCCGTGAAGTTCTAAAACCGCTTATGAATAAGAGAATACTGGCTGCGTTGTTGCTTGCGACAGTCCCCGCTTTTGCTGGAGCCGACAGCCAATGGGTTCTGCAACAGAGCACTCTCACCTACCACGTATCGCACCCACTGCACCAGACTGAAGGCGTGAGCCATGCGGCGAAAGGAAAGGGCGTTTGCCACGCGGGTCAATGCGACTTCCTGATCGCGGTACCCGTGAAGTCGTTTGATTCCGGAGACAGCAACCGCGATCTTCACATGCTGCAGGTCACGCGCGGCGCCGAGTTTCCGCTGGTAACCGTCCGCACTCGCCTGCCCGAATCGGCTGCCGCATCGGCGACGATCAATGCTGATTTGGAGATTCAGTTCGCCGGCCAGACGGCGCAGTATAAGCAGGTTCCCTTCAAAGTGGATACACAAGGCGGCGAGACTCACATCACGGGGACCATTCCGGCCACCCTAACTGACTTCAAGATCGATCCGCCATCGCTCTTGACGATGCCAGTCAAGAACGACATTCCAGTGCGGGTGGACATGACTTGGCATCAGCAGTGAATGGCGGCGTTGTCAACAAGGGGGTTTCCTGCGTCCTATTTCCTGCATCCCATCTTGAGGTGTAAAGTTTTGGACTGGCGGGAAGCTCCTATGCGATTGCTGTTGGTCGAAGATGACGTATCCATTCAGCAGTTCCTGAAACGGGCGCTGGGGGAGGCCGGATACCAGGTGGATGCGGCCAGTACCGCGAAAGCGGCGGAAGCCATGGCTTTGGAGGGGATTCACGACGCCTTCATCATCGATCTTGGGCTTCCCGACATGGATGGATTGGACTTGATTGCGCGTTGCCGCGCCCAAGGTAATTCGGCGCCAGTTTTAATTCTGTCTGCCCGGCGTTCCGTAGACGAACGTGTTCGAGGACTGGAGCAAGGCGGAGACGACTACCTGACGAAGCCATTCGCCCTCCCGGAACTGCTGGCAAGGCTGAGAAATCTCCTGCGCAGGTCCGCGGTCCCACAGAACGAATCTTTGCGTTTGCAAGCTGCCGATTTGCAGCTTGATCTGGTGAGTCGCGAAGCGCGACGAGGCGATCACGTGCTGCAATTGACTCCACAGGAGTTTTCCCTTCTGGAATATCTTTGCCGCAATGAAGGTCGCGTGGTGACCCGCACCATGATTCTGGACCACGTCTGGCGTATGAGGATTGATCCTGCGACCAACGTGGTGGATGTCCATATCTATCGTCTGCGCAGCAAAGTGGATCATGACACCCAAAGGCCGCTGATTCACACCATCCGTGGTGTTGGCTACGTTCTCAAACATGCCTAGGAATTTACGTACGACCGCCGCTTGGCGGATTTCGATTTGGACGACGCTGGCGTTCGCGCTTGGAACCGCTGTTGCTTTCTCCATAGTTTATTTCCTTGTCGCCCAGGGTCTCAGGGAGCGGAGTGACACCTGGCTTAGCGGCGAAGCTGAGGTTCTTGCTCAGGTCTCGGTCGATACTCCGAGCGATCACCTATATAAGCGGATCGTTCGAGAGGTGGCTGAACTGGCCACGCAGGAAGTGCCGGATGAGCGCAATGGCCGCGGCGAACGACTGAATTCTGTCTTCTTCTTGGCAGCGAACCCCAATAGCACCGAGGGTCCGTTGTGGGTAGGCCCAAGCTCCAAGGATGCTTTTGTCACAGCGATTCAAAGGTCAAAGTTGGTTCCGGGACCTCCGAAGTCCATAACCGTGGAGGGATATCGACAGACGTTTCGAGTCGTTGTGAAGGCGCAAAACGGAAGAACTGTTTATCTGGGGCTCTCGGATCGTGGTGCCAAGCATATGCTGCACACCTTGGCCCGTCGCTTTCTGATGGTCTGGGGCGGCATGTTCTTGGTCGGTTTTGTCATCTCCTACTGGAGCGCGCGGCGTACTCTGCATCGCGTCGAACGCATTACGGAAACCGTCGCGCGCATTGGAACTGAGGACCTAAATGAACGATTGCCCAAACCCGTGAATTCAGATGAGATTTCGAGATTGGCGAAGACTTTTAATCATATGCTCGACCGCCTTCAGGCTTCGGTGAACCAGCTCCGCACGGTTACCGGTGGCATCGCGCACGACCTCAAAAGCCCGGTGACCTTGATTCGCGGGACGCTCGAATCCGCTTTATGCAATGAAGGAAATGAGAAGTGGCGGGACTCAGTGGGAGAAGCGATCGAAGACCTGGACCGGCTCTTGCAATTGCTGAACACTACGCTCGATCTTGCCGAAGCCGAGGCTGGTGCGCTCCACATGGATCGCGCCCCAGTCGATTTCTCCGATGTCGTGCGACAACTGGTTGATATTTACCAGCCGGCTATGGTCGAGCACCATCACGAAGTGACTACTGACATCGAAGAACATGTGGTCGTGGAGGCCGACTCGACTCTGCTGAATCGTGTAGTAAGCAATTTACTTGAAAACGAATTGACTCATTTGCCGGTGGGGTGCCGAGTAAACATTCGCCTCCATTCATATCAAGGATCAGCAGAACTGGTAATTGAAGACAACGGTCCAGGCGTCCCGCCCGATATTGGCAGCCGCGTCTTCGAGCGATTCGTAAAGGGAAAACATTCTCCCGGTCACGGTCTCGGACTCGCCTTTGTGGATGCAGTCGTCAAGGCGCACGGCGGCGTAGCTAGGATCTCAGATCACGCGGGAAGCGGTGCGATAATAACTTTGTCGCTGCCCGTCCATGTCTTCGAGACTGTATTGACGTAATACCACTGCCTCTGCGACGTGCTGTAGCGCTCGCATTCTTGCTTCACGGACGTCCTGCCGCGAGCAGCCTAGGAGAGCGGAGCACTCCTGGTCTGAATATTTCTCAAGGACGGCCATCACAAAGACAAAGCGCTCGAAGGCTTCAAGCCCGAGGATGCCCGCAACTGCGCTATCGGCCTCCGGCGTTCGCCTAAGCCTGCAGCTCCCTGGATCGCTGGGTACTGCCGTGACGGCGGAGCGGTTCTTGTGGGGCGCCAACATACGAACTGCATTCTGGATGATCGTTCGCCGAGCCCAAGATCGAGCCCAGTCTCGAAACACGTAGCTTCCCTCGACGCAGTCTTCCAAGCCGGAGACAAAACATTCCTCAGCCTTCGTCAGATCCCCCGTAAGCAAGAACGAAAGCAGATGCATGCTATCCATGAGTCCAGAGCTTCTCGGGACATACTCGGGTCCAAGCCGAAGCACGTCGAAGACAAGCTCTTGATAACTGTTCTCAGGTTGAGTACAATTGTTCTCGGAATGAGTACGCACAATACCGGCCTTGCAGACCTTCTATTCGGCCGCACACGGGGTGCCGTGTTGGCGCTGCTGTATGGCCGTGCGGATCAGTCCTTCTATACCCGCCAAATCGCGCGCGAGGTCGGTGCCAGCGTAGGCGCGGTTCAACGTGAACTCGAAAACCTGTCTAAAGTCGGCCTTATCGTCCGGAATTCGGTGGGCAACCAGGTTTTCTATCAGGCCAATCGGGACTCCCCCATATTCTTGGAGATGCGGACCCTTGTGAATAAGACGATTGGTGTCTTCAGCGTTCTGCGCTCTGCGCTGGCGACTCTCTCGAAGCGAATCGTTGTGGCATTTGTGTATGGGTCAGTGGCACGCGAGGAAGAAACGGCACAGAGCGACATTGATATAATGGTTGTTGGAGATGCCACACTTGACGAGGTACTTTCGTGTCTCTCTGCAGTCGAGAAAGCAATTGGCCGACCGGTTAACCCAACCGTGTATTCCGTTGCCGAGTTCAAGTCGAAACTTGCGACCGGGAATCATTTTGTCACCGCCGTGCTCAAAGGCAAGAAAGTGTTTTTGTTAGGAGACGAAGATGAGCTTAGAAAAGTGGGTAGAGTACGGTTGGCTAAGACGGGAAGCCTCCAGTCCAGGTGAAATTAAGGATTTGCTGGGAATTGTGGAGCGCAGTCTCGCCGATTCCAAGGTCGAGGCTGTATCGACCGATCTTCGATTCATCGCTGCTTTCAACGCGGCGCTCAGCGTCGCAACGACTGCGCTCCGCGCCTCCGGTCATCGCACCGTAACCCAAGCAGGCCACCACGTCAAAACAATCGAGTCTCTGGAACTCACCATAGAAGCCAACCCTAAGCTCATTCAGAGATTCAAGACATTCAACAACAAGAGGAACAAATCGGTTTATGACGTGGCCGGTGCCGTATCAGACCAAGGATTGGAAGCGGTGGTCAAGTTGGCGACTGAACTCAAGGACAGCACGCTAGCGTGGCTGCGAGAATTCCATCCAGATCTCTTAAAAAGTTAGACGCTGCGCGTCTACCACACGAATCGGGCTACCAGCGATCATCGCTCGACAACTCCGTGTTCACAGCCTCGGATCGACAGGCTCGCTTTCTAGCGCGAGCACACCGAATACGCATTCATGTACCCGGCGTAAAGGCTCCCGCTCGATGAACCGCTGCAAGGCCTCGATGCCTATGGCGAACTCACGGAGCGCCAGCGACCGCTTCGTGCCGAGACCTCTGGAACGAAGGCGTTCGAGATGTTCTGGTGCTGTGTACTCGGGTCCGTAGATGATGCGCAGGTATTCTCGACCTCGACACTTAACCGCAGGCTGCACGAGACCGCGTCGGCTCTTCGTGACGAATTGGAGAGGCTTCACGACCATGCCCTCTCCCCCGGACGCCGTCAGTGTTTTCCACCAGTCAATGCCTTCTTTCTGGCTAGCCTCGTCGCGGACAAGAGCGCCGCAACCTGCTCGTCTGCGCCGGTAATCTCTACAACAAGGCGTCTGATGCTGGATTCGACCAGACGCGTGCCGACGATGGAGTTCACGACATTCACCGCGGGTGCGCTGTCGCCTAACAGCTCAATCTCGAGTAATTCAAACGCTCTATCTTCCGAACAGCAATCGTTCCAGCAGGGGACCTAGGGCCAAGGCAGGAAGATAGCTTAGAGCCACCATCGTTATCAAACAGGTTGTAAGCAGGACGCCGAACGAAAAAGAATGGGTCGGAAGAGTTCCCGACGAAGAAGGGGTACTTCTCTGACGACCAAACAGATCTGCCAATGCCAAGGCAGGAATCGCCAAGCCAAACCTGCCCACCATCATCGCGAATGCGGTGGTGAGGTTGTAAAACGGAGTGTTCGCACTCAGGCTGGCAAAGCTTTGGCCATTGTTGGCGAAGCAGGAAGTATATGCAAACAGAATCCCCGTGAAACCATGCGGGCCGGTGTTGACCGTCAACCCAGCGAGTCCCGCCCTGGTGCTCACGGCAATGGCGGTGAGTGGGAGGACGACCAGCGGCGCCGCCAGAGCGTACAGCATGATCATTTTGTTCTCCGCGGGCCCTATCTTCTTCCCCAGGTATTCAGGCGTGCGCCCAACCATGAGTCCTGCTAGAAACACAGCGATCGCTGCGGCCATGACCATGCTGTAAAGGCCAGTCCCCAGACCTCCGAATATGAGTTCTCCCAGCAGCATGTTGACTAGCAAAACCATGCCCCCGAGCGAGGTGTAGCTGTCATCCATTGAGTTGTTTGATCCCGTGGCCGTGTTGTATGTAACGACAGCCGTCAGGATGGAACCACCGATGCCGAAGCGCACCTCCTTCCCTTCCATGTTTCCACCAGATTGGACGCGACTATTTCGGAAAACTGTATTCCCGGTGCGGGGGATGCCCCGTTGTTCAACGTGATGTACGAAGATCAGTCCGGAGACGAAGAGAAGCACCATCACCCAGTAGAGAAGCCATCCCTGTCGAGGCTGGCCAACCATCCTGCCGAAGGTGTTCGTAAATGCTGCAGGGAGAAGCACGATCGCCAGCACTTCCAGAAAGTTTGTCAGCGGCGTGGGGTTCTCATAGGGATGAGCTCCATTCGCGTTAAAGAAGCCGCCGCCATTCGTGCCGAGATTCTTGATGATCTCCAGTGCAGCGACAGGACCTTGCGGTATGACCTGCTGCGTGCCCTCGACTGTCGTGGCAACCGCATATTGGTGGAAGTTCATCGGAACTCCCTGCCAGACGAGCAGTACAGCGCCAATCAATGCTCCCGGCAACAGGATCCAGAGCAGGCCGCGTGTCAGATCAACCCAAAAGTTGCCCAGCGTGTCGGAGAGTTGCCGGGCAAGACCACGGATGAAGGCAACTCCGACCGCCAACCCGGCAGCGCCAGCCAGGAAATTTTGCGCGCACAGTCCCACCATCTGGCTGAAATAGCTCATCGTGTTCTCGCCAGCGTAGGCCTGCCAGGTAGTGGTCGTCGAGAAGCTGATCGCCGTGTTCAGAGCCAGGTCAGGAGATAACGGCGCCGTCTGATACTGCGGGAAGAACCAGGGAAGAAACTGCTGCATTCTGAGAATGGCATACAACAGGAGCGTGCCGGCAAGGCTAAAGAGCACGAAACACGTCGCATACTCCTTGCCGGTCATCTCGACATTAGGATCAACCGCGGTGATGCGATAGACAAGCCGCTCAACTGGAAGGCATAAGCGGTCAAGAGAAGTCCGCTGCCTGGAAAAGACGCGTTCCATGTACCCGCCCAAGGGCCTCACCAGGACGGTGACGATGGCCAGAAACAACGCGTATTGAACTGCACTGTAGAGATCCACCAGCCCTACTTGCTCTGCTTAAAGCATTCTAGTGCCGCGTCGGTGTGAAAGAAAACAAGTTTGCCCGGACGCCCACACTAGCGCCGGATCGCCTGAAAGCGAAACGAATAGCGGACAAGCTCATAGTCGATCTTGAAAGAAGAAATTTCCATCCGGTTGGTAACGAAGTACATTGGCAATGTAGTTTCGTCAGCTCTTCGCTCGTCCATAACCCCTCTAAACGCTTCGCTGAAATGCTCTGACTGGTATCGGACTCTGCGGAACAAGGCCGAGAGAAGATGGGCTGCCACTGCTGCATCAAGACCTTTTGGCATTTAGGTTGAATTGTTGTCGTTTCGGCAAGTCTCGCTATTTCAACAAACTAAACCTCCACGAATCCCTCCGGCCAGAAAAAGTCAAAGAAATTTGTCAGTTGCGGAAAGTTATAAGTCGCGGAAGGAATAACACGTTCCCCAAAATTCATTAGACAGGGCGGCAGAAATGAAGCAGGTTGGGAAAGATTGTCGGTTGCACACGGACTCGACCAGCCGAAAATGGCATTGGTCGGTTCGGAAGCCCCGTGTCCAGACCAACAGAGGACTAAAATGTCGACCCAGCCCAGCTCGATCACGCCACGCGGACGCCTGCAGTCAGGCCGCGAGACACGCGTCAATCCTCGGGATAGAGATGTGATCTCTGCCCAAACCATCCCCGCCGGGTCGACTGAGCCGATCGAGTCCTTCGTCGATCCTGGCACCGCCGCCCGATATCTCCAAACGACTCGTCGACACGTGCTGGAGATGGTCCGCGCCGGACTCATCGTTGGTCATCCGCTCGATCCTCACGCCAAGAAGAAGGACTGGCGATTCCTGCTGTCGGAGCTGCACGCCTACATGCTAAGCTGCGACCAGCGGCCACCTGGAGCATGCAAACCACCGAGGAGGGTTTGATGCCCAGGTATCAGGAAGGAAGTATCCGCCAAATAAGGCGCGCAGACGGAATGACATGGGTCCTTCGCTATTACACAACGCGAGCGGATGGGAAACGAGTCGAACACATGGTCGGCATCGGCCTTGTGAAAGACATCGGTCCCAAGAAAGCCGATGCGTCGCGAGAAGCCGATCGTCAGAAGCTGCGCGAAACCATCAACCAATTGCAGCCCTTCCAGGGAAAGCCGAGGACATTTGGTCAGCTCTGTCAGCACTACATCGAGAACGAGCTGAGAATCGACCAGTCGAAATCGGCGCGCCCCAAGGAGTTTCCGACCATCGAGACCTACGAGCGACACCTCGTCAAGCGCATCATTCCGCGTTGGGGAAAGCTGGCGCCGTTGGCGGTCAAGTCGACGGAGGTCGAGAAGTGGTTCCTCGAACTGCGGATGGGAAACCCGCAAAAGAAGGTGAAGCCGTTTGCCGATCCCACGGTAGACAAGATTCGGCGCATCATGCACCTAGTCTACAAGCACGGGCAGCGGCACGAGTTTCTGCCGCGGCAGCAGGAGGGCAATCCCATGAATTGGGTGAGCCAGCGAACGACCAGCGATTACACGGCGGTCCCCATGACGCCGAAGCAGGCCTTCGAGATTCTCCTCAACATTCCGGAGCCGAGGCGCACGCTCACCTTGAGCGATGCGGCGACAGCGCTGCGAGTGTCGGAGTTGCTGGCCCTGATGTGGACGGATCTGGACTTCGCGGATCTGGTGATGTACGTGAGGCGGGCGTATGTGTGGGGAAGGTTCAAGGTGCCGAAGTCGAAGGCATCGAAGGCCCCGGTTCCCATGCATCCTCTCCTGGCGGGGTTTCTTCTCGCATGGCGCGACAAGACGCCTTTCGGCAAGGACACCGACTTCGTGTTCCCGAGCGTCCGGCTCAAGGGCAAGAAGCCGTTGTCTGCGTCCATCATGGTGCAGAAGTACCTGAGGCCGGCGGCGGTGAAAGCGGGTGTGATCAAGGAGGGGGAGAAGGTGCGTTTCGGCTTTCACAACTTCCGGCACGCACTGGCGACGGCGCTGGTGAAGCTGAAAGTAGACGCGAAGACTGTGCAGGGGATGCTGCGTCACGAGGACTTCGGGACGACGATGCAGCTCTAGGCACAATCGGACATGGAGGCGATGCGCGAGGCACAGGGGAAGTTCCTGGAGCAGCTATTGGGCGACAGGATTCACCTGCTCACGGAGTGGGTTCAGTGAGAAATCGTGAGTCGAATCTCCGAATCGTGGGTTGGATCGTGGGTTGGAAATTTCGGTCGAAAGCCGCTAAGTTCTTTAGAATGATGGTGGCCAGGGACGGAGTTGAACCGCCGACGCCAGCCTTTTCAGAGTGGCGTTGATAAGTGTTTATAACGACTTAACAGGTCTTAGGTGGCTGCGTAAGTACTTCAAAGGTCGTGAAAGACACGCTTATCTTGGGCTGGAATCCTGGGCTGGACCTGGTATCGCAGTGGATTTTATGCTTCCTCAAATCCTTGGCTATCAAACTTCAGAGTCCGACAGTTCTCGGTAACGGTGCGAACCACATTCTCAGGAGCGCCAGAAGGAATCTCAGCTTCGATTTCAAGGGTGATTTTCATTTTAGCGTCGAGTAGGCCGGCAAGATGCTGAACCACGTAAGCGGCGATAGCATCAACGTCGGGCGATAGGCGAGTTGCATTCAGTGTTGGCGAACCGTGAGACCGCCTCAGAGCCGGCGATTCCGTCGAGCCTGTTTGGGGCAGGCCGGTTCCTCCAGCAGGATATGCGGCAACCCCGACGCCAGATTCAGCAAGTCCATCTGCGGTTGCCGTGCTTGCAACCCTATTCTGGTGGCTGTCGAAGCCTTGGCAAGCGGCCTCCTTCTCCATTTGTTCTGCTGCAACCTGGGGCTTAACGAATTCAACTGAACATTAGGACGACAACCGGCTTCGAGACCGCGATAGCGACCGCCCGCTGCGTCACAAGAATCCGCGTATGAAAAGTATCTTGCTTCCATGTGAGGCGAGCCACAACGCCGGGATTGCGGTTTTCAAGCCGGCAACTCAGGAGGACAGCCACAATTCCATTTGCCTTGATGGCAGGCGCTGGGGCGCGTATTTGCGGAGGAAAGACCTTGCGGATCAGTTGACGTTTCCGCGACTCCCACTTCTGCACGCTGGCCAACCCGCTTACCAGCGGTCAGAACGCGGTGAACCCGCTCTGAAATCGTCCAATACGCACTGCTGACAGGCACGTTCGACATCGAGGCCCGACGGAAATGGCGACTCCCATGAAGTACTGTGCTCGTAATCCACGGATACACGATTCAGATCAACCGCCAACCGTCTCTTTGCGTCCGCCATGCTTGAGCGTGGACCAAATCCAACGTGAACTCGAAGCCATTGCGGCTTTCGACAATTTGTTCTTGGCCCGGAGCGAGCACTGCGCGGATGAAATCGTCGGGCTTGAACTGCGCAAGTTACGAGGCAGGAATTGCTCAGATTGGCCGAGTCGCTTCGACGTTTGGGCGGTTGATCGCAGCCGTCATCTGCCCGATCGAGGCGGCCTCATCATGAAGTGTTGCAACCTCACAGTCAACCTCGAGTTACGAATCGCTACTGGCTAGTCGGCAGATCCCCGGGCAGGATCTTATATTCCAAACGGGTATACCCGTATTCTTTGAGTTTGTGATACAGAGAGCTTCTCGGCATACCTAATCTCCTGGCTGCGGAATCCACTCGGCCTCCTTCCATCGCCACGACAGCCTGAATATAGCGCTGTTCCATCGCCTTCAGCGTCATAACGGACGCCACGTTCAAGTCGGGTAACCCCTCTTCCACTAACCCTTCTTCCACTTCGAAATGCAGATCTGCCTCCGTCACTGCAGGGCCTTCTTTGAGCAGGAGAGCGCGTTCCAAAGCGTTGCGCAATTCGCGGATGTTCCCAGGCCATGAGTATGACTGCAGTGTGCGTATGGCTCCGTCGGTCAGTTCGGCTTTCCCCACGCCCACGTCATCGGCCAGGCGTTCCAGGAACAATTGCGCCAAAGTGGGGATATCCTCTGCGCGATCGCGCAAAGGCGGAGTCGTTATAACAATGGTGTTGATTCGGAAAAATAGATCGTTGCGAAATCTTTGATCTCGCACTAACGTTTTAAGATCGCGATGCGTCGCCGTAATTAATCGAACGTCAACCCATCTGTCTCGCACACTGCCCAAATGCCGAAACTGCTTATCTTCCAAGACCTTCAAAAGCTTCGGCTGAATCTGGAGGTCGAGATCTCCAATCTCATCTAGAAATACGGTTCCTTTGTGAGCAATCTCGAGGAGACCTGCCTTGTTTTGGACAGCCCCGGTGAATGCCCCCTGATCATGTCCGAACAATTCGGTCTCTAGCAACTCTCGTGAGAGGCCTGCGCAATTCAAGTCAACGAACGCTTCGCTCGCGCGAGGACCATTTTCATGAAACCAATGCGCCAACACGCCCTTGCCAGTCCCAGTCTCACCTTGAATCAGGATCGGACTATCCGTCCCCTTGATTTTTTCGGCGACATGCCGCAGCTTCTTGATGAGGACACTGTGGCCCAAAAATGGGTTTATTGGAATTCGATTTTGGCGGCTTTGTTCCAAGACTTGCTTCTTGTCATGGTGTTGATTATCGAGAGTGCGATCAATCATTGAGAGCCATTTCGATTGGTTTCGTCAGGAACCGTTCTGCTCCTTGCTTGGCTTTTTCCACTGCCAATCGATTGAGGCGTGAACGGTCGGAACGATTACCAGATATCTGAAACTGGCGCCTAGGTATTTGGCACCAATCCCTGCAGTTGGTTCTTAATCCACATCTGTAAACACTCTGCTACTCGCTTCCCGATACGCGCGAAGCGAATCCCTGCGCGTCCGGAAGCATTCACCCAGCAAACATCTCCACCTATGCCAAATTCCATCGCGCCCGCGAGATGAAATCGCAGTCGCACTTGTTCACCAACTTGCAGAGGTACCGGAGATAGGATGGCCATGCCTGTCTCGCTGACGTCAATCGTGGTCGCGACGAATTCGTCCTTCCCCTCACCGGTCACCAGGACCCTGGCTCGCCAGGGGCACCGAAAATAGTGTCGCCTCTCTCTTACCAGCATCGGGTAAGACACTTTGAGCACTCGAAGAACTACAGCAGGCGACAGGGGTCTTTCAAATACGAAGTTTGCGCCTGCCTGGAACGCCTCGATCTTGTTTCCGGACGGCCCCAAAATGGCAAACGCCACTATGCTTTGGTGAGCCGCCAGCTGGCGTAGTGTCCGAAGCAATTGGGTACCTTCATCCTCAACCAAGAGATCTACCAAAACACCCTCGTACTTGGCGTGACAAAGTTTTCTGACCGCCGGGTCGCGGCCATCGCACGTATCAACGTGAATTTTTACTTGGTCAGCGCATTGACAGACGGTCTCAATCGTCTGCGTGTGCCGGCTCACCAGCAGGACGTTGATCGCTTCGGGGTGTGCAGGTCGCATCAAGGCAGTCCGCATTGCTTCCACATGAACTCACGCGCATCAGAAATAGGAGCAAACGCGGTGCCAGACCTAAGCTCTTGTAAACAAATGCCGTGCCGATCACCAAATCAGCTTCATGTCTGGGGATTGGACAGTCGTCGCCCAGCAATCAGACTTTCCGCAGGCAAACCGTTCCATTGAGTGCGACCCACGATTGGACGAAACGAGACCCGTTTTTGGGGCGAGGTGATTGGTTGCGAGGGGAGCCGGACTTGGACCGCCGACCCCTTGGGTATGCAATCTGACTCACCTTTTCGATGAAAGTCGAACTATACCTTCACCCGAACGGGGCTCGCCACGGGCTTGCCCGTTACGCAGCCTGCTTTCACCCCTTACCGTCATAGGAACTCAGCAGGCAGATCAAGTAACATTTGCCTTGCCAGGTTCTGTTCCCGCCGCGTCTCTTCAGGAGTTATCGTTCCGAATAAGTCTAGATTCTGGAAATGAGACGGGAAAAGTACCCACACTAGAAAACAGCGTTGAGGAATTGAAAGAAGTGGAGATGAGTCTCGGGCTCTATCTAGTGCGCTGTGGCCCCTTGAGTCACTATTCTTTATATAAGGAGAGACAAGAGTGAAAATGAGGATGGTTGTGTGTAAAGCGCTCTTCGCGTTGGCCGGGCTCGGATTGCTGTTCATGTCAATGGCGGCACAGGCCGAACCATATTTTGGCGTCCCCAGCGGCGTCGCCAGCATACCGCTATCGTATAACGGTCCAGAAACACTTACCCTGAGCGCCACCGCATCCACTGGTACGGTTGCGTTTCCCTTGGGCGGCGGAACCGCCCCCGGCGTAATTACCGTTAATACGCAATACAACTTGAACCCAGGCCGGGTGGTAACGATCGAGGCTGGCTTTAACAACTTCAATGCCCTTACTGACGGGAACGGCGATTGGATCCCCGCAGAGGCTATCAGTGCAACATTCTCTGGCGGTGGGGGCACCGTAACTTCCTATGGAAGTTGTATGGGCCCGTCGAGCAACCAAACGGCAATTCAATTCGGTAACTCTTGCGGTTACATCACCTTTCCCGCATTAACAGCGGGACACACAAGCGGAAACCACAACCACACAATTACATTGAGTCTGCAACCGTTCTTTGCTTCGGCGCCTGGTAACTACACGGGCACCCTTATAATCGCTGCCCAAGCCAACTAACCAACAACCGAGGGATTGGAGCGGCCATGTTCGCCAAAAAGCGCGGCCGCTCCTTTTTTGTGAAAAATGACAAGAGATTTGGTAAAACACGTCTATATTTTCCTCCTGCTCTTCGTTGCCCCCGCGCTTCATGCCCAAGGGATTGCGCCCATCATCACTGAGTATGGTCATGGAAAAGCAAATGGCTCCTTCACCGTTACGAATAACTTCTTGGAGCCAGTATCAGTAGTCATCCAGGAATTCAGCTTTAGCGTGAATCCAGACAGTAAATCCACAATACTGCCGCTCGACCCGCGTATTCACATCGAGCTTGATTCCATGTCTGCCAGGATCGGCGCAAAACAACAGCACGAATTTAGTTATAAAGTGAAAT
>Ga0182011_10002402_pt1 | contig 15815 bp, 10 predicted proteins | sample 711E1DmetaG_FD_120481 | JGI IMG/M metagenome (GOLD analysis project Ga0182011, IMG submission 120481) | Permafrost microbial communities from Stordalen Mire, Sweden - 711E1D metaG | ecosystem: Environmental > Terrestrial > Soil > Wetlands > Permafrost | place: Sweden: Stordalen | collected... | reverse complement strand
TCTGCCGTTCCGTGGTTCAGGAAGATGTACTCGAAGAACTCCGGCGGCAGCTTATCGATCTTCATCCCGGCGTTGACGTACTTGGCCAGGATGTAGTAGGACATGTAGATGGTCGAGTCACCCAGAGACTCAATCAGCCACTCCTTGTCCCAGGGCAGGTGGGTCCCGAGGCCCTTCCTCCGTGCACAGGCCTTGTCCTTCAGCCACTCAACCTTGTTCTCAAACTCGACACGGATCTCCTCAGGAATAAGACGCATCCTGGAAAGGCAGTCCATTACCTGAGCCTTCCACTCTGGATCGGAGTACTCCAGGAACCACTGGTCCCGCACCATCATTATCACGCAGCGCGTCCCACAGCGGCAGATTACAGGCGTCTCTGAGAACTCGTAGAAAATCTCAGCTATCCCGTTCTTAATGAAGTCGCCAAGCAGGATGTCCTTAATCTTGCTGACGGCCAGACCGGCATACTGGCCTGTGTTGGCTTTCAGGACGCCGTTGTGAAACTCCCGGCGGTAAACCATCTTGGTGGCCTCCTCGGCCTTGGGGTCGTTCTGGTCCTTGACCCCCAGCTCGTTGACCGACTCGACTGCCGGGAACTCGCCATAGCCTGGAGACTCAATCAAGGATATAAACTGAATCTTGCTGAGGTCCTCGGTGATACCGTAGCTGCGGAGATCTTGGCCATAAAGGTCCTTCAGGGCCAGGTAGTCGAAGGGTGCATGGGCCGGGACGGACATCACTATGCCCGATCCATTGTCCGGGTCCACGAAACTGGCCGGGAGGATGATAACTTCAGTGCCTGTCAACGGGTTTGTCGCCTTCTTGCCAATCAGCTCCGATCCTTTAATCTCCATCCCACAGGCCACCTGGCGATCGGTGAATGTCAGCTTCTCGTAGGCTTCTTTGGAGACTATCCAGGTCTCGTCGTTGACCCTGGCTAAGACGTAGTTCACATCCGGGTTGACCCACAGGTTGGTCACACCGAAGACCGTCTCAGGCCGCAGCGTTGCGCAGGGAACAACCTGGTCGCCTACTCTGAACTTGATCAGCGCAAAATCCAGGATTGTGGCATCTTCGCCCTTCAGGATGTCGTGATCTTCTACTGGGTTTCGGTCATGAGGACACCAGCGCACCGGATGGCTGCCCTTGACAATGTAGTCCAGGCGGCGCAGAATGCCATACTGCCACTCAATGAACTTGCTGTAGGCAGGCTCGATAGTAGTGAACTCCCTCCTCCAGTCGATGGAGTATCCGATGCTCTGCATGGCTGCCTTGGCCATGCGCCTGAAGTAGATCACAATCTTCTCTGGCGTGTCCAAGGTCTTCAGCTCCTCTTCGGGTATGCCGTGAAGTTTTGTGTAAACTCCCCAGATCAGCGGGTCGCGGTTGACTATCAGCTCGGAGAGACCGACAATGGGCGTGCCAGTGGCGTGAAAGGCCATGGGGAAGAGGACGTTCTCCCCGCGCATGCGCCGAAAACGCGCAACAGCATCGCCGATTGTGAAGGTCCTTGTGTGTCCGGCGTGCAGGTTGCCGTTGAGATAAGGATAGGGTATTGTCAAGAAGAACTTCTTTCTTGAGTCGGGCTCGGCCTGGAAGACCTTGTTATCCTCCCAGATCTTCTGCCATTTCGACTCAATATCGTGAGCTGAATACTCTTTGAGCAACTTTCTTCCTCCGAAATCACGAAATTAATTAATATTATTTATTCGCAAATTATTGGGAACTTCTCATTATACTTGTCATTGTTCTAGTTCAGGACCATCTAGATTGAGGGGATTTCGGCAGCGTCTGGCAGCGAGCAGGCCCTAGGCCAATCTATTGCATAGGCATGACCTTGCCCATCTTCTCTAGCCGCTCCACTGCCAGCTCAATCCTTTCAGTGGGCTGGGTGATGGAGAACCTTATATAGCCCTCGCCGTACTGGCCGAACCCAACTCCTGGGGTGGCAACAATACCCATCTCCTCCAGCAGGCGCTGGCAGAAGACCACCGAGTCGCCTCCCACCCAAGCCCACAAATATAGTGTGGCCCTGGGCTTTTCAAGCTCAAATCCGATGCCGGAAAGGCAATTGTACAATAGCTCGATCCTGTGCTGGTACACCTGGCAAATATCCTCAACGATCTTCTTCGAGCTTTTTAGTGCAGTAATGCCCGCATCCTGGACTGCACCGAAATTCCCGGAGTCTACATTGCTCTTGATCTTGCCTATCCCGGCCACGATCTCGGCGTTTCCGACGACTGCCCCAACCCTCCAGCCTGTCATGTTGTAGGTCTTGGACAGAGAATGAAACTCCACCGCCACATCCCTCGCACCCTCGATCTCCAGAATGCTCATGGATCTTTGGCCACCGTAACACATCTCTGAGTAGGGATTGTCGTGCATCACAATCAGGTCGTGGTCATGAGCAAAGTCCACCAGCTCCTGGAAGAAAGCCTTGGTTGCAGAGGCGGCCGTCGGGTTATTCGGGTAGTTCAAGAATATGATCTTCGCTTTGGCTGCGACACCCGGATCTATGGCTTCGAGATCGGGAAGAAATCTGTTCTCTCTTGTCAGCGGCATTATCACTGGCGTGCCCCCTGCGAAGCTCACTGCAGTTCTGTAAACGGGGTAAGCAGGGTCGGGCACCAAGGCCGTGTCTCCCGGGTTTATAAAACCCAGAGGGGCATGGGCTATGCCCTCCTTTGAGCCAATCAAGGCGAGCACCTCATTTTCGGGATCCAGCTTGACGCCGAAAGTCCGACTGTACCAGTTGGCAACGGCGGTCCTGAAGGAGAGCTTTCCTGCGTACGATGGATACTGGTGGTTCTCAGGGTTTCTGACGGCCTCCCTCATGGCCTCCACGATGTGTGACGGCGTTGGAAGATCGGGGTCGCCAACACTCAAGTCGATGACGTCCACTCCTTTGGCCAGCGCATCCTGCTTGGCCCTGTCTATGGCTGCGAACAAGTAGGGTGGGAGGTATTTTATCCTATCAGCATACATTTAGCTCTCTCCAAAGGTGCTCAAGGTGATACAACGATTAGATTCACTTTCCGGCTGGTATATTTATTATCTGCCAGCTAGTACTGTTACGTACTATTTAAGATTAGAGGGATATGCTCACAACTGATGATCTTGCGTCCTGGCTTCCTCAAGATGTAATAAGACAATACCAGGAAAGGGGCATAAAGGAGCTTTACCCACCGCAGGCCGAGGCGGTGGAGCGAGGGCTCCTTGACGGCAGTAATATGCTCCTTTCCATACCGACGGCTGCTGGAAAGACCCTCCTTGCCGAGCTGGCGATGCTTAAGGCCGCTTTCCAGGGAAAAAAGTCTCTGTACATTGTGCCACTAAGGGCCCTAGCCACAGAGAAATACGAGACGTTCCGCCGTTTCAAAGACCTCGGCATCAGCGTTGGCATCAGCACCGGCGATTTCGATCGCAAGGATGAGCGCCTGGGAAAGAACCAGATAATCATCGCCACATCGGAGAAGGCCGACTCGCTGATGAGGAACGGAGCTGCATGGATTGGTGACATCTCTGTTCTGGTTGTAGACGAGATCCACCTTCTCAACGACCCAAACCGTGGCCCTACTCTGGAAATGACTATCACCAAGCTTCGTAAGCTAAACCCTGGTATGCAGATCATAGGTCTTTCCGCCACGGTGGCCAACGGTCTAGAACTGGCGGATTGGCTCGATGCCGAGCTGGTCACGAGCGAGTGGAGGCCCATAAGCCTTAAGGAAGGGGTCATCTGCAACGGAAAGCTGGTCTTTCCAGACAGTGAAGGGGCATTGTCTGGCGGCAAAGACGAAGCACTGGCCCTGGTCAGAGACACCCTATCCCAGAATGCCCAGATCCTTATCTTCGAGAGCAGCCGGAGGAATGCTGAGGCCACGGCAGCTAAGCTAAGCGGCGATGTCGGCTCAAACGAACCCGAGCTGTCAAAGCTTGAAGAGAGCGTTCTGGCCACCGGCGAGTCCGAGACCTGCCGCCGCCTAGCGCAATGCGTCTCCAAGGGAGTGGCCTTCCACCACGCAGGTCTCCTTCCAGAGCAAAGGAAGCTTGTGGAGGCGGGATTCAGATCTAACAGAATAAAGATCATAGCCAGCACTCCCACCCTGGCAGCGGGCCTGAATCTTCCAGCCAGGAGGGTCCTGATCAGGAGCTACAAGCGCTACGAGTCCGGTCGGGGAATGGTTCCCATACCTGTCATCGAATACCGCCAGATGGCCGGTCGAGCGGGAAGACCGGGGCTTGATCCCTACGGTGAATCCTTCCTCGTTGCCAAAAACCAGTCCGAGCTTCATGAGCTGATGGAGCATTATGTCCTAGGCACGCCGGAAGAGATCTGGTCCAAGTTGGCCAGCGAGAGCGCCCTACGAACCCATCTGCTGGCCACAATAACAGCTAGGTTTGCCACAACGGTGGATGGGATGAAAGAGTTCATCGCCACAACCTTCTATGCCCACCAGCAGGAGCCATGGCACCTTGATGCCACACTGGAAAGGGTCCTGGATTTCCTCGTTGAGAACGGTATGATAGAGGTAGGCACAGGCGTTGAACTCAAGCCCACACCACTGGGTTCGCTGGTCTCCAAGTTGTACATCGATCCCCTAAGTGCTGTGAGGATGATAGTGCACCTCAAAAGCGACAAGGCAGAACCAAATAAAAAAGAAAAGAAGAAGATCTCCGACCTCGCCCTAATCCACTTAATAACCATGACTCCTGACATGGAGCTTCTTTACATCCAGGCAGCCGACGGTTGGGTCGAGGAGTTCATAGACGAACATCAGGATGAACTAAATAGCGAGGAGAATTACGATTGGCTTCTTAAGGAAGCCAAGACTACGTCTATGCTGATAGACTGGATAAGCGAGGCCAAAGAGGAGTACATCAGCGATAGATACCACATCGGACCAGGAGACATTCGCAGGTCTGTGGAGACGGCAGAATGGCTTATGCACTCCCTCGCTGAGCTTTCCAAACACCTGGAGCTAGGAGTCACCTACAGGGCAGAGCGGCTTGGCGAGAGGATTCATTATGGGGCAGGACCTGACCTCCTCGCTCTAGTGGAGCTGAAGGGGATTGGAAGGGTCAGAGCTAGAAAGCTCTACCTGGCCGGGTACACAAACCTGGACAAGCTAAGGGCGGCCGATCCAACGGAGATAGGCCACATCCTTGGCCCGAAGATAGCCGAAAAGGTCGTTGCCCAGCTTAGAGAGGCGCACGAACAAAATCAAATGGTATAGATAGGGTGAAGACGAGTTGAAATGGCTTAACAACATATTCAAGAAAGATAACTCTGCCAACCCGGCTTCAAGGCTCGCACTATCCGATCTCGATGCATGGCTTGACCATAGGGCCGAGAACCCAGAGTTCGAAAAGAAGATCAGCGATATTTATGCCAAGATTGGCTACGTGGCAGTAGATCTAGCTGCGGATATAAAGGCACTGAGATGTGCATCTCCAAAGGAGTCTGCACCCTCCAGACTTCTGAATGCCGGTCTGGCCGCCAAAGAAGCTCTTATTGTGCAGATGAAGGGCATTTCGGAGAAGCTCGTCCCGCCTCCGGCTACGGATGTCAGTTCCGCTGCGGAATACCATTCTAGAATAGTCAAAGGTCTGGGAAACACTGTTCTTAAGTTTGGCATGGCTCAGAACTATGTTGCTGCCCTCTTTCCTGACCAGGCTGAGAAGCTGAAATCCGACCTGAACAGAACAAGCCATCTGCTAGTGGAACTAAACGAAACCGTCGATAAACGCCAGAGTGAGCTGATGGATATCAACGCCTCCAAGAGGCTTGGAGATGAAGTTGTGGATAAAGTCCGCCAGATCGGGGAACTGAAGAAGAAGCTGCAGGACTCGGAGAAGAAGCTGGTTGATCTCCTGGATTTGGCGACAAAAGCCCAATCAGATCTGAAAGTGCTGGAGTCAAGCGAAAAAGGGCGAAGAACAAAGGCTCTAAAGGAGATGCTCGATATCAAACTCATTGAGCTGACCAAAATCGAGACAGAGATGGTCGAACTGGTCTTCCCTCTAACGAAAGCCCTGGCAAGGCTGGTGAAGCAAGGTTCGAGTGACCGGCTGGAGCTCCGAAACCGGAAAGCCTTTGAGCTTCTTATTAGCTCGCCACAGGAGGTCGTGGATAGGGACATCTCTGATACGTTGCTGGAGCTGAGGTCGAAAGTAGACCTCCTGGGTCTCAAGGACAAGAAGCGAGATAAGATCGTGGAACACCTGGACCGTCTCATCGAGGATCAACCCCTGGAGACTCTAAAAGCCAAACACTCTGAGATCACAGAAGTAGCAAAAGGTCTGATGGAGAAGCTTTCTGAAAGCTCCCAGGAAATGACCAGGCTGGAAGAGACGCTAAACCAAACGTCGCAGCAAATTGAGATGACAAAGGTCGGCATGCATCAGAACATGAAATCCCTCTCGACTATGGAAGAGCTTGCCTCAAGAAGTGAGACAGAGCTGAAGGCCCGGGTGGAGAAGATAGCCAGCAGACCGATAGCCTTGGACATGGAAGGATAGGATAAGGGAAATGCAAGTCAACCTTGGAGGGATTGTACACCTATCGACGGTGGACTGGAAAGGACTATCATCCATGGTATTGTTTTTGAGAGGGTGCCCTTTGCGTTGTCCTCATTGCCATAACCGCGAGCTACAAAGGGGAGAAAATCTCGTGGAACTTTACACGATCATAAACGAGATCGTCAAGGTAAAGACCGTGGGCTGCCCTCTTGGATCAGGCCAAATAAATCTAGAAGAAGCATACAAAAGGATGGCAGCTATTCCATCAGTGAATTCTATAATCCTTTCTGGTGGAGAGCCACTGGTGCAAATTGATCAAGTAATTGCCTTAGCACATGCAGCAAGAGGTTTGGGTCTAAAAGTAGGTTTAGAAACCTGCGGTTATTATCCAGAGCGGCTATCCCGTCTTCTGAAGGATAGACTAGTTGAGAATAGACTAATTGATAAGGTCTTTTTGGATATTAAGGCGGCATTGCGCGACCCTGAGTATGAGAAGGCAACTGGTATAGCCGACGTGGCACCACGTGTATTAGAAAGCCTTCGTTTAGCCATGAGCTCAGAAGTTCCATTTGAGGTCAGAACCGCGATATTTCCGGAGATGCCACTGGCAACTGACCTAAGAAAGATTGCTAATACTTTATTAGAATTAAAAAAAGAGTATCCTAAGAGCAAGCTGGATTCCATGGTACTTCATCAAGGCCGTCCGATAGACAGAGAGTTTGAACCTGTGCAAATGGAAAGAATCAGAGCTCTATCTAGGTCGGTTAATGGTTTGGTGGATGTCGTTATCAGAGATACAACAAGAGCGAATCTCGCATTTAACCAGTAAATATTTAATTCCTGGAGATCCTACGGTTTCTCGGGTAAATTACCTTGAAGATCATCGGCTTTGTGGGCATGCCCGGCTCGGGGAAGAGCGTGGCTTCAAACGTCGCTCGAACCGTTGGATTGGAAGTAGTGGTGATGGGGGATGTCATTCGCGGGGAGTCTGTACGCTTGGGCCTTTCGCCTACGGATGAGAACCTGGGCAGCGTTGGCAACATGCTAAGGGCTCGTGAAGGGCCAAAAGCCGTAGCCAAGCGAACCCTGGAGCTGGCCAGAAGTTCCGGAAAAGATCTTGTTGTGGTCGATGGACTGAGGTCCAAGGAAGAGGTTGAGTTCTTCAGGGACAACTCGAACGACTTCATGCTGGTCGAGGTGTGTGCATCAGCACAGGCCAGGCTTAGCCGCATAGCCGATCGCGGAAGATCCGACGACGGAAACTCCGTGGATGAAACTAAGAAGTGCTCAAAGATCGCCCTGTCCTGCGACGACCGCCTACAAAAGACATCTGAGGCTCTGGCGAAGCGCGAGTGCCGTGAGCTAGGGTGGGGGATGTGTGAGGCTTTTAATGAGGCGGATCTGATAATTGATAACAATGGCGATCTCGACGAGTTTAAGGCAAAGGTAGAGGCCTTTCTGAGAGAGATTGAAAATCGTTCGTAGTAGCTTAAACCCGAGCTGCTTCGTTAATCGGCAGTTTGATACATCGATGGACTCCACCATTGGGTCTCGGTACAGCGGGCAAAGACCGTGAGATGCTAAAACTGTTGCCTTTGGGCCTCTGGACATTTCGGACCAGGCCCGCCTGATTTAAATATTCATACGAACCATACAAAGGAAAGAGGTGAAGGCGCAATGTGCACAGTCGGTGGTGGGCCTGATATCGGAAATATAGAATCATTGGCCGCGAAAGATTTTGAATGCCTTGACTGCAAGAACAAGTTCAAGGCCATGGGAAGGAAAGTTGTATGCCCTTCCTGCAAATCCCGAAATGTAAAGTCAGTTTAAATCATGCGTGTTCAGCTTAAAGACGACGAAATAGCCTATCTTCTCGGTCAAACCGGGACTGTAGCTTTGGCTAAAACCCTTGGTAACTTTTTTTATCTCGACACTGATGTAGAAGAGGTAGTGCTGTTCACAGAACCTCAGGACCTCATAGTTGCTTCGGCCTTCGGAACTGGAGAAAAGATCATGCGAGGGCTCAGGTGTACCGTTTATCAGATAAGGGAGTTGAACTCTCCTTTGATAGTGCTCCCCAAAGGCCATCCTGCCTCACCCAGGCTTAAGTCGGTTGTCTCCATCGGAAAGAGGACCAAAATGAGCTGCGAGATTCAGCCGGGAACCCACCCTGAGCAGGACGTATTGTGTGGCTCAGAGGAGTTTCACGGCCTGGAGGTTCTGGCGGATCCTGATGGGGCTGTGGTGAACGGCTTCTTCGGCAAGGTAATGATGGGGAAAATCTAAAGACCAAATTAGGAAAACAGATTCACGACCTCAAGAACGATGTTCAAGATAAGGGTGGTTGTACGCGGGTGAGATCTGGATCTGCTATCTCACAAAACAGCTATACCAAGGGGATACAATCGTTCTCCGGGTTGTGCCGGGACACGACGACATAGTGGTCAACAAATAGCGCAAAAGGATTTTCAAAGGGGATAATAGAATTGCCATTGAAAAGTCAGATCTAGCCGAACACATTATGGAGATCACAAAGATGGTCGTTCAGATACGAAGATATTAATTGTAGCCTAAAGCTAACTGTAAGATCCCAGTATTGCCTGCAACTCTTCCAATTTCACGGGCTTGCTAATGTAATCATCCATGCCTGCTGCAAGGCACTTCTCCCGATCGCCGTGGAGAGCATAGGCAGTGATTGCTATGATCTTTGGCCTCTCACTTTCAGGCCATTTCTCACGGATCTTTTTTGCCGCTTCTAAGCCATCCATCTCAGGCATCTGGACGTCCATGAGGACTATATCGTAAGGCTGGCGTTCTATGGCCTGCAAGACCTCCAGCCCATTGGCTGCTACGTCTGGGAGGTAGCCAAGTTTATTGAGCATCCTCAGCATTACCTTCTGATTGACTATGTTGTCTTCGGCTAGCAGTATGCGAAGAGCACGGTTAAGGGATGCGCGACTGCTCTCTGGCACAAGTCTATGTGCCAGTTCTCTTCTTCTGGCTGGCTCGTTGATCGCTGTCCCAGCCAATATCGTAAAGTGGAAGGTTGAACCAAAGCCAAGCTGGCTCTCTGCCCAAATTTTTCCCCCCATCATCTTCACAAGCCTCTTGCTTATGGCCAGGCCAAGGCCGGTGCCACCGTACCTGCGCGACGTAGATGAATCTAGCTGAGTGAACGGCTGGAACAAGCGATTAATCTCATCCTCGGAGATTCCAATTCCCGTATCCTTTACTGCAAAGTGGATCTCATGATTCGCACTTTCGAGTTTCTTGTTTGAAACAGAAACCTCTATATCACCCTTATCTGTAAACTTGACTGCGTTGCTCAGCAAATTAGTCAAGATCTGCCGTAGTCTTGTTGGGTCACCTGTTACTGTTTCAGGAGTGTTCTTTTCGATGATGTAGGCCAAAGTTACGCCTTTTTCAGAGGCCTTTGTAGCAACAAGATCTATAGAACTTTCAATGCAACTCCTTAGATCCATGGGTTGAGATTCCAAATCCATCTTACCACTATCGATCTTCGAAAAGTCCAGTATATCGTTGATGAGCGATAGTAGGGAATCACCGCTACTTCTAATAGTTTCCACGAAATCGCACTGCTCTGGGGTTAGGTCTGTTCTCAGAAGAAGGCCGGTCAAACCTATAACGGCATTCATTGGAGTTCGTATCTCATGACTCATGTTTGCCAGGAATTCAGATTTAGCTTTATCTGCAGATTCTGCAGCTTCTTTGGCTTTCTTGAGTTCATCCTCCGTCTGGCTCCGCGCGATAGCACCGCCAATTGATGCAGATGCAGCCTGAAGGATAGCTACATCGGTGCCAGTCCATATGCGCTCGGAGTGGCAATCGTCAAACCCGATGAATCCCCAGAATTTTCCTTTTATCATAATGGGAATAGCTAAGATTGATTTGACATTCTGAGACTCCAATATCGCCTTCTCCGACTCTGGAAACTCTTTGACCAGGCCTTTGATCGGGTGTCCAGCAGAAAGCATATCATACCAGCGTGGTATGGATAGATAGGATCTATTCTGTGAATCGGAATTCTCTCCTTGGAGTGCGGCGGTTCTTGTCCATTCAAGATACATGCAGGCAAGGTGTTTGTTCGTTTCAGAGCCGACAACCTTGAAGATATAAACCCTGTCCAGGTTAGAAGCTGCGCCTAAAAGCTCCAGCGTCTGGACGGTTGCTGATCTCATGTCAGTCTCAGTTAAAAGAATGTTTGTTGCAATTGATACTCCGGCAAGCAGATACTCTTTTTTTTGGAGTTCATTTTCTGTACGCATGCGGTCGGTTATATCTCTCACTACTCCCACTATGAACTTCTCGCCCGCTTTGTCCGTGTACAGTGTCTTTTTGGTTATTATCGTGCGAACGTTTCCATCAGCATCGGTGATTTGCTCTTCGTTAACATTCTCTTTTCCAGTTCGCAATACAAGCTCGTCCTTTTCCCAGAATGTGTCTACTTGCTCTTTGGGGAAGAAATCGTAAGGTGACTTCCCAATTAATTCTTCACGAGCACTATTCATCAGTGCACACAAAGCTTCATTTACCAGAACATATCGGTGTTGTCTATCGAGCACGAATATCGGATCGCCAATTGAATTGATAATCTTGTCCAGATAATCCCTAGACTCTCGCAGCGCTTCCTCAGCTTTCTTGCGCTCAGTGATGTCCCGGGAAACACCTTGAATTCCTATTGGTTTGCCTTCTATGTCACGTAGGAAAGTTGTTTTGATCTCTTCCCAGATTGTATACCCATCCTTGCAGTATTCTTCTACCTCAATCGTTCTCGACCTGGACAGATCTTTTTGCGGTTTTTTTTCTATCTCCAATTCCTCCGCAAGGACTCGCTTGACCCTATCTAGAGAGCTGGGAGTAAGTGTCTCATCCAGCGTCATGGCCATTGATTCCTCAACGCTAAAGCCCGTCATACGAGCATTGGAAGGGCTGACGTATATGAACTTCATGTTCAGATCCATAGCCCAGATTACGTCTGTCACATTTTCTGCCAGCAGACGATAAGATCGCTCGCTCTCTTGTAGAGCCTCTTCTGCTAGCTTACGCTCAGTGATATCACGTACAGACTCGATAGAACCTATCAACTCGCCATTGCTATCGTAGAGAAGTGATGCTGTGGCCCAAACATATGCCCCTTTTCCCTTGAACAAGGATGGTACGTACGCTTCTGCGTAGATTGCTGCTTCTTTTCTCTCAATGTGCGTATATTCTGGCGAAATCTGCTCATCGTCTTTGTCAACGAGGTCGATGAGCATGGGTCTGGTTTCTCCGTAGAATGGAACGCTGTACGCATAATTTCCCCGGCCTATAATGTCATCTTTAGCTAGGCCGGTCATCTCTTCCATCGCTCTATTCCAGGCGATCACTTTCTTTTCGCTGTCTATGACAAAAGTAGCATCGGGCAAGAAATCTATAATTCCAGATAGCTGATCCCGGGCTGATCCCAATGCGGCAGTCCTCTCCTGGACCCTTACTTCTAGGTTGTGTTTGGTCGCACTAAGCTCTTGCTCCACTCGTCTTCGTTCATCTATTTCAAGTTGGGCAGTAGCGTACAGATTGGTATTTTCTTTCAAGCCTATGGCCTGACGTACGATCACAAGTCCGATGATGCTGCCTACTCCCCATGCCAATACAGAGAAAGGCGTAGCAAACGGCTGGTAGTGGCCTAGGACGAGGACAAGGTATGCTGCAGCGACACAAAGATATGGGAGATAGGTGAGCCAGTTGAAATGTTCTACCCGTAGTTCAGATTCATGAGGAGCCCTCGGCTGGTCCCTAGACTCAGCTTGGTGGATCCCGGCGAGTGCAATCAGGGCGTAGTTTATGGGCCATCCTATAATCTCCAATCCGCCCCCTGGGAATAGTCCCTGCAAAATCTGACCCATGTAAACTGAATCGGTTAAAATCAGCACAGCTACGCCAGAAGATAGCAGCAATAAAGCTTCCCTGCTTACCGAGCTAATTCGCCTGAACAGCAAATCCATCAGGGCAAATAGCAAAACGAAATCCATTACAGGATAAGCCAAGGTGAGCGCCAAAGTTAACATATCTTCTCGGTTTGCTTCGAAGGCAGGTTCGAGCAAGAAAACCCAGAATATCAAGGCTGCTGAGACCATTATTATTCCCATGTCGAGGAATAACTTTCGTCGCTCCCAATGGTTGAGAGAGGCCGCAGGCAAGAGGAGAATTCCCGTCGCAAAAATAGGATAGTATATCAGATAAGGCACATTGGCAACTGATAAAAACGGGTCCTGATGAAGGCCCAATTTAATGACTTCCCAGATTACATCGCCTAATGTAAAGGCGAGCTGCGCTAAACCGAGGAATGTCCAGGCAAGGCGCACGCGCCTCCCATAAATCTCAGAGCGCCTTGCTGCATACAGCAAACTCAAAGCAGCTAGCCCGTTGAACACTGGGACAAGTATACTAGGTACAATTGTGCCAAGGACTTGGTTGGTTCTTAACAAGACTATCAATGCCAGATAGCAGAGAATGCTAAAGGTGGCGAGCATTAAAGCGCTCCTGAAGGAGATTCGACTTTTGCTGATATGAGCGCTCATTTGCCACAAACCTCAATACCCAATAATCTCATTCTCTATTCATAATTATCTAATCTAAGACCTACTCCTTGATTCAGAAATGGAATGCCTCAACTTTGAGGAGAGAAGGAATTGAGATGCGAATAAACATCTAATCCTAGCATGAGAGCTGGAAATCCGGAAAAAGTGCTCGATGAAACCTACTATTCAGGGTAAATTGGAATCCTAAAAAAATATACTCATCTCGGCTGGCTCCGACTGTCGGCCCATTTGTTTATGATTCGTGGCAGTGTTGACACTATCAATCCGAAGATGACTACGGCGATAAGTTGGCTCTCAAATGGGGACATCATATCACCTCCAAATACAACATACAATTCATAATTAATAATAGTTACGCTAATTTTTTCTTGACAGACCGTCCTTGTTGATGAAGCTAAAATGGATGAAAAGGAGATAGAACTAATTGTCCGAAAATATGTCCGAAAAGGAAAGATTGGGACTGAAGGAGGCCTAAGGCACTCGATGGTGCCTCAAATGAACTTCGGTCTCTCCGATAGTTTGACTGCCAGAGGCAATCTTCTCCAGGGCTTCCCCGTAGTTTCAGCCACAACCCGTTTCCTGAGATCGTCGATGCTCATCTTGGCCTTCGCAGGTGACTTTGGTGTGGAATCTGCGCGAACTGTAACAGTAAGGCTGCCTGATGCCAGCTCGTCATCGCCGATGACTACCACATAAGGTATCCACTCTCTGCCCGCATCTCTGATCTTCTTGCTCACAGTCTCGTCCCTATCGTCGACGTCCGTGCGGAATCCCAAGCTTTTTACGACCTCTAAAGCTCTGGTCTGATGGCGTTCAGCGACTGGTATCACTCTGATCTGGGTAGGCGACAGCCAGGTCTTGAGCACAGGCAACTTTCCGGACTCAGCCTCACGGGCTGCCTTCTCCAACAGGGCGTACATCACTCGCTCTATGGCTCCCGAAGGCGAACAGTGGAGCAAGATTGGCTTCTTCTTCTCGCCGTTCTCGTCAACGTAGTTTATGTCGTAGCGCTCGGAGTTCTCCACATCGATCTGGACCGTGGAAAGGGCACTGGCCTTGTCCAGATTATCCACGAAGTTGAACTCGAACTTCAACACGAAGTAGAAGAACCTCTCGTCCCACATCTCAATAAGGACGGGCTTCTTGACGATGTCCACCAGACTTTCAATGAACGGCTTGTTCTCAGCGTAGAAGTCCTTGGTGAACCTGATGGCAACCTCGTAATCGCTCAGGTCGATGCCAACCTCTTCGAGGACGGATATGCTGGCCTCGTACTGCTTCCTGAACTCCTCTACCGCAGAGCCCATATCCCTCGTCAGAGTGTGCATGTCCGGCATGGTGAAGGCCCGCAGTCTGCGAATGCCCACGAGCTCGCCGCGCTGCTCGCGCCGGAAGCTGTACCTGGTGATCTCGAACATCTTCAGGGGCATTGACTTGTAGGAGATGGTCATGTCGTGGCCCATGAGGAACTGGCCGAAGCAGGCGGCGAAACGCAGGAACAGCCTCTTCTTGTCCGCCTCGATCTGGTACTGCCTGGCCGGGAACCTATCTAGGTACTTTTTGAGGGTCGGATGGTCCATGTCGTACATGATGGGCGTCTCTACCTCCATAGCGCCCATGTCCGATGCCCTTTCCAGGACGTAGTTCTCCAGCAAGGATTTGATCAGCCTGCCCTTTGGGTAGAACCGCATGTTTCCCGGATCGGAGCCCGGCTCGTAATCCACAAGCTCTAAGCGCCTCATCAGCTCCACATGGGGCGGGACCTTGTCCACGACCCGGCTCTTCGCAATCTCGTAGTGGACGAACTTGCCCAGGTTCTCGTGCCCTGTGAAGTCGAACTTGTCCGCGTCTACAAGGGTCCCGTCGGTGTCCATGACCTTCCAGTAGGAGACGGCCTTGGCCTCGGACTTGAGGGCCTGGGAGACCACCTCGCCTTCGCCGAGCTTGATGGATCTGGACAGCTCAGACAGTGGATGGCCTTTGCAGCTCAAAGTGAATGCCTTGTACCAGCCGAAGGGTGCGCGCACGACTTCGTAATTTTGGGACAGAGTCTCATGCATGCCCTTGAGAATCTCGATCGCGGCGGCAGGAGAGGAAAGGTTGGGGCTGAGGTGAGCGTACGGGTAAAGCATGATGCGATTGGCGTGAACCTGGCTTGCCACGTCCACGATCTGCTTTGCACCTTCGGCTATCACGGCCTCGGGGTCATCCTCGTCGAACTTCTCGACGGCCACGAAGGCGCAGAGGGCTTCTTCAAGCCTGCCTTTCTTGGCAGCCTCTTCGATCTCTTCGGCGAACTTGGTGGGCCTCTTGGCCTCGAACTCGATGTAATCAGAGTGGATTAGGAGCAATTGCAATAGTGGTCACCTGACCTTGGGTTGAAAGATGTGGATGTAGTTCAAGGTTTCGATAAACGATTCTGTTGCAGGACGTGGCTCTCTCGACACCACGTTCGAACAGGGGTTCTATTTAGCTATTGACTTTGCAAAGGAGTGTTACGTAAGCGTGCGTTGATAATAGATATTTTTACAATTAAAAAACAAGGTAATTAGGTATTTCCTGCCCCTAACCCTTTAAGTTAGGGAGAACCAAATGAATAGCATGAATTTAATAGAACTGGGCCGGATCACGTCTGATGAGAGAGAATCCTTCCAGTATCTTTGTAATAAATTTAAAGATCTATCGTGCCCTAAT
>Ga0182011_10002401_pt1 | contig 15819 bp, 7 predicted proteins | sample 711E1DmetaG_FD_120481 | JGI IMG/M metagenome (GOLD analysis project Ga0182011, IMG submission 120481) | Permafrost microbial communities from Stordalen Mire, Sweden - 711E1D metaG | ecosystem: Environmental > Terrestrial > Soil > Wetlands > Permafrost | place: Sweden: Stordalen | collected... | reverse complement strand
CCGTAGGCGCGGCCATCGGCGAGGAGACCGATCAGCAGCGGCACGGGATACTCCGCGATGACATTGCCCGAGTTGATCTGCTGCCCGGCCCAGAGTTCGCGGATGACGCCGCGACGATCGAGGCGGCCATGGTTGTGATTGTCCTGCCCGAGTCCGAAGAGATGTTCCCCCTCGGCCAGACGCCGGGTCAGCGTCCACGCCGGAGCGTTGGTGGAGGTCGTGATCGTCGTCGCCGGAATGAGCACCGGCCCGCCGCCGGCCGGCCGCACCTCGAAAGCGAGCGTGCGGCGATCGATCGAAATCACGAGCGCATCGGTGCGGACGTCGGTGGAACCACCCGATTCGGTCACGACCAAGGGCACGCGGGATGTCGGTGCCGCGTCCGTCGCGAGCGACGGAGCGCGGGTGAATTCTCCGGCCGGCTTCAGCCACACGCGGACGATCGAGGAATCCACCGCTTCGACCCGCAGGCGCGCGCCGCCCTGGCCGGTCACGGTGACCGGTTGGTTTTCGGCTGCGACAAGCGAAGCCAGGGTTGCGGCCAGACCGCAAATCAGCAACGCGACCCGGCGGGCCATGGAAAACAGATTGGTTGGTTTCATCATGTAATTTTCTGTTCACTCCGTCGCGGCGCGCGACGCATTTTGTATGGCGCGGGTCTCCCGACCCGTGCTTCGCGGGCCACGGGTCGGGAGACCCGTGCCACTTTCGTTGCGGCTCTGCCGCGCTAGGAAAGCTATATTTCGGAGCGTTGGCTTGATCAACCCGCGTTATTTCACCTTTACCACGGCAAAGCTCGCCGGAGGCAGGTCCACGCGCCAGCCGTCGTCCTCGCGATGAAACGCCGCGGTTTCGCCGGCCAGCAGCTGCAGCGCGCCAGACTTGAAGCCCGCCGGCAATGCCGCCGAACACGCGGCGGCGGTCGGGTTGAGCGCCACCAGCAATTCCTCACCGTCGTGCGCGCGGCGGAAGACGAAGGGCCATCCGCCCGGCGCGACGAGCACCGTGGCGAACGCGCCGCTGGCTCCGAGCGCCGGGTGGGCCCGGCGCAGCGCGATCAGGGCGCGCGTGACGTTCAGGCTCGAGGCCGGATCGGACACCTGGGCGGCCACTGTCGGCCGGTCGGCGGCGGGATCGATCGGCAAATACAGCCGGTTCGCCGGCGCGGTGGAGAAACCGGCATTGGCGGAAGCATCCCATTGCATGGGCGTGCGCGCCCCGGTCCGGCTGTAGCCGCCCTCCTTCGACGGCAGCCCTTCGAGCGAACGCATCCCGATTTCGTCGCCGTAATAGAGGAATGGCACGCCGGGCATCGTGAGCAGGAAAGCCATCGCGACCTCCACCTCGCGTCCCGAACGGCCGTTGCCGAGCCGCGGCGTGGTGTCGTGGTTACCGCTCGGGATGGCGATGAAACCCTTCCCCTGGGTCGCCGCGAGGAGCGGCTCAAACTCGTCCAGAAACACCCGGATGCTCGTGACGCCGCTACGGTCGAAGATCGGCCGCGCCGCGCCCTCGGGACGGAAGAGCGCCTTGTAGCCGGGCTTCGCGAACGGCAGCAGGAAATCCATGTGAAAACCCTGCGGGATGGCGATTTGCGGCTGCGACCATTCCGAGACCATGGCGCAGTCAGGATGCTCGCGGTCCATCCAGGCACGGAACTCCTGCCAGAGCGCGGCGGTGGCGCGGCCGTCCGGGTCGTTCTTCACCAGCGACCCGGCCATGTCCACACGGAAGCCGCTCGCGCCGAGGTCGAACCAGAACTGCATGATCCGCTTCAACTCCGCGCGCACCGCGCGCGGACCGGACGCGTCGACCGGCTGCTGCCACGGCGCCTTGGGATCCGGCTGGGCATAGCCGTAATTGAGCGCCGGCTGAAAGTGGAAGAAGTTGGGCACGTAGTTGGCGTCGCGCTCCGCGCCCCCGACGACCACCTGCTGCCCGGGCGCAGACCAGGTCCAGACGCTGTCCGTCCAGATGTACCAATCGGTGTACGCGTTGCGCTCATGCTTCTGCGACGCCTGGAACCACGGGTGCTGGTCGGAAGTGTGCCCGGCGACGAGGTCGAGCATCACGCGGATGCCCAGCCGGCGCGCCTCGGCGAACAGCGTTCGCAGGTCGTCGTTGGTGCCGTAACGCGGCGCGACCTGGTAGAAATCGGCGATGTCATAGCCGGCATCGCGAAACGGCGACACGAAGCACGGATTCAGCCAGAGCGCGGTGATCCCGAGATCGTGCAGGTAGGGCAGCTTCTCGATGATGCCGCGCAGATCGCCAATCCCGTCGCCGTTCGAGTCGCGAAACGACTGCGGATAGATTTCGTAGAAGACCGCGCGTTCAAGCCAGGAGGGCATGGTGGGGGGAGTTTCGGCGGCGGCGCAGGCAGAGCCGATCCAGCAGAGCAGCCAGCAGACGCTCCAACGACGGGGGTTCATGGGCGGATTATTCCAAGACCAGTTTGAGGGCGAACGCATCGCTGCCCGGCCGGGTGGCCGGCAGCGTGGCGTGCAGGCCGGCGGCATCCTGCGACCACGTCACCGGGTCCGTTGACCCGAGCAACGCGACCGATTTGATCTTCCGTCCGAGCAAGGCGGGCCGGTCCGCCGTGCCCGTGCCAAGCGAAGAGATGACGACGGCGCCGGTGGACGGCCAATCGAGCAACATCGCATAGAGCGCGTCGCCTTTCGCGGTGAAACGCACGTCCTCCGCGGTGTAGGGCTTGCTGCGGACGTCGCGCGCCCCGCCAAACTGGCCGCTCTCGGCCCTTTCGGTCACCGACGGACCTTCGCCGTAGACCACCCACGGACGCGTGCCGAAAATGGCCTCGCCGTTCACGTCCATCCATTTTCCCATGCCTTCGAGGAAGGCGACTTCGTCGTCGTCGATGGTGCCATCGCCCCTCACGGGGACATTGAGCAGCAGGTTGCCGTTCTTGCTCACGATGTCCGCAAGCATGCGGACGACCTGGCCGACCGTCTTGTATTTGTGCTCCTCGAAGAGGCTGCGCTGATAATGCCACGCCCCGATGCAGGTGTCGGTCTGCCACGGCACCGGGAGGATGCCGGCCGCGACGCCGCGCTCGATGTCCTCGACCCCCGCCGTCTTGTGCGCGGGCAGGAGGTTTTTCGTGTTCATCACGGCCTCCAGCTTGCCGCCGTGGTGCGCGATGTTGGCGTTGTAGAAATGCGCGACGAACTCGAGGCCGGTCTTCTCAAACGGAATCTCGACGTCATCGAAGTAGAAGAGGTCCGGCTGGTATTTGTCGACCAAGTCCTGCGCGCGGAAGAACCAGTTGTCTGAGTAACCGTTGTCGAGCGGCGGGATTTTCTCCCACCAGTTGCCGTCGACCTTGTGATGCCAGTCGATGGCGGACTTGGTGTCCGTGACGCTGGCGGGAATCGGGAGGCGCAACCCGCAATAAAGGTCCTGCGGATCGAGGCCGTCCCACCACTTGCCCTTGCCATCGGCTTTCGTGAGCGTTGCGGCGTCATAGGGCACGCCGGCCAGAGCGCCCGCGCGGTCATGATCGTAGGCCGGCTGGAACCAGTGCCAGGCGTGCGAGGCGTGATTCGTCACGCCGAAACGCAGGCCGTGGGCGCGGGCGGCCTTGGCCCAGATGCCAACGATGTCTTTCTTCGGCCCGACGTTGACCGAGTTCCACGCGTGGTACCTCGAGTCGTAGGCGTCGAAGTTGTCGTGGTGGTTGGCGAGGGCGACGAAATACTTGGCGCCGGCCCGCACGTAGAGCTGCATGAGCTTCTCGGGGTCCCACTTCTCCGCCTTCCACAGGTTGTCGAGTTCCATGAAGCCGAACTTCGACGGGTGCCCGTAATGCTCGACGTGGTACTGGTATTGCCGCGAACCTTCCAGATACATGTTGCGGGCATACCAATCGCCCTGTTCAGGCACGCATTGGGCCGTCCAGTGCGCCCACAGGCCGAACTTCGCGTCACGGAACCAATCCGGGCATTGGTAGTTCTGGGCGAGCGATTCCCAAGTCGGCTGGAACGGGCCCGGCGCGACCACGCGGGTGGCCGGCATGGCCTCCGCGGGGGGGATCGCATTCGTGGGGGCGATCGCGGCGGCGGCAGCCATAGGTGCCGCGGGACCAACCGCTGCCGCAGAGGCAATCGCGGGTGCCGTTCCGACGCGCTTCGCCACCAGATCCTCGGTTGCGACCACGCCGACCTGGCGGGTGAGCCTCAAAACATCGCCGGCCAGCTTGCCGCGGTAGACCACCGGGATCTCCATGCCTTGCGCCTTCATCGTCTCGACGAATGACACCGTGTCATCCGCCACCCTCACCTCTTTGAGGTCGGTTTCCCCCTTCTCCCCTGTTCGCTCCCAGGTGGCCTTGCCGGTGAGTTGTTCGCCCTCGGTTCTGAACTCGAAGACGTATTTCTGGAAGCCCACCAGGGTGTTGAATTCCGCGGTCCATTTGCCGTCGAGGCCGGCGGCATGAACGGCCGGGATGGTGGCGAAGGCCGCCAGGATGGCGAAGACGAGATTGACTCGATGATTCATGAGGAAAAAGCGGTTCTGGGAATGGTGTTGCGGCGCCGAGGCGCCCCGGCCGGCCCGGCGAAGGGACATCTGCCGGTCGAGCCCAAAGCATCGTTGGCGGACGCCCTGCGGTCGGCAAGACCTGCTTTGTTCGAAATTGCCTCACGCAAGTTCGACACAGAGCGCCTAGAGAGTTGAAGTGAAGGATTCGGAATGCAGGCATTCACCCCTCGGGTGAGGGTACCCGGAGAGGCCCTTGCATCCCTAACCATCTCTCCGTGTTCTTTTTCCGCGGCTCCGTGTCCTCTGTGACGTGCTTCAATTGCGGATTCTGGGTTCATGGAGACGCGACGCCATCGTCGCCTCCGTTACCCAAAAACGCGACGATGGCGTCGCGTCTCCAGACCGGACAACCACCCGCCGCGTTACACGCGAAGCGGCCAGGCGCCGGCGGGTTCCTCCCAGGAATACTTGACCTGCTCGTCGCCGATGCGCCAGAGCCGCGGGGTCGTGGTGTGCAGCCAGTCGAGCGGCTCGCAGCCGCCGGGTGCGCCGCCGGACAGGGCTATCTGCAGGGCAGCCCGAAAAGCCGCTTTCTGTTCGGGCTGGACGGTGCGCGGATCGACGGAAATGAACAGCGCGGTGCCGCTGCGCGCGACCAGGTCGAGGTATTGCCGGTCGAATTCCCACGGCGTGCGGTCGGTGTGCGCGGCACAGTCCGGATCGCTGGAGAAGAACGCGCCGTGCTGCGGCAGGCGGAACGCGAGCGTGTTGACACCCATGCGCCGGGTGCGCTCCCAGATCAGGCCGGAGGTGTCGTCGCCCGTGCGCTGAATTTCGAAAAATCCCGCGCCGAGGTGGCCCATGGTGTTGCAGCCGAGCAACACGGCATCGCCGGCCGCCGCCCGCAGCGTGCGGTAGAGGCGCAGAATGATCTCGGCGTTGGTGAGCGTCTGGTCGGCAAAATGCCAGCCGGCATCGGTCAGCTCCGCGCCCATTTCGAAGCCCCACCGGGCAAACACGTCGTAGGTGGAGAAATCGTGCTTGATCAAATCGTAGCCCCACGACCGCACGCGGGCGACGTCGTCGTGAATCAAGGCGAGGTTCTCCGGGAGCGTGAGGTCGAGCGGCTTTTCCTGCGCCGTACATGGGCCGGCGCGCAGGCGGCGTGGATCGTCGACGGTCATGAGCGCGGTCGGCCGCAGCCAGATGCCGGGACGCACGCCGAGTTTCTTCATGTCCGCGGCGAGGCCGGGCATGTCCGGGAAGGTCTTCGGATTGCCCGCCATCCACGGTCCGCCCGGACAGGAGGTGCCGGGAGTCCAGCCGGCGTCGATGACGCAATAAGGACGGTTGGCGTGGCCGGAAGCGAGGTCGGCGAGAAACCCCGCGTCGCGGCGCATGGCGTCGGCGTCGAAGTCGTGCCCGTAGGCGTAATACCAGTTGTTGTTGCCGCAGATCGGGGCGGGCGCCAGCCGGGGCCTCGGGCAGAGGAGACGGCAGAAGCGCTGGAGCGCCGCCAGCGGCGGCTCCTCCACCGCGGCCGTCAACGACACGATCGTGGCGGCCGCGATCTCGCGGTCGCCGGGCCGCGAGGGGTTCCCGCCGTTGCGGAGGTCCAGCCAGAGTGAGACGCCGGCACCATCGACCGTCCAGAAGCAGAGCGCCGCCGGCTGCGTTTTCACTCCGGCCATGAAAGTGCGGCCGCTGGCGGCGTGATGGGCGGCGAAGTACCACGGCATGACGCGCTCGGGCTGGAGGGAACGCCATTGGAGGTCGCCGTAGCCGCGCTCCCAATGATCGCCGAGGAAAAGTGTATCGGCAGGAAACGCGGCCTCCCAACGGAGCACGACTCGGGAGAGCGGTCCGGCCGGGCAGGTCACGCGCACGTCCACCCCCGCCGGCGCGGCGACGAGATTCACCGCCACGCGGTCGGTCGTAAACCGCGCGTCATGGCGGGTAGCGGAGACGAGACGCGCATCGCCCTGCTCGATGAACACGCGCGACGGGAGCGAGCGGAGGTCAGCGATCATGGGAGAACCGGCGATCAGGCCCGCGGCAGCGGTCGAGGCACGGCCGGGGAGCGCTGCGCCGACAAGGAGTGAACCGGCACCGACCTTGGCGGCGTGGTTGAGGAAATCACGGCGAGTGGGATCGGTCACGGGGGCAGGCATCGTAGAACGTGTTCTTGTTCGCGCCGGAGCGGCGGAGTTCATGCGATGTGGATGGCCGCCTGCCGGTCCGGATGGGCCGCCTCGCCGTCGAAATCGGGATAACTCAACCCGGAGCAGTCCTGCGCCTCCAGCGCGTGCGTGAAGTAGTCTGGACGGTTCTGGCCCCACGCGACGCGACAACGGCGCAGGACGACATTGTCGGCGTGGCGCACATGCAGGGCCGGATTGGCGTGCTCCTCGATCGCCGGGTAGGCGGTGGTCGGACGGTTGTCCCACAGACCCCCGCGGTAGTCGGTCCAGCGATCGAGGGTCGCCGCGACATTGTCGAAGACGACATCGGCGATGCGGCTTTCCGGACAACCGCTGATGCGAACGCTGTTCTCGGCGCGACCGGCGACATTCTCCACGCGCACGCCGCGAATCCGTCCCAGCTTCGTCGTTGGCGTGCGCGGCAGGGCGGTCAACGAGATCGCTTCTCCCCTCCCCCACCAGGGATCCGCGTGATAGCGCGCGGTGAACTTGATGTCGCGAAACACCACGTTGCGAATGCTGCCCTCATCGCGCAACTGGATGGTGCACCCGCGACTGCTGCTCCTGATCTCGCATCGTTCGAACACCACATCTTCGATGTCGCCGGTCGTTTCGGTCCCGATCTTCACGCCGGAGTCCTTTGTTTCCAGCACGCAATCATGGACCCGGATGTGCGAAGAACCGCCGTAGGCGGCGTGCGGCCGCGTCGCCTTCACGACGATGGCATCGTCGCCGCTGATGATGTCGCAATGGCGGATCTCGACGTTGCGGCAGTGATCGGGATCGATGCCGTCGCAATTCGGGACGTCCAGTTCGTTGCGGATCGTCAGGGCATCCACGAGCACGTCTTCGCAGCCGACGAGATGAAGCGTCCATTCCGGCGCGTGGAAAAACGTGATTCCTTGCACGGTGAGATCATGGCAGCCGGTGAACACAGCGAGACGCGGCCGGAATGGGGCCGGTCTCCACCATTCCCCGACCGAGTCATAGCGGGTCATGAATTCGCGCGAGCGCCCGTTGATCCGGCCGGTCCCGGTGATCTTCAGGCCGGCCGCCTCGTGCGCCGCCAACAGGGCCCGGTCGGCGGCGTAGTCTTCCGTCCGCGTGCTCGCGAGCAGCTCGGCGTCGTCAGCCAGATGAAACTCGATGCCGCCGCGGAGTTCCAACCGGCCAGACAGATAGCGGTGGGCGCCAGGCAGGAGGACGCGGGAACCGGGGCCGGCGCCCGCTGCCGCGTCGATCGCGCGCTGCAGCGCCGGACGGTCGAGGGTGGTGCCATCGCCGGTGGCCCCGAAATCCAGCACGTTGAATTCCCGTGACAGGCCGGACGGGGTTCGTCCGGCCAGCGCCCGGCCGAGCGTCACTTTGCCCAGCGCGCCGACGGTGGCCCAGCGGGCCGCGGATTGCAGCAGTTCGCGGCGGGAGCAGTTCGACTTGGGCATGGCACCGTCCTTGCGCAGGGGTGAACTCATGAATGTTCAGCTCAGAATTGCAGCGTGCGTGCTTCACCGGCGTAGTCGACCGTCTGGTCCGCGGTCTCGCCAACGTCGCCCCCGACACCGTGTCCGGGGCGCACGATGACCACCCGGAAGACGCGGTGCGACGGCATGCCCGGATAGCTGCCCTGCCGGGTTCCAATCCTCAGCTGGCGCGCGTTATCGCTCCAATCGAAGCGAATCGTGGCATGAACCCCTTTTTCGTAATCGTACGTGTCGTCCTCATCCTCATAGAGCGTAAAGGAGGCGTCGGCCCCGGAGTACACCCGGAATTCGAGCGGCGTGTCGGGTTTCTCCGACGCATACTGGACGACCGGCCCCAAGGGGATGATGGAACCCGCACGGACGAGCAAGGGAATCCGCTCGATCGGTGCGGCGGCCACGATGGACTGGCCCCCAGCGACCGCCTCGCCGGTCCAGAAATCAAACCACGTCGCGCCCGCCGGGAGATAGACCGGCCGGGTTGGCGGACGCTCTTCATGCACGGTCTCGGCCGCCAGCATCGACGGTGTCTTCCAGAACAACTGGGCGCGGAAGGCGCCCAGCACAGAATTGGAGGTGGCAAAGGAAAAGCCGTACTCCCGGCCCGCCTCGAGTTGCACCGGCTCTGAGACCGCCTCGACCGAGGAGTAACTGTACTTCAAGGGCTGTCCTTCCAGCAGCAGCAGCTTCGGGCCGAAGGCCTTCACGTGAAACCGATGTGGTCCCGTCTCGGTTGGGATCAGTTTCCCTTCCCAGCGCATCGAAAACTTCTCCGTCTTCACGAAGGACGGCCAGCCGGTGTACCAGTAGAGATCGACGTTTGCCTCCGTCTGCGAGTGCACCGCGGTGCCCCAGTGATCATCGCCAAAATAGGAGGCATCGAGGCCGGGCCGGCCCTCCTTGGTCCGGAAGTGCTCGCCCGAGACCAGCATACTCTTTCCGGGGGGACGGTGGAGCATGTACTGAGTGACCGGGCAGACCATCAGGGACGGCCCAAACATGAACTGGTCGCCGACATTGTAGGTGTTCCGGTCGCCAGGGAAGTCCATCGGCAGGCCCCGCATGAGGGTGTAGCCCTCGCTGGTGATCTTCCAGGCGTTCGAATAGATGTAGGGCATCAGTCGATAGCGCAGGCGGTCAAAGGCGACGAGCACGTCACTGAACCTGCCGAACTCCCAGATCTCGCGCGGCGTATCCGAACCGTGCGATCGGAAGATCGGACAGAACGCCCCGAACTGGAACATGCGCGTGTAGAGTTCCTGATAGGCAGGGTCCTTTCCGCCGTAGCCAAAGACCCCTCCGTAACTGCCGAGCACAAAGGCGCCGATATCGAAGGTCCAGTACGGGATGCCGGACATGCAGTGGTTCAGGCCGGCGGAGATCTGGTTTCGGTACACCTCCCAGCTCGCCCCGATATCCCCGGACCAAGTCGTCGCCGCGGCCCGCTGCTGCCCGGCGAAGGTCGAACGCGTGAGGATATAGACCCGCTTGCGGTCCGTCTCCTGGCGCTGGTTCTTGTACACCGCCTCGGTCGCCATCAGGGGGTAGGTGTTGAGGTAGCGGGCGAAGGTTCCGAGGTGGTTGGAGCCTGTGCGCTTCATCTCGTATTCCTGCGCCTCCTTGGTCTGGGCGTTGACGATGTCGGGCTCCGTTGAGTCCATCCACCAACCGTCCACGCCGTGGCAGAAGAGCCCCTCTTTGACGTATTTCCAGTAGAGATCCGTCGCGGCGGGGTTGTACGGGTCAAAGAACTTGAAGCCCGCCCAGCCGACCGTGGGATAAAGGAAACCGCGCTGCTCCATCTCCTGGTAGATTGGCGTCTGGGGTCCGAAGCCGCACCAGATCGAGATCATGAAATGGTAGTGCTGGCGGTGCAGGATATCGATCATCTCGGTCGGCCGCGGGAAAAGCTTGTCGTAGAAAAACAGCTGGTTCCAGTTGTCGCGCCCATCCCAATAATCCCAGTCCTGAATGATCCCGTCGATCGGGATACCGCGCGCGCGATATTCCGCCGCGACCTTGAGCAACTCCTCGCGATCTTCGTAATGCTCCTTGCTCTGCCAGTACCCGTAGGCCCATTTGCCATACAGCGGCGCCGCGCCGGTCAGCTCGCGGTATCCGGCGATCGCACCGTCCATGGTGCCGCCGTGGATGAAGTGGTAGTCGATGCCGTCGGCGACTTCGGACCAGATCGTGCAGGACGCCTCGGTGTCCGTGAAGATCGTCTTCGAGTAGTTGTCCCACAGGAGGCCCCAACCCCCGGTGGAGACCAAGAACGGAATGGCCGACTGCGTGTTGGCCTGGACCAGTTTCACCGTGTGGCCGCGATAGTTCATCACGCCGGATTGGTGCGACCCAAGCCCGTAGATGCCCTCGGTGGGTTTCAGCCTGAAGTGGGTTTCAACGGAATAGGCCCGCGGCTCCCCTTCCACGCCGGCCGGTTGGATGGACGCCTCACCCTCCTCCGCCAGCAGTGCGGCGCCCGCAGCGTCGCCGAAAGAAAGCGCCCCATCCGCCTTGGCAATGCGGACGCGCACGCGCCCGGAGCGAAGGAGGACGCTCGCCGCCTCCTCGGACACAGTGATGTTCAGCTGCGGCGTTGGGTGAGGCAGGACGATCAGGCTCTTTTGGTTCAGGGCGACACCCGGCAGCCCTTTGGTCACATGGACGGAGTTTTCGGACTCGTACTGAACCTGCACCTGCAGCCTGCCGGTGAACACCTCGACGCCGTTGGGGATCGCACGAACATAGCCAGCCTGGCCGGCCGCGGCGCCGGCGGGCGCACCGGGCGCGCCGCCCAGGGTGCCGGCTTCAAGTTCAGCCATGGAAAAGCAGGCGGGCAGGACAAGGTGCAACATATAGATTTTGAGCTGATTCACGATAATCGCCACCCAACTTCTTCGATGATCTTTGCCTGACATGGGTCGGCCTTGGGTTGGAGATTGACGAAGGATGGAGTTTGCCTGTGCCCCGGAATGTTCATGCACTTCCCCAGCACTCCGCCATGCCAAAATCGCACCAACCGCGGGACATCTGCCCTAAATCGTGAACGCCTCATACCGAGATGGGCCACCGGATCGGGTGAATGCCGACCCGTTCGTCACGGTCCAAGGCCGGCAGTTCATGCTGGGAACGCGCCCTTGGTTGGTTTGCGGCACCAACCTATGGTATGGCGCCTTTCTCGGCCGGCCGTTGAATCCCGCGGGGCGAGCGCGCCTGGTGCGAGAGTTGGATCGCCTGGGCACGATCGGCGTCAACAACCTCCGGGTTCTGGGCGCGGCCGAGGATTGCGCAGTGGCGATGACGGCCAAGCCGGCCATCACTTTTCGGCCGGGCGAATACAACGAAGATATGCTGCAGGGCCTCGACTTTGTCATCCGCGAGGCGGGGAAACGGCAGATGAAACTGGTGGTGTTCCTGAACAACTACTGGGATTGGTCCGGCGGCATCCCGCAGTACCTGTCTTGGGCGACCCATCAACCAGCCCGGGGACTGGCTGACCTCCCATGGCAAGAGTGGAACCGGCTGCAAAGTACCTTCTACACCAACCAGGCGGGACAGGATTTCTTCCGGCAGTATGTGGCGATGATCCTCGATCGCACCAACACCCTCACCCGGCGGAAATATCGTGACGACCCGACCATCATGGCGTGGGAACTGGCCAATGAACCGCGTCCTGGCGAACGCGCGGAGGACAACCCCGCCGTCTTTGCAGCCTTTCTCCGCTGGGTCGATTCCACCTCCGCCTACCTCCATTCGCTCGACTCGCAGCATCTGGTCACCACCGGCAGCGAAGGCACCCAGGGGGGCCTGTACACCGACGATAATTTCCGGCAGGTGCATGCGGTGAAGACGATCGACTACGCGGTCTTTCATCTCTGGCCGAACAACTGGCGCTGGTTCGACCGGAACAGGGTTCAGGAAACGATCGCCGGTACGCTGGCCAACGCTCGGGAATACATCCTGCGACACCTGGCCGTGGCGGACGCGCTCAACAAGCCGGTCGTCATGGAAGAGTTCGGTTTGGATCGCGATGGCGGTGTGACCACAGACTGCGGCGTCGGCTCCCGCGACCGGTTCTACCGAGAGGTTTTCCGCCTGATCGAAAACTCGATCGCAACGGGAGGCTCCGCCGCCGGATCCAATTTCTGGCTCTGGGGCGGGGAAGGCCGGCCGCCGCGGCCCGGCGAGGCTCCGCCCGACGACGGAATCGGCGCCGGGGACATGTTGCAGGAGGCGCCGGGCTTGAATACCGTCTTTGACTGCGATGCCAGCACGCTGGCGATTCTCACCGAACATTTCGCGCGTCTCGGTCAGTTCCGGAAGGTGTGAATCTGCTGGCCGGCAGACCGCCCCACCCATTTCCAACGCGATCATGCTTCGCCGGTGGTTCCGGATCGCCTTTTGCAACGACACCCCGCAGTTTCGGGACTCGTCGCGCGCCAGAAATATGTTTTTGATGAAACTTGCATGAACGCGAGGCCTTCGCCTTCCACTCTCAGCCATCGCGCGCCGACGGACCTTTTTGTGGCTGGCGTGCTGCTGGGTTTAGCCGCGGCGGCGATCGCGGCGCCGAGCCCAAACGCGGTCGACCAGCCGGCCGCCATCAGACTGGAAGCGGAGACCGGGCAGCGGTCAGGCAGGGTCGCGGTGGCCACAACCGCGCGGGGATTCTCCGGCTCGGGTTACGTCACCGGTTTCTGGGAGGATGCGGACCGACTGACGCTGCCCTTCGCCGCCCACGCCGGTCTCTACGAGATCGCCTTCCGATACCGATCGCCCATCAAAGGCTTTTTGTTCGACGTGAACGGACTGGTGCTTTCCGGGATGTTTGCCAATTCGAAGGGTGCCTTCGTCGAACAACGCATGGGCAAGGTCGAACTGCGCGAGGGGGAAAACATCCTCGCGATCCACGGTGGATGGAAACTCTACGAGATCGACCGCGTGGATCTGACGCCCACCGCCATACCCAGTCTGCGCAAACCGCCGGCAACTCTGTGCGATTCCCAGAGCATCCCGGCGGCGCGCGCGTTGATGTCCTATCTCGTGGCCAATTACGGCGAGCGCACTCTGTCCGGCACGATCGAAGGTCCGGATGTGGCCTACGTGCGCGATGTGACCGGTCAGGTCCCGGCGATCGTGGCGAGCGATCTGCTCAACGTCACCACGGCGTCGATTCGGCATGCGGGGGTCGTGCCGGGGGAAACCGAGCAGATGGTCGAACGGGCCCGCCAGGGGCATATTCTCAGCTGCTTCTGGCATTGGCGTTCGCCCACGGGACTCCTGGACAGGATGCTCGTCCGACCGGATGGCAGAAAAGAAGACGCGCGCTGGTATCGCGGCTTTTACACCAATGCAACGACGTTTGATCTGGAAGTGGCGCTGGCTCATCCCGAGAGTCAGGAATACACCTTGTTGATGACCGACATCGACATGGTCGCCGCCGAGCTGCGCAAATACGCGGACTGGGGAATTCCGGTGTTGTGGCGCCCGTTGCACGAGGCGGAAGGCGGATGGTTTTGGTGGGGCGCCAAAGGCCCCAAACCCTTCATCCAACTGTGGCGCCTCCTATACGATCGGCTAACCCGCGTGCATGGCCTGCACAACCTCATCTGGGTTTACACCGGCACGGCCAATCCGGATTGGTATCCGGGCGAAGACGTCGTGGACATCATCGGCATCGACGCCTATCCGGCCGACGTCCGGGATCCGCTGAGCGCGACGTGGGACGACGTGCAAGCCCAATTTGGCGGGCGCAAGCTCGTCGCGTTGACCGAATTCGGCGGCGCGCCCGATGTGTCGGCGGCCCGGCGGGTCGGGGTCACGTGGCCGTATTTTGTCTCCTGGCACAAGGATCTCGGTCCCCGAAAACTGGAGCCGGCCGCCCTGCGGGGCATCTACACGGATCCGGCAGTGATCAACCTGTCGGAGGTGCCGAAAGATCGTTGGCAGCCCACCGCCGAAAAGATCACGCACTGAGCTGGGAAGGCTACTTCGCCTCGGGGTGCCGGCCAGCCTGAAGTGCCGTCAACCACGCTTCCGCCCGGGCATCGCCATCCTGGTGCTGGCGCTGATGGTCGCCCAGCGGCATCACCATGATCTCCGTCGGGCCAGCAAGCCGATTCGCGCCTGCGAAAACCCCGGGCGCCGGGCAGGTGATGTCAATCAGTCCGACTCCGACAAAGACCGGGCAATGGACCCGTGACGCGAAATTGACGATGTCATAGTAGCGGCAGGCGGTTTTGACCCGCGCGGGGTCCTTGCCGGCGATCTCATTGTACCATTTGGGCCATCCCGGATCACGGCCCACCTCGGGACCGCTCTGATCACAGCCAGCCGGGACAACGGCCACGGCGCCCGTGATCTTCGGGTGAAGGGCCGCCGTCAGGATCGCCTGCAGGCCACCCTGGCTGCCTCCAGTGACGACGAGCACGCGCCCATCCCAATCAGGCCGGATCGCCAGGTAATCGGCCGCGCGATAGCACGATAGATACATGCGCAGGAAATAGCTGGTCTCCTTGTCCTCATTGCCGATCGCCCAGTAATTCTTGAGGGGGCCGGAAAACTGATCGTCATAGAACGATTTCGGGCCGATGGCGGGAAGATCGTGTGCCTGGATGTTCAGGGTCAGCCAACCCTGGGCGGCGCGATTCAACGCCCAGTCCTTCTCCAGCGTGTAGACCCCGGCCCATTGCACGATCAGCAGTGCGGGCAGCCTCCCGCCTTTCACTGGACGCGCCAGCACGCCGTGGATGCGGGAGCCTCGGATGTTGTCCAACTGGACGAGCCAGCTCTCGACACCGTCGCGGCCCGACTTTTCCTCGATCAGAACCGGGTTCATCGGGACCGCTGCGAGCTCTTCGAGCTTGGCTTTCCAGAACGCGTCGAAGTCAGCCGGCGGCGGAATCGCGGGCTCGATCTTGCGCGGTGAAAACAACGCCCCACCCGCCGCCTTGATTTCCTGACCCGCAGCATTCTTGCCAGTGACTTCCAGCAGCAACCAACCCGGATGGTCGAAAGAGGCGGCGAACGATGTTTTGCCCTCCGAGAGCGTCAACAGACCGCTTCGAGAGACGGTGAGGCCACCGGTCTTCAGCTCGTACTTCAGGTCCGTGACGACCGCGGAATCACCCTTGGTCTCAATCGACCACGTCGCCGTCGCGCCCACGTCATAGACTCCATTTTTTCCACCGGGATAAACCGATATCTCCTGCGCCAGCAGAGCGGAGCCGGACGCGCAGCCGAGCAGCGTCGCGGCGACGACGGTCTTGAAAGCGGAGCCGACCCGAAGAGCAATCATACTGGGCATTCTAGATATGGCGGCGCGCCCGCGGCCATTGTTTTCGTCAAATGCCAGGACCATTTATGTCCCGTACCCGGACTCGGCGCTGGAGCGCCCGCCTCCGGGCGGGCCGAACTCCGGATGGAACGGAGCCCGGCCCTGCATTGGTCTCAACGCGAATTCCAAAGAATCCCCACCCGACCTTCGGACCACCATGTGTGGGCGCATTCATGGGGCGGCCAGCCCGCATATTTCACACCCGCGCATGGTCGATTCACACACCCCGTCGCTTCGCGCCACCCCTCTCGGGAGAGGGGACTCGGAGCGTCGCAGGCGAAATCCCCTCTGGAGAGGG